>MDTC01275073.1_pt1 | contig 153204 bp, 145 predicted proteins | sample 811181 | NCBI WGS metagenome assembly MDTC01 (sample SAMN05326644, study PRJNA326480) | marine metagenome | isolation source: seawater | place: Pacific Ocean: North | collected 2011
TACTTGCAGCTGAAAAGGGGCATCACAGAGTGTGCAATCTATTAATAAGAAGAGGAGCAAAGATAGATTTAGCAGATAAAGATAGAAAGACGGCATTGATGCTTGCAGCTGAAAAGGGGCATCACAGAGTGTGTGATTTATTGTGTTATCTATTGATGAGAAGGGAAGTAAAGATAGATTTAGTTGACAACAATGGAAAGACAGCATTGATGCTTGCAGCTGAAAAGGGGCATCACAGAGTGTGTAATCTATTAATAAGAAGAGGAGCAAAGATAGATTTAGCAGATAAAGATAGAAAGACGGCATTGATGCTCGCAGTTGAAAGTGGGTATGACGAAGTGTATAGATTATTGAAAGGAGAGGGAACAGTAATTAACCGATACAGCAAAAAAGCGTTACTTCGTCCCTCACCTATTAGTATTAGCGATCGTCGTAGTGCTACTGAATCGAGCCCCTTGGCAAGGAATAGCTCTGTTTCTGAGGTAAAAAAATCACCTACCTGAAGATTTAGTTGGCAAGAATAAAGACAAAGGTGTTAGCAGAGCGAAATAGGAGTAAAGGTGCCTATGTTTTAGAAAGAGGATAGGGTACCGTCTTCAAGATTTGTTGAAACAACACTTTTTTCATAGGTGAAAGAAGTGGATATAAAATATTTTATATCCTACCGCATCGTAGCCATTTATTCAGCTATATTTTAAGTATTAAAAAAAAGGTGCTGATGTAAATTATAAAAGATAAAAATAAAATCACCTCCCTTCATACTACCACTAAAAATGGGAACTATGATATCTGTATCAATTGCATAGACCAACATTATCTCTTTTATCTCTAAATTTAATAAAGTTTTCAAAATCATAAAATACAAAAAAATGCATATGAGTCCAAATCTCAAAGTCTACATCATCGAGATATAGCCAAATACAAAAGAAACCCATCGGTGTACTCAGCAAAGTGTTAGTAAGCATACAATTTAATTAATGACAATATTTAGGTATATCTTCAATGAATAAGATTCATGCATAGCAAGATAACAGAGAGATTTTGTTGTTTTGAAACAGGCAAATAACAAATCTAATAGATAAACTTTCTCACTAATTGTAGGGAGCTTAGCCAAAAGTAAAGAAGAGATTTTAACAATGGGAGCAACGCGAGGGAAGAAATGAAAATTCTAACAATAGCAGGAATGCGTTGTAATATTAAGGTCATAGAGGTGCTATTATCACTTGGATTTACCTTCCCTAAGGTTGAAAGTAATTTAAAAGCTTTCATCAAAGATTTTTTACCACCTGCAGCTGCAAGTCTAGCTAAGTTAGGTTTAGTTGCAGCAGACATATCTGTGTCACCTTTTGGAGTTCCGCCAATTTTCACAGCCACATTATCCCCTATGTGTGACGATACCCTAAAAAGATACTTCTCAAAGAGGGAAATAGAAAAAAAAGAAGAGGACAAAATTAGAATGGCTCTGAAGAATATTGAGTCAGTAGAGGTAAATTTAGGGTGGTTAGGAATAAGAGAAATAGAATATGGGGAGAAAGACAAAAAATTCTTTGATAACCTCGGAGATTTGTTGAAAGATAAATTAAAGATATTCAAAAAAGAATTTAAAAGTTTTACTGAAGATGCTAAAAAGGTACTCTCCTCTGAGTGTGGCGATAACTTGATGAGCGCAAATAACAAATTACAGGAAAATCTTGACAAGATCTTAAGAAATTGCAAAAATCTCCGTACGAAAACGCTAGCCAAGAAAAAACTAGAATGTTCAAAAAATTTCTTTACGAAACTGCTAACCAAGAAAAGAGATAGGCAGTACAATAATTTAGTTAATCCTATTGAAATAACAGAAAGGGATATTGGTAGGGATGTAGAAAATTATAACAAGCAACTGGATGTTGCAATGAAGTGCTACAAGGAAGCGGAAAATAATTTGGCCGAAGCAAATAGAAACAAAGATGAAGATGATTTATTTAAACAAATAGAAAGCAAAATTAAAGAGACCCTCTCTAAACTAGAGGAATTAGAAAGTAACTTTAGTTGGAAAGTACATTTAGAAAGCTAGGAGGTTAAGATGATTTTATTTTTCACTTGTATTATTGGGTGTTCTTTTAGTAATCTTAGGATAAAACAGAAAGGTCTAGAAGGGGATTTCATAAAGAGAGCGATAGCAGATGACTATAGCTTCCTAAATGAAGTAAAGGAAGAGGATCTAGACAGTCTGGTCAATGAAACTTATAATGACGTATATGAAGAGGGGATTCACACTGTATCATTACTAAATGTACTTGCAAGGTGGGATGAGAAAAAAAGCATTTCTAAATTTGTTGATACGATAGATAGGGTATGTAAGGAAGATTCTGAAAAGAAAAATGAAATTGCAATTAAGTGCTTGGAAAAAGCTTTCTTGTACAAGTCCATTAATTTCATAGAAGGTTCCTTTAGGCTTGTGGAAGCAACAAATATTTCTAAGGAGCAGGCTTCTGGCTTCTTGGTTTTGTGCTTAAATACAGAAGATGAAAGAAAGCTTAAAATTCGCAAAAAATTTCATCAATTAGAAGAAGACTTATATGAATCTCTTGATTTTGCTCTAACGATGATATCAAATAATGATTACTCAAGTGATATATTAACTGATGAAATAGTAACAAAAATACTTCTCCTAGACTATATAGATGTGGACACTGAGCTTGGAACTTTAGATCTTATAGTAAAATATAAACAATCAAAAGAGTTTGATGCTAAGTGGATTGAAAATAAAAAGCTGACAAATTTGATAATGGACCACAATTTAATAATAACAGCAGCTAATCTTATAGAAATAGCTGATAGAAATAAAGATTCCCCTATCAATAAGGTGTTGAATGAAAGTGGTTTCACAACATTTTTGAAAAAGATGAAGATGGAATGGGGAGAAGAAAGTACACCAGAATCTACCAAAGTAACTTTAACTCTAGGAGATCCCCGAATACCTCCCCTTTGGATAGCTGCACAGAATGGAGATGTACAAACATGTGAAATGTTGATAAAAAGAGGTGCAGATATAGAGGCTTCTGATCATAGTCTTGACACTACTCCTTTATGGATAGCTGCACAAAACGGACATGTAGATGTATGCAAACTTTTAATAAAAGGAAAAGCAAATATTGAATCCAATGGAATTAGGGGAAGAGGTGCAACACCATTATTTATTGCAGCTATGAATGGACATAAGGAAGTATGCAACCTACTGTTAAAGAAAGGTGCAAATATAAATCATAAACTCAACGGTGGGGTTACCCCACTATTTATGGCTGCACAAAATGGCTACAATGATATTTGTGAATTTTTAATAGGTAAAGGAGCAAATAAAGAGGATTATGAGCACAGTCTTAACACTACTCCTTTGGGGGTGGCTGCACAAAATGGACACGCAAGTATTTGTAAAATTTTATTAGACAATGGAGCAAAAGTTGACAAAACAAATAAACAGGAGGCAACACCATTATTTATTGCAGCTATGAATGGCCATAAAGAAGTATGCAAAATACTGTTAGAGAAAGGTGCAGATATAAATTATAAAGCTGGCACTATCAAAGCTACTCCCCTTTTAATAGCTGCAGAAGAAGGGCACATAAATGTATGCAATTTCTTGTTAACAAAAGGCGCAGGTACTGAATATGAAAATAACCAAGGTGTCACACCACTATTCGCCGCAGCTATGAATGGCAATATTCATGTATGTAATCTATTAATAGAAAGAGGAGCAAACATAAATCATAAAAGCAAAAATAAACTCTCTTCACTTTGGGTAGCAGCCATGAGTGGACAAACAGGTATTTGCAAATTGCTTTTGAGTGAGAAGCTAATGGCACAAAAAGCAGACATTGAATTAAGAGAGCCCTTCTTAAAAGTTACTCCAATATGGATAGCAGCACAAGAGGGCCAAACAGATGTTTGTGAACTGTTGTTAGATAAAGGAGCAAATATTGAAGTTGAAAATCGGGAGGGTGTGACACCTCTATTAATCGCAGTTAAAGAAAAGAAAGAAGAAACATGTAAATTATTAATAGAAAGAGGAGCAAATATAAACCATCAAAATAAAAATGGGTTTACTTCACTGTGGGTAGCAGCACAATATGGTTTTGTGGCAATTTGCGAAATTTTACTAAAGGAAGGAGCAAATCCGAAAATTGCTGAATATACTGACAATATAACCCCCTTGTGGATAGCTGCACAAAATGGACATGCAGATGTTTGCAAGCTTCTATTAAAAAATAGAGCAGAAGTCGATTCTATCTGTAGTGAAATGAGTATGACTCCTCTTTTAATAGCTGCACGGAACGGACATACAGATGTCTGCAATCTACTGCTAGACAATAGTGCGAACATTGAAGCCACAAATAAACAGGACGAAACACCTCTGTTCATGGCTGCAAGGCATAACCACCCAAAAGTGTGTAAATTGCTGTTAGATAGTGGAGCGAATGCAAACCATGGGGTAAAATTTAGAATTACTCCACTAAGAATAGCTGCAGAACGTGGATATTTGGATGTTTGTACCATTCTTCTAGACAAGAAATACGGTGTAAATATTAACTCCGCTGAAGAAAAGTGTAATACCACCCCTTTATGGATAGCCACTGAAAAAGAACATATAAATATTTGTAGACTTTTGCTGAATAAAGGAGCAGACCGAGATCATCCAAGATGTGATGGAAAAAAGCCTCTTCATGTTGCTCTTGAAACTCGAAATGAACATTTGATTGCGCTATTCTTAGAAAAAGAGGGGCATACAACAAGCAAGAATGTAATTGAAGGTATTGAAGGTGAAGATGAAAGTATAGACAAAGATTTTGCAAAATTAGGAGTCAACCAATCGGCAAAAAATGTTGATAACCACCAACCTAGTAGTCGAAAATACCCATTTAATGAATGGAAGAAAGAGAATGTTGGAATACTGACAAACACCTCTAATTCTACTCTATGGCAAGGGGTACGTGTGCCAAATTTAGTGTATTGAATTATTATACTTCACAAGTAAAGTTACAAACCCTAGATAGTATGAAAAAATATAAAATAATTAGTACTTTGTTATCAAAATTGATAAAAATTATTGGGCTTATATTTAACACTCATTATAAAATAAAGACAAATAAATTTTTGATCAGACCTAAAGATTGAAATATAAAAGACCAATATCAACAACTAATATGCACTAAGATAAAAGATCCCAAACGAAGTATTTAAGGAATATAGTGGCAGAGATTGTTTCAACATATAATAAAATCAAAAACCTATTAAGGGTAACAAAAGTATACAAAAATAAAGGGAGAACCTCTCTTTTTATTAGATTAGCTATAATAATAAAATAGATAAAATAATAGCTTGTTTACATCTTGTGGAGCAAGAAATTAATTCACTATCAAACAGATGGAGTACTATCCTGTATGACGAGTCTAGCGATGAGCTAGGCAAATGTGAGAAAAAAATGGAAAAAATATTTAAAGATCACTTTCCTATGGGAATAGAGAGTTAGGAGGTGAAATGATTTTATTTTTATTTTTTATTAACAGCTGTTCTTTTTATAGCCTTTCGCTTAAACAAAAGGGGCTAGAAAAAGACTTCATACAAAAGGCTATAGTTAACAATTATCAATTTTTGGACGAAGTAACTGAAGAAGATTTAGACAAACTAGTTAATGAAGAGTATAAAGACAAGTACTGGGATGGACCTCACACTATAACTCTATTAAATGTAATTGCTAGATGGGACGACCCAAAAAGCGTACATAAATTTTTTAATGCAGTAACTAAGGCTTGTGATCAAGATTTAAAAAAAATGAGACAAATTGCAATGAAGTGCATGGAGAAAGCATTCCTATACAAATCAGTAAATTTTATCAAAGAGTCTTTTAAATTTGTAGATGGAAAGGATATCTCTGAGGAAGAGGCCTCTTCCCTCTTAAATTTATGTTTAAACACGGAAGATGAAAGGAAGATAAAGCTACACAAAGGATACCAAAGGTTGGAAGAAGATATATATAAATCTATTGATATACTCCTTGCAAAAATTTCTTTAAACAATTATATAAGTAGAATTCTGACTGACAAAATAATAAAAAAAATCATATGTCTAGACTATTTAGATCTAGATACAGGATTTGGAACCTTAGATCTAGTGGTAAATTATAAAGAGGCAGAAGAGCTTAACAAAAATTGGCTGGAAAATGGAAGATTAGCTAATTTAATGCTTGAAAAAAGTTTGTCAACTACAGCAGTCAACCTAATAGAAATTGCTGAAAGGTTCAAAGAGCTCCCAGAAAACAAAGTGAAAATTTATGAACCCTTTAGCTATAAGAATTTTGTACAATTTTTGAAAGAAATGGACATGGAGTGGGATGAAGAAATTGAGTTTCTTGGTAAACTCAATAGAGCTAGTGCTTTGAAACAGAACAATGAGGGATTACTAAAAGTAGAAGTAGCTATTAGAAAGCGCTACTCAAAAGCCATTGTAGCATTATTGAGCATTAAAGGCTGTGAATATCCGCGTAGAGTATACAAAAGCATAATAGAAAGTAATGATGTAGCGCTATTTAATCTAATTCCTCTACACTCCTTAGACTATAGGCTATTGGTAGAAATAAAGGAAAGCCAGAATAGAGAATTAGAAATTGCATTCATGAACAGAATAAAAGAAACTGAATTAGAAAAACTTTTGATTGAAGGCAGAGATAAAGGACTAAAAGAATGGATAATTAATAATTATGAAAATGATAATAGCCCACAAAGAAAAATCAATGCAACAGAGATGGTATGTATATATGGAGATAAGGAAGTTGTAGATGCAATAGCAGAAAAGAAAGACATCAATGAACATTTACTCCTCACGGCTTCAAAGCTAGGCAGAGGTAAATTAGTGGAATATCTGTTGGAAAAATATCCTTATTGGGATATTGAAAGCAAGCCAGAAGGTGAATACAATGCCTTGATGCTAGCTTCCCTATACGGCTACAAGGAAGTATGCGAACTTCTAATAGAGAAAGGGGCGAGTGTTCATACAGAAGATGGGAATGGAAATACAGCCTTGACTTTAGCAGCAAAAGAGGGGCATAGAGAAGTGTGTAAGCTACTGCTAGACAAAGGAGCAAAAGTAGATGCAGCAAATAAGGATAGAAGAACAGCCTTGGCTTTAGCAGCAGAAAAAGGCCATACAGACATATGTAAGCTATTACTAGAAAAAGAAGCGGATATTGATATACCAGATAAGGATAAAAAGACAGCCTTAGCTTTAGCAGCAGAAAAAGGCCATAAAGAAGTATGTAAGCTAATGCTAGACAGAGGAGCAAATATTGATATACCAGATAAGGGCGGAAGGACAGCCTTAGCTTTAGCAGCAGATAAGGGCCATAAAGAAGTATGTGAACTTCTAATAGAAAAAGGGGCAAATTTTGATGTAATAGCCAACAACAACTACACACCTCTAGTAGCTGCAACTGTCAGGAGGCATGGACAAATATGTGATTTACTGTTGCAAGTAGGTGCAAATATCAATGTTTTAGTAAATGAGGAATGGCCTTTACTAACTATTGCAGCATTTACGGGACAAGTAAGGGTATGCGAACTCTTGTTAAACAAGGGAGCTGATGTAGATACAATAGACATTAAGGGCCTTACAGCACTTATGTACGCAGCAAAAAAGGGACATAAACAGGTATGCGAACTGTTAATAGGAAAAGGAGCAGATATTAATACAAAAGATAGTGAGGGCTGCACAGCACTTATGTACGCAACAATAAGTGGATACAAGCAAATATGTGAACTACTATTAATAAAAGGAGCAAAAGTAGATGAAATTAATAATGATGGATGGTCAGCATTAACATTTGCCGCAAAAGAAGGCCATACAGACATATGTAATTTTCTAGTAACCGTTGGAGCAAAAATTGATTTAGATGGCTTAATACCTCCTATTGTAGTTGCTGTTGCTGCAGGACATGCAGGAATATGCAGAATACTTATAGAAGATGAATCAAAAATTTATTCTTTACTTTATGAAGATATAACATTATTAATGATTGCAGCGGCCATGGGACAGGTACAAGTTTGTAACCTTTTATTAGAAAGAGGGGCGGATATAAATTTTCAAAATAATAGAGGGTATACTGCACTTATGTTTGCAGCAGCAATGAATAAAGTTGAAATTTGTAAACTTTTATTAGAAAAAGGAGACGATGTAGATTGCCAAGATAATAAAGGTAACACAGCACTTATATATGCAGCAGAAATGAATAAAGTTGAAGTTTGCAATCTATTATTAACAAGAAGAATAAATGTAAATGCTAAAAATAATCAAAAAAGAAGCGCATTAATGCTTGCAGCACAAAAAGGACACAAAAAGGTATGTGAACTACTATTAAAAAATGGAGCAGATATTAACGCTATAGAAAACAATGGGGCTACAGCGTTAACTTTTGCCGCCTGCATGGGAAACAAAGAAGTTTGTGAATTTTTACTAGAAAAAGGAGCAGATATAAACTATAGCAACAGCTTCTCTCCTTTGATAGCTGCAATAGCTTCAAGCCACATAGATATATGCGAATTTTTAATAGATAGGGCGGCAAATGTAAATGTTGCTTTAGAGGGTACGGGATGGACTCCTTTAATGGTTTCATCAGCTAAAGGACAAGTGGAGATATGTCAACTTTTACTAAAAAAGGGTGCAAAGCTAGACAAAAAAGACCACAAAGGCTATACAGCACTTATGCATGCAGCAGAGAATGGACAAAAAATGACCTGTGAAATGATTTTAAAAGAAGATAAATTATCCGTTGCTGATATCAAAGATGCTTTGATATCAGCAGAATCAAATAATCATGAAAATATTGTTAAACTTCTTTCGGATACAATATCAAAAATGGATGATCAAAACTCTGAGGAAGAGGAAGAAAAAAATATACCAAAAGAGGCATCTAATGGGGGTGTGTCTAATATTATTAGTATCAATGACAAATTTGAACAAGATCAAGGTATTGAAATACCAAATATGCCCATTTTAGAATCTGCTTCCAACCCCTCTTCAACTCCTGCAGAGTCAGATGAATTAGCAAATTTGACTCATAAGATACCGTCAACATAATTAGGTGAAACGTTATTCTATAGAAAAGGTTTGATGAGGAATAGAAGTAAATAAAATACATTTCAAGTAGGGTAAGTTCGTGCCTTGTCCTGATTGGTCTTATTTTCAATAAGCTTTACTATTTATTTAGTTTAGTTAGGGATGAAATCTTCTTGTCATATTTCCGCTGTACTTAACTTGTTCTAATAAAAGATTATATACTTCTTGATGGGAACCATTCATAGCAATAGTCAAAGCTGTCTCACCTTTTATATTCTCTGCATCAATAGCAGCTCCTCTTTCTATTAATAATTCACATACTTCTTTATGCCCTCTCTCTGCTGCCCGCATTAACGCTCTTCTACCAAAATTATCTTTTGTGTCTACTTTTGCACCTTTTTCTATGAGAATCTTGCACAACTCCTTATGTCCACTACATGCTGCTAGCATCAGTGCAGTGCTACCAATGTTACTTGCAGTGTCTATAACTGCACCTTTACTTAATAGCAGATTACATATATCTTCATACCCCCAAACTGCTGCCCACATAAGTGAAGTCCACCCATCTTTGTCCCCTACATTCACTTCTATGCTTCTTTTCAGTAGAAGCTCACAGACACCTTTATGTCCATTTTTGGCAGCTATCATTAGTAAAGTGGTTCCATTCTTTTTTGTAGAATTAATTTCACCTCCTCTATTTAACAAAAGCTCACAAACTTCTTCCCTTCCACTCTCTACTGCTAATATCAAAGCTGTATTACCTTCATAATCTTCAGTATTAACATTCACTCCTTTGTCTAAAAGGAGCCCACATATCTCTTTATTTCCCTGAACTGCTGCCACCATCAACACAGTAGGTCCACCATTGTATGAAGGTGAATCAGACTCATAATAAATTTCTCTTATGTAATGGCTTATATCTCTTTTAGAACGAAAATTAACATTAGCACCTTTACACAGTAAAACTTTACACACTTCTACATGATTATTCAAAATAGCTAAAATCAGGCTTGTTTCCCCACTAATGTCTGCAGCATCCACTTCTGCTCCTCTTTCTAGTAATAGCTTACAAATCTCCTTATACCCATTTTGTGCTGCTAATATCAATGCTCTTCGCCCAAGCTCATCTTCTGAATTAACTTCTACTCCTTCATCTAATAAAAGCTTACATACTTCCTTATGTCCATTTTGTGCTGCTGCTATTAATGCTCCTCCTACCTTGGTAACATTTATCCCCTTCTTTAATAATAGTTCAGATATTTCTATATTTCCAGAAGACGCTACTAAAATCAATGCTCTGCTACCAAATTCATCTGACACATCTAATTTTATATCTTTTTCTAGAAGCAACTTACATACTTCCATACAACCATTTTCTGATGCTAGCATTAAAACTCTTGATAAATCAATATTTGATCCTTTATCTATTAGTAACCTACACACCTCCTGATGACCATTTGTCACTGCTATCATCAGTGCTGTCCACCCACTTTTGCTCACTGCATCCACTTTTGCTTTACTATCTATTAATAACTTACATACTTCCTTATGTCCATTCTGTGCTGCAAGCATCAATGCTGTCAACCCATCAATAGACGATGTATTAACTTTCGCTCCTTTTTCTATCAATAGCATACACAACTCCTCATTTCCATCTTCTGAAGCAAACATCAGTGCGCTCCATCCTATCTTATTAATTGCGTCTACTACTGCCCTTCTTTCTAATAATAAATCACACACTTCTTTTTTCCTATTCATTGCTGCCAACATTAATGCTGTCCATCCTTCATTACCTACTGCATTAACTTCTGCCCCCCTTTCTATCAATAGCTCACACACTCTCCTATGTCCATTCTGGGCTGCTAGCATTAAAGCTCTCCACCCCTTCTTATTCACCGCATTTATTTCTGTTCCTACATCCAAAAGCAAACTGCAAGTCTCTTTATGACCACTATGTGCTGCAAACATTAATGCTCTCCATCCATCTTTATTTACTGCATTTACCCCTGCACCATTATTTAGCAACAGCTTACACATCTCTTCATGTCCATTTTGTGCTGCTGGCATCAGTGCTCTAATGCCATCCTTTGTTGCTGCATCTATTTCTGCCCCTTTTGCTAATAACAACTTGCACAACTCTTTATGATCATTTTGGGCTGCTAATATTAGTGTTCTTATCCCATTTTTATCCAACTCTGTATTTACATCAATACCCTCTTTTAACAACCATTTCACTATTTCTATTTTGCCAAATTTTGACGCTGTAAGTAACATATATTCTTTTATATCTTTTTTATATTTTTCTAACTCTTTCAAAATTTCTATAGCCAATTCTTCCCTGTATATAAAGAGTATTTCTGTCGTATTTATTCTTCTATCATAGATTATTCCTCTATCATCTTTGTAATTCTCTATTATCCATTCAATACCTTTCTCTTTTATCTTTTCAAGTTTGCCATATATTATTAATCTTTCTAACTCTGTTGCTCCTATTCTTGTTAAAAACTGTGCTTCTAATTTTTTGTCTTCTTTTTCTTTCACTTTAAGTAAAAGTTTATAAGTTAAATATTCTTCTGGTATCAAATTAAGAATTTCAATACTTATATTATCCACCATTTTCTCGTATACGCTGGCTGGATATTGGCAATCTTCTATATTGATTAATAATTTAACAGCTTCTGTATTACCTACTTCTAATGCCTCTTCTATGGGAAATAGGCTACTACTACCTTTAGATAACGCTGTGTACTTATCTACACTCTTCAACAAGATTTTGCTATTCTCATCGTCAAAATGGTGTATAGCTCTGCTAAAACTCTCTCTTTTGCCTTTATCTTTCATCTCAGCACTCTTGAATGCACAACTTAACACCAATATTAAAAATATCATATTTTCTCCTTATATACGAAAACTAAGAACCTAAATCAAAATTTTAATTCTGATTAGAGACAAGGAATATTTCTTTTAGTCTAGCTTAAAATATGAAAATTAAATTTTCTTACTTATTTTATCATAACTATCTAAAGCCCACAGAAAAGAAGAAGGAACAAAAATGAATCAAAATTTTCTAATACCTAAACAGAGGATACCTCATGCTTTTTCCACTTCATACCAATTCGGCCTAAATAATCTGTAAGAGGAGCATACTCAAATACCTGACTAACATCAATTTTGGCATTTTTGTAAATTTCAATTAAGTTTCTAGCTAACATCACTAATCTGTTATCTACTATTAGCTTAGCCAACTTATCATTGTCAAGCCACTCTTTTTTCAGGTAATCCTCACCTTTATAACTTAAAATCAAGTCAAAAGGGCCTTTCATATTTTCTGAATCCCAGTATTCCAGGCAAAAAATCTTTTCTACCATATCATTCTCTAAAAACTCAGACCTGCCTCTATTCTCTTCGAATAGATATTCAAGACTTTCATAAATATCAGCTTCAACTGCATGGTAATCAAAATATATCTTTTTCTTGCCTTTTTCTACCTTAAAGCAAGTTTTTAATAGTAACTTGAACTCTTCATTAGAAATACTTCCTAATGCCTCAAAACTAGCTTTAATAAAGTTAATGGACTTATACAGAAAAGCTACCTTCAAGCACTTAATAAAAATCTCTCTTTTTTTATCTTCATCACCGGAAGAAGCTCCAATAATAGCTTGTACGAACTTAGATATGACATCTTTTTTGTCCCAAATAGCTATTATATCTAAAAGGGTATCCCCATCATACTCTTCTTTTATTAACCTATCTAAGTCTGAATACTCTAAACTATCTAAAAAGCTAAAATCATCCTCTAATGCATTTTCAACAAAGTGCTCATTTAAAATTTTTTCTTTAGCACTAAAGTCAAATTTGCTACATCCAAAAGTTAAAAAACAAAACAGAATCATATTCTCTCCTAAATTAGTCTTATCGACAAGGAAGTTAATTTTTATTACTACTAATATAATACCATTATTTATGCAATTTGTAATAGTATCATATGCATATTATATATTTCTATAAAAGGATGTTTAAGAAAAAGGGAAACTAATTGAAGTTTCCCTTTGATATGTATTATTTTGCTAATCAAGTTCCAAATTTAAACTACAGAAATCTTAATCTGTTTTTTTAAGCCAATCCTAGTTAGGTATCTTGCAAGCTTTTCATTTTGAAGTACCTTATCAACATTAATTTTAGAGCTCTTCTGGATATTAAGCAAATTTCTAGCAAGAATAACTAACCTTTTCTCTACTATTAGCTCAGCTAACTTATCACTATCAATCCACTTTTCTTTCAGATATTCCTCACCCTTATATTCTATGATCATATCCAAAAATCCTTTTTTAGTATCTGAATCCCAATATTCTAAATAAAGTATCTTCTCTACTATCTCATCGCTTACAAGGTCTTTTTTCTTTTTGTTTTTATCCTTGTTAAACAACAATTGAAGACTTTCATAAATATCAGCTTCAACTGTACGGTAGTCAAAGTGTATCTTCTGTCTTCCTTTCTCTACTCTTAAGCAGTTGTCTAGCAATAACTTAAATTCGTCATCAGAAATCTCATCTACCTTATCAAGGATAGATTTAATAAGATTAACAGACTTGTATAGAAAAGCTTTCTCTAGGCACTCCATGAAAATTGCTCTTTTCTTGTCTTCCTCCTTAGATGAAGCTTTATCCAAAGTCTCCACAAAATGGGATACAGTATCTTCATAGTCCCAAGTAGCAATAATATCCACTAAGGTGTCCTCTTCATCGTTTTCATCCTTTTCCTGTATCAACCTATCAAGATCTTCACTTTCCACATCATCTAGAAAATCAAATTCATCTTCTGTTGCTTTTTCAATAAAGTCTTTTTGTAAAGATTTTTCCTTAGTACTAAGTTCTGGACTTTCACAGCCAATAGTTAAAAGATAAAATAAAATCATTGCTCCTCCTATTTACTATACACTAGATTGCAAAGGATCTAGTTGTTGATTCATATTCCTTATAATTCTAACCACCTGGTCATTAATTGAATCAGCACCTCTTTCCAAAATGCTAAGTTGTCGCTTTATATTTTCTATAGAGTCCTCTATTATCCCCATTTTCTTAGATAAATTAATTAAATTTATTCCTAGCCTTTCTTTGTCAATGATACCCATGATACTACATAAATTAGACTGCTGTTTATCAATTCTGTCATATACATCCTTAATTGCAGGAACAGCTCCCTTTTTAAAGCGTTTTGTAATTGCTTTTTCGAGATTTTGTCCATTTTTCTTTAAATTTTCGATTCTTTCTTTTAGCAGGCCAAAGACACTGTCAAAAAATCCCTTCTCTTTTTTATCAAATTTGACTCTCTCCAGCCAGGCACACTCCATTTCAATTCCTCTAATGTATTTAAATAATTTTACTATAATATCTTTTTGTTTTTGATCAACTTTAAATTTCTTCAAAATACCCTCTGCACCGGTAGTTAATAACTCACTAAAACCAGGTTTGATTCCAGTCGATACAAAAGTAGCTGCGTCAGCTGATAATCCTACTAATTTAACAATAGATTTAAAGGTAACGATCCCTGCTTTCGTTAATTTATCAAGCATAATGTTCCTTTTTTTCAAATTATTTCCTAAAAGCAGAAATACTTCAATGACTTCTTTATTCTTTTTTAATGCAGCTATCATCATAGCATTGAGCTCTTTATTATCATTCATATATACTTCCTGATTTGCTCCCTGCACTAACAACCGTTCACAATAATATGCTCCTTCTCTTACATCCAAAGCTGATTGAATTAGTGGGTTAATATTGTCATTATTAGAAAATTCGAGCATTTTAACTGACAAGCTATCATAAGGTTCTTTGCTAGCAAGAAGAGAGAGAACCCCGTCAAATACAACTCTTCTATTTTGTTTTACACTGTAAAGAAGCATATTATCACCAGAGGAGTTTATCTTTTTTGTTCCCAGATCGTTATACCAGTCCAATAAGGTTACAGCAAAGTCACTATTACCATCTATAAGGAGTGAAAGTGGGGAATTTCCCTCATCATTAACATAAGTAAGCTCATCTACGATAACTCGGTCCATCTTTTCAAAATAATCTCTTAATTTTTTTAATTCGTTTCTTTCATCTAGAGAAAGATTCGATACATCTTGTTCTTTCAAACTTAAAAATCTATCCCTAGGAATAATAGTATCAAGAAATTGTCTGTTATTTATCTTAACAGCATAGTGAAAGCAATTATTATTGTCTTTATCTTTAAGGGATAGTTCCCCAACAAAGTTATCTTCATGCATAAGTGAAAGTACCTTATTAATTGCAACCTCATTATCCGTATCTAAGGCCACCATAATAAGGCTTCTGTAATTAGGATCTTCTATCTGAGATTTGTTACCTAACATACTTAAATCTACCTTACCCTGATCCTCGGTCAAGCTTTTCTTTATAACATCCATCTTAACTTTGTCCTTGGAACTAAAGCTATCTGGCAAACAGGAAATAAGGGACAACAAATAAAAAATACCCAACATTTTATTACCATCCTTTTCTTATTTTAATTAAATTAATCTATCACAATCCAATCTTAGATATTACATTATAAAATATAAATGATGTCTTAGCAAATAAAATGAAAGAAAGTAGGTAATAATATCTATTATTTTAATGTTGACAATAAATGCACACTTTTCCATAATAAATGTCCCCTATGCACTATCTAAATTTTTTATTGCTACCAATCAACATTTCATTCCTATCATCACGTTTTAGTACTATCTTGGCTTTTTGCCATCTCCTATTCTAAATTTCTCGATAGTATGTTAGAATCCTAAGGAATTCAATTTTATGTTCGGAAACTAGGTTTAAGTATTATTTTGTTCAGCAATTTACTATTGAAGGCTGGTTTTTTTCACAGATAGGGGGAGACTGTGCTATTCTTAATCTTAATGTCAAGCTGCATATCTAACAATTTTACAACAAGAAATAAAGGAAAAAGAGAGGATATAAGTAAAGCTATACAGAATCCTACTTCTAAAGATAGTAAAATTATATTTGAAAATATAGATGCAAAAACAGCTTTACAGAAAAACGATGAAGGTCTACTGCCCATAGAAGAAGCAATAAAAGCAAGAAACATAGAAGCAACAAGCTTGCTGATGTCCGTGAAGGATTGCAGATACCCTATCTATATATATGACAAAATATTGAACGAGGGGAGGGTAGATATTTTCAAATTAATTCCAGAAAAGCATTTAAGCTACAAGCTACTAAACAAACTAAAGAAAAGAGCAAACAAAGATTTAGAAAAGGAATTTTTAAAGAGAATAGAAGCAACAGAATTGGAAAGATTAATAATAGAGGGTAGAGCTCATGAGATAAGGAGTCAAAGTAAGGAGTGGGTAATAGCTAACTACAGAGACAAAAGAGGATCTATTGATAAAAGAAAAATAAATACAACAGAAATATTGTGCATATACGGAGACAAATTAGCAAAAGAATTAATAGAAAAACTAAAAGATGATAAAAAAGACATAAAAGAATATTTGCTGTTTGTAGCATCAAAACTAGGGAATAGAAGCATGGTCAAGTGGCTACTAAAAAGCAATTTAGATATAAACAGTAGACCAGATAACAATGACGGGAGAACAGCATTAGCAGGGGCAGCTTTTAATGGACACAAAGAAGTTTGTGAGCTCTTGTTAGATAGAGGAGCAGAATTAAACACATCGGGTGAAGATGAATGGGAAGTATTAGTATTAGCAGCACAAGGCGGGCATAAGGATGTATGTGAACTTTTGCTTAACAGAGGAGCAAAAGTAAATTCAATAAGAGGAAATAAAATCAGTGCCCTGATGTTAGCAGCACAGAACGGATACAAAGAAGTTTGTGAACTGCTTTTAAAGAATGGAGCAGAAGTTAATGCAATAAATGAAGGTGGATGGAGAGCATTGATGCTTGCAGCAAAGAATGGACACGAAAAAGTTTGTGAATTGCTGTTAAAGAATGGAGCAGAAGTCAATGCAATAAATGAAGATAGATGGAGAGCATTGATGCTTGCAGCACAAGGTGGATATATAAAGGTATGTGAGTTATTATTGGATAAGGGAGCAGAGGTTGACTTATCAGATAAAGACGGTTGGAAAGCATTAATACTTGCAGCACAATACGGACATAAAGAAGTGTGTAAGCTATTGATAGAAAGAGGAGCAGAAGCCTATGCTGCAAAGAAGGGTGGGATGACAGCACTGGTTTTAGCAGCACAAAATGGGCATAAAGAGGTATGTGAGTTGTTGCTCGATAAGGGAGGGGAAGTTAACGCAGTAGAGAGAAGTAAAATTATGGCACTGATGTTTGCAGCAGAAAATGGACATAAGGAAATATGTGAACTATTGCTGGATAGGGAAACAGAACCCGATACAATAAGTGAAGATGGATGGAGAGCATTAATGTTCGCAGCAAAGAATGGACACAGATTAATTTGTGAATTACTACTGAATAAGGGAGCAAAAGTTGATGCAGTAGGAAGGAGCAGGGCTAGGGCATTAAATTTTGCTGTAGAAAGTGGGCATGATCAAGTTTACAGATTGTTGTTGGAGATAGGAACAGAAGTTGACTTAATAAATGGAGATGGATGTGAGGCTTTGATGTTAGCAGCCCAAAATGGCCACAAAGAAGTTTGTGAATTATTGCTGGAAAGAGGAGCAGAATCTGATGCAGTTGAGAAGAATAAGGCTAGAGCATTGGCATTGGCAGCACAAAATGGGCATAAAGAGGTATGCAAATTGCTGTTATTAGATAAGTAAAGAGCAGATGTAAAGAGCTTTATAAACTCTTTTTAAAAGGATAACTATTGGAAAATTACACCAATGGTTTAGGGGGTTATTGAAGTGGAAGAACAATAAAGTATACAGATTCTAATTTTGTAAGGAGAGAGAGAATATCAGGACATTTTGAATGAATTTCTAAATATTAGGTAAGCATTTGCACAATTTGATGTTATAAAGATTAGGTAGTAAAATATGTTTGCTATGAAATGTAAATTTGCTTTTGGCACTTCCAATTTTAAAGAAATTATAGAAAATAACAACTTCTTTGTTGATAAGTCTCTTTTTATAAAAAAAGTCATAAAAGATACAAAAGTAGCATTAATAACCAGACCTAGGAGATTCGGTAAAAGCCTCAACTTTTCTATGCTTAGATACTTTTTTGATATAAATGAAGACTCATCTAGCTTGTTTAAAGGCCTAAATATAAGCAAAGAAAAAGATTGTTTAGAACATATGAATAAATATCCGGTTGTAGAATTGGACTTTAAAGCAATTCTTGGTAATAATTGGCATGACATTTATAACGGAATCAAACGTAGAATTGGTACAGTTTATAAAAAGCATCAAAATTCTGTCTGGGACATATTATCAACGGTTGAAAAAAAAGAATACTTACAAATAATAGATGGAAAAGAAGATTTTAGTGGGTTATCAGAAAGTATTCTTAATTTAACCAGATACCTAGAAGCAAAATACAAAGAGAAGGTAGTAGTGCTTATAGATGAGTATGATGCTGTAATGGCCCATATGTACAACAAGCCTAAATTTGATAATTGTATGAGTATATTTAGAGGCATATATGAAAATGCCCTTAAGGGGAATACTTCTATACATCAGGCATTGATAACTGGAATAATGAGGTTTGATAAAGAGGGTCTCTTCTCTGGCTTAAACAATGTTGCAGTTTATGGACCCACCCACGAGAGATATGGTAAATATTTTGGTTTTACAGAAGAGGAAATTAAACCAATAATAATTGACTCTGGACTAGAATATGAAAAAGCTAAAGAATATTACAATGGTTACAATTTTGGAGGATCACTAGTTTACAACCCTTGGTCTGTACTTAACTACATACATGACAGAAAGGTGGACTATTTTTGGAGGAATACCACTTGCAGCACTTTAATCAGAGAAATTATCAAAAAAGGTGGACCAGAAGTTAAATATGCACTTGAAAGAATGCTTAATGGTGAAAGTGTGGAGATAGAGTTGGAAGAAAATGTAAATTTAAGAGAATTAGATGAAAAAGATATTTATTCTCTCTTGTTTCAATCTGGTTATTTAACTTATGAAGAGATCAATAAAGTGAGAAGGTATAAACTTCCTAACAAGGAAGTCAGTAACTTCATATCTTCCCTTGTAAAAAATATGGAACAAGAAATGAAAATTTCTAGTACTATTGAGAGACTATTTCTAACAAAAGATTGGAAAGTCTTAGAAGAAGTCCTTCAATCCAGTGTTATGGAGATAATGAGCTATTTTGATGTACCTAAGAAAAAAGAGACTGAGGCCATGTACCACATGCTATTGTTAGGTCTTTTAGCTAAATTCCATTCTTATAGCATAAGATCTAATATTGAAACTGGGCTAGGCAGAGCTGACATACTAATGAAAAGAAAAGATAAAAAAGAGTATATAGTTATTGAATTAAAAGCAGGAAACAGGTTTAGTAAACTACACAATGTGGTAAAAGAGGCATTAGACCAGATAATAGATAAAAAATATGGGCAAGATCTAGATGGTGAAATTATAAAGATGGGTATAGGATTTGTTGGCAAAAATCTGAAACTAGAAGTAATTCAATAAAATATCTACCTTAGTTGATTCTTATTTTGAATCTGTCAATAACTGGCAGAGTTGAATATAAAAGAAATATGAAATGAGAAGGACAAAAAGGGCTGTAGAAGACAAAACTAAAAAAGTATTTAATTAACAATAGGGAAGAGCTACATAAAGCTTTCTAAAAAGTATACAATGAGCAGATGGCAGAATAGTAACAGGGCTATGGATAACACATACTATTCCGAAAACAGAGACACTATATAATATAAGCCCTCTGGATTCAGAGGGCTATTTTTAAAATTCTAATTTGTTTCTTCTCTAATAAAGAAATTACACAGGAACCTAAATTTTTTAATACATGGATATAATCTCCATCCATTTTTCTATCTGATCATTAAGCTTCAGGTATGTTTAACTTATATCCTATCCTAGTTAAATAATCTTTCAATTCAGGATGCTCAATTGCTTTTTTAACATCCACATCCGAGCTTGTATGGAAATCAATTAAGTTCCCTCCTAAGATAACCAGTCTTTTCTCTACTATCAATTTGGCCAATCTATCATTATTGATCCAATGTTCTTGCAAATACTCTTTACCCTTGCAAGTTAATATAAGGTCTAAAGGTCCTTGACAGCTTCCTGGTTTTTCATATTCTAAGCAGAGAATTTGCTTCACTATCTCATCACTTATTAGACTTGCCTTCTCTTTATTTTTCTCAAAAAGGTACTCAAGAGCCTCATAGATATCACCTTCTATCATATGGTACACAAAATGTACTTTCTCTTTGCCTTCTTCCACTCTTAAGCAATTATGCAAAAGTGATTCAAACTCCTCATTAGAAAGACTTTTCACCACTTCAAAGCTAGCCCTGATAAAGTTAATGGATTTGTGCAAGCACGCTTTCTTTAAGCACTCAATGAATATTTTCCTTTTCTTATTTGAGGCCGCCCTCCTGATTTTCTCATCTATTCTATCGTAAAATCCATCTATATCTATTCTGTTAACAGCTCTATTTATGCTTTCAATAAATTTCGATACTACCTCATTATCATCCCAAGTAGCGATCACATCTATAAGAGTATCACCGCTATCGTCACCTTCATACTCTTCCTCAATTAACCTATCTAAATCTGAATAATCTACCTTGTCTAGGAAACTAAAGTCGTTAGTTATTGCTTTATCAATAAAATCTTTCTTTAAAGACTTCTCCTTAATATTAATATTAGTTCCGCTACACGCAACAGTTAACAAATAAATAAAAATCATTTTTCCTCCTAATTGATCTACTCTCTGGTAGATAGCAAAGGTTCTAATACTTTGTTCATCTCTCCTATAATACCATTCATCCGACTGTTTAGGTCAAGTTTTTCGTCTAAAATATTTAGTTGATGACGTAACTTGTCCAGAGAGCTTTCTATAAGCTCCATCTTTTTAGCAAAATTAATAAACCTTTTCCCTATAACTTCTTTACTATTTTTAATTTCTAAATTCTTGTTTAAAGAACGCATTTCACTTGCTAACTGACGCTGAACAATATCAGCAGCATCATTCAGTGAACCAACTATATTCTTGGTATCTGACAACTTATCTGTTTTCTTAATGCCACTTTCAAATTTTTCTATTCTCTTTCTAAGCAGGGATTCTCTCTTTTGTAAAGCTGTAATTATATCTGAATAAAATTGATCTTTCATTTTTGGAAAATCTACTCTATCTAACCAGTGGCATTTCATTTCAACTTCAGTAATGTATCTCAATGAAGTTGTTATCATTTTTTCTTCTTCCTCTCCAGCTTTAAGTGATCTCAATATATTGTTAGCAAAGCTGGATCCCAACTGTGTAAAACCTGGCTTTACTCCTATTGTTGACAGGGCAACCAAATCCCCTGATAGTCCCAAGGCCTTAACAAAAATGAATAGCGAGGTAACTCCAATTTTCTTCAGTAAAGAGAGGATCTTTTTCTCTCTTTCTAAACCATTACCTAAAAATAGAAATACTTCAACAACTTCCTTATTTTGCTTAAATGCAGCTACCAACATGGCATTAAAATTATCTTTATAATCAACTTCGGCTCCCTTTGTTAGTAACCCCTCACAATAATGAGCTCCCTCTTTCTTATCCATAGATGCTTGAATTAAAGGAGTTACACCTCTATCATTTACGAAATTTAGCATATCAATTGGTAATTTATCGAAATGACTAACCCCACTAAAAAGGGAGATAATCTCATCAAATATACCTCTTCTGCCTCTCTTCACAACATAAAGCATTATGTTATCACCATCAATATTAAGTCTTTTTCTACCTAAATCAGGGTACCAACTTAACAATTGTGATACAAAGCTACTACCACCATCTATTAGAAGTGAAAGCGGTGAATACCCTTCATCATTGATGGCAGTAAGTTCTTTAACTACAACCTCATCAACATCATTGAAATATTTCTTTAAATTACTCTCTTCGTGCTTTTCCAAGTCAGTACAATCAACTTTATTTTCCAAATAAGAAAGCCTGTCACGGGGAATAATAGAATCAAAAAATATTTTTCTATTCAATCTGGCAGCATAGTGAAAACAGTTACTATTGAACTTATCTTTTAAGGATAGCTCTTTTACAAAATCGCTTTCATACTTTAATGATGTTACTCTACTAATTGAAATTTGATTATTCATATCCAAAGCTATCATAGTAAGGCTTCTGTAATTAGGGTCCTCTATCTGAGATTTGTCACCCAAAATAGATAAATCTAACCTGCCTTGAGGGTCATTCAATCCCCTCTCTACGGCTTTAACTTCTATCTTGTTATTGATTTTGAATCTATTTTGATGACAAGAAAACAGAAGGCAGAGATAAAAAATAGCTAGCATACGTCAAATCTCCTTAATACTTATGAATTAGCTTCTTTACTTTTAAGCATTTTATGTAAAATTATATTATATCAATAAAGTCCTTCAACGTAAAATATAGAAAGTAGGCTATAGATGTCCTGAATTAATTAAAGAGTAGAGCTCCTTTTCATTCAATATCTTCAATTCAATACCCTTTTCAGCAAGTTTAAGAGCTTTACCATACTTGCTACCAGGTTTCTCACCAACTATTAAATAATCAAGTCTTTTGGAGACATTTGAGAGCATTGAGCCTCCATTCAGTTCTATCTCTCTCTTAATTTCGTCTCTTGGCTTAGAAAGAGCTCCTGTTATCAAGAATGTTTGACCCTTCAGAGATCCTTTCCTCTCTTTCACATCAAAATTAAGTCCTAGTTCTCTAAGGCATGAAATTCTATCAGAATTCTCTTTATTACTAAAAAAGGCCACTACTGACTCTGCTGTTTTTTCACCTATTCCATCTATATTGGCAATCTCTTCCTTACTCATATTCAAAAGAGAGTCAATACTAATTCTTGATAGTGACTTAGCAGAATATTTACCCAAATGTCTAATTCCTAAAGAAAAGAGTAACTTAGAATAATCATTTTTCTTGCTTCTCTCTATGCTATTCAGCAAGTTTGAAATAGCCTTATCTCCAAAACCCTCTATCCCTTTTATATCTTCTGCTCTTATATTGTATATATCTTCAGGATATTTTATTATCCCTAAGTCAAAAAATTTAGAGGATATAGCTGGGCCAAAGCCCTCTATGTTCATACCCTCTTTTGATACAAAAAGAGCTAACTTCTTTTTAAGTTGAGCTTCACAATGATCATTTTTACAAACCAGAAAAGCACCATCTTCTTCTAACAAACTCTTGCAAGATGGACACTCTTCAGGAACAACAATTTCTTCAACTTCAGATCTTCTGCTCTCTATAACTTTAACTACCTTGGGAATTACATCTCCGCCTTTTTCTAGGAATACGTAATCTCCTTTTCGAATATCTTTCCTTCTAATCTCATTAACATTGTGAAGAGTAGCTCTTGATATTGTAGACCCATCAAGAAGCACAGGTTCAAGGTGAGCAACAGGGGTTACAATACCTGTTCTTCCTATTTGAAATACAACATCTTCTACCTTAGTAACAACTTGAACACCTGGGTACTTGAAGGCTATTGCCCATCTTGGACTCTTGTTAGTAAGTCCTAATCTATTTTGGTCTACATATGAATTAACTTTAACTACAACACCATCTATCTGGTAAGGAAGCTGAGATTTTTTCTCTTTCAATTGCTCTATAAAGTCTATAACTTCATCTATACTCTTGCATTCTCTAACCTCTTCTGAGACAGTAAAGCCTAACTCTTTAAGTAAATTAAGTGAATCTATCTGATTATGTTTACCAACCATTTGGTATACAAAACACTCTAAATTTCTCTCTTTTACTTTGTTACTATCTAGCTGTCTTATAGTACCAGCAGCTGCATTTCGAGGATTGGCAAACTTTTTTTCAGAGATAGAATTCAACTTATTGAATGACTTGATGGACATTAAAATCTCACCTCTAACCTCTAAGTTCCCCTGCTTATTAATTTTCTTAGGCACATTCTCTATCTCATACACATTAGAAGTAACGTCTTCTCCTATATTTCCATCTCCTCTTGTTAGAGCTTTGGTCAAAACTCCATCACTATAGATTAAAGATATAGAGAACCCATCAAGTTTTGCTTCTGCTACATAGCTAGAATTACTAACTTTCTTAACTCTCTCATCAAATTTTCTTAATTCATCAAAATTGTAACTGTTAGACAGACTTAACATTGGAACTGTATGAGCCACCTTTTTGAAGGAAGAGGAGAGAGAGGAGCCAAAAGTTATTGTATCTATGCCCAATTTTCTCTCTATCTTCTCCGCTTTTTTGACAAGCATGTCATAATCTTCATCGGAAATTTCAGGCTCTTGCAGGACATAGTATAGGTAGTTGTGCCTCTCTATCTCTTTCTTCAAAAGCTCTAACTCTTTTTCTAATTCCAAGTGTTATGACTCCATTTTACTTATGATAATTCTGTTTACCAAGGCGGGATTAGCACGCCCTTTTGTCTCTTTCATAACCTGGCCAACAAGGAAACCTAAAACTTTTGTAATTCCACTTCTATATTGAGCTATAGATTCTGGATTTTTAGATATAATAGCTTCCACTATTCTCTCAATTTCAGACTCATTTGTTATCTGTATTAAGCCTTTTTCTTCAACTATTTGTAGTGGATCCCTTTTATCTTCTAGCATTATTTCAAAGACTTCTTTTGCTATCTTTCCACTTATAATATCATCGTCTATCATCTTTATCATCTTACCGAGATGTGATGCATCTACAACATAGTACTCACCTTTAGCAACTCTAAGTATATCTGTTATAACCCAGTTACTTGAACTTTTAGGATTACCAGAGTACTTGACTACTTCTTCAAAGTAGTCTGCTAAGCTCTTCTCAGAGACTAACACCCTAGCATTGTATTCTGGTAGGCCGTATTGAGATACAAACCTGGCAGATCTCTCTTCTGGAAACTCTGGAAGATCATTCTTAGCTCTTGTTATTCTCTCTTCACCTACTAAAACTTTAGGAAGATCAGGATCAGGGAAATATCTGTAATCTTCAGCATTTTCCTTTAGTCTCATACATTTTGTAGTCATGCTAGATTCATCCCAAAGTCTGGTCTCACAAAAAATTTCTCCTCCCTCCGATATTACTGATATCTGCCTTGAAGCTTCATACTCTATCGCCTTGGCAACAGCTTTGAAAGAATTCAAATTTTTTATCTCAACCCTTGTACCCAACTTCTCATCATTTTCCCTCTTTACAGAGACGTTAGCATCACACCTAAGGGAGCCCAACTCCATACTCACATCACTTATACCTGTATACTTCAATATTGTCTTGATCTTCTCCAAAAACTCTTGTGCCTCTTCAGGAGATGATATATCAGGCTCAGTAACTATCTCTATTAGAGGAATAGAGCTTCTATTGTAGTCGACATAGCTCTCCATTTTGGCCTCATTATGTATAAGTTTTCCGGCATCTTCTTCTATGTGTATTCTTGTTATTCTAACTCTCTTATTTGATATGTCTATAAAGCCATTTTCAGCATAAGGGTGATAAAACTGAGAAATCTGATATCCCTTAGGAAGATCAGGGTAGAAATAATTTTTTCTATCAAACATAGATAGCTTATTTATTCTACAGTTAAGAGCCAGAGCAGCTTTTAAAGCATAATCCAAAGCTTTCTCGTTTAAAACAGGCAAAGCCCCTAAGTGGCCTGTACAAACAGGACATATATTCTTATTCTCTTCCGTGGTGAAGGCTGTGCTACAGCCACAGAACAGCTTGGTGTCAGTAGCAAGCTGAACATGTATTTCTAAACCTACGACCGTATTATACATCCATCCTCCTGAATTTTGGTAGAGATACTCTCTTTTCAAATTGTGAAACTATATTTAGAAGAAGTGCTTCATCAAAGCTTCTTCCAATAAGCTGCATACCTACGGGTAGATTATCATGAAAATCTACAGGAAAGGAGAGTGCAGGTATTCCAGCCAAGTTGGCAGGGGTAGTGTAAAGATCTGACAAATACATCTTAACAGGATCCCCAGTGTTCTCTCCTATTTTGAATGCCGTTGTAGGACTAGTAGGCAGAAGTACTACGTCTACATCCTCGAAAGCTGCTTTGAATTCATCAAATATAATTCTTCTAACTTGGTAGGCTTTCTTGTAATGACTATCATAATGTCCTGCGCTTAAAACGTAGTTACCTATCATAACTCTTCTTTTCACCTCATCTCCCATATGTTCTCTAGAATTAAGATATATATCTTCTACAGACTTAGGGGATCCTACCTTTGCTCCATACTTCAAGCCATCAAACCTTGATAAGTTTGAGCTGACCTCTGCAGGAGATATTACATAGTAAGCTTCCAGAGATGATAGAGATATATTATTTAAACAGACCTTCTTAAAAACTGCTCCCATATCTTTCAATATCTCTTTTGTCTTGTTTAAGGCAGATACTATTGAAGAGTCTGTACCGTCTAACATATGATCTTCAAGTAATCCAACTCTTAGGCCTTTGATATCGTTATCTAGAGAGAGAGTGAAATCTGAAACACCTGTCTTAGCAGAGGTAGAATCTTTTTGGTCATACCCTGATATTACGTTCATAGCCAAAGCTGTATCTCTTGCATTTCTACCAATAGGTCCTATTTGATCTAAGGAAGATCCAAAGCTAACTAGACCATACCTTGAAACACGACCATATGTAGGCTTCAATCCCACAACTCCACAGAAAGCAGATGGCTGCCTGATACTTCCACCAGTATCTGAACCTAAAGACAATGGGGACATAAGAGCTGCAACTGAAGCAGCACTTCCACCACTAGATCCACCTGGTACTCTTGAAAAATCCCAAGGATTTTTAGTCATTCTAAATGCTGAATTTTCAGTAGAAGATCCCATAGCAAACTCATCCATATTAGCTTTACCAAATGGTATACCATCTGCACTTCTTATCTTTTTTACTACTGTTGCATCATATATAGCCTTGTATCCTAACATCATCTTGGAGGAGCAGGTAACTGGTTCCCCTTCAGACATAATGTTGTCCTTAATAATAAAGGGTACTCCAGCAAGTTCACCTAGCTCTTCGCCTCTATCCCTTTTCTTGTCTACCTCTATAGCCGCCTTAATTATCCTCTCTTCGTCTAAAGAGTTAAATGCCTCTACCTTTTTGTCAGCACTTTTAACATAATTCAAAAATTTCCTAGCCACATCTTCCGCTTTTATCTCACCATTTTTTACAGCATTAGCAATAGCAAAAGCATCCTTTTCTATTATCATCCTACCACCTTAGGGGTAACTATAACATTACCTCTGGAATATTCACTGCTTTTTATTATATCTTCGCTAATTTCACAATCTTTTACAACATCCTGCCTAAAGTGATTTGAAACCTCTAAGGGGGAGTAAAGAGGTTCAACATCCTTTGTATTTATAGATTTAAGTTGTTCCACTACTTTAATAATGTTGTTTAGCTGTTCTCTAAACATCTCTATCTCTTCTTCTTTAAGCTTGAACTTAGATAGCCTAGCTACTTTTAATACATCTTCTTTTGTAATCATTATTCCTCCATTGAAACATTATAGCATTATTTTATAAATAGCTAAAAAACATGAACTACTACCTTAGGCAACTCATACATATTCCTTAAGGTTAGTACTTAGACCTAATTCCTCCATTTTCCTAATCTCTTTCCTAACTCTATAGTTGTTTAAATCAAGTGTTTGCAGAGCTTCTTCTACCTCTTTTCGTGTTGAATCAGAAAAATCAAAATTCAAAATAGCCCTAAATCTTATAGCTCTTACCACTCTAGAAGGATCATCTTCAAAGCTAGCTACTCTTCTTATTATTCCATTGCGTAGATCCCTCATTCCGCTGAGATAATCTATATACTTGTGCTTATTTATGTCAAACATTATGGTATTTATAGTAAAATCCCTCCTATTAGCATCTTCCTCTAAGGTGGCTCTCTCACAGTGGAAAGGATTGTAAAAATCTTTCCTAGCGTTAGTTATAGTAAAATCAAAACCCCTGTAGCTGAAAGAGATAGAAAGATAGTTAGGATTATCTTTTACATTTACCAAACTAAAAGAGGAGCACAATTTACTTCTCAGGGAAGAGATATCTGCACAATATATGAGATCTATGTCTTTAGTTGGAAGTGAAAGAATGTAATCTCTAACCACTCCGCCCACAGCTATAAAATTTTCTGAATTTAATATCTCTTCTATCTCTTTAGCAAACTCCATCGCTTAACCTACTTAACATATCATAGTTAGTTCTGTCGGTATGAATAGGAGTAATTGAGACATAACCATTCAGCAGAGCCTTTAGGTCGTCACAATTTTTCATCTCAGACTCTTTCACCTCACTCTTTTGCCAGTAATAGACATGGCCTCTTGGGTTTACTCTCTCTTCGAAACTATCTATATATCTCATACCACCTTGCTTTGTATATTTAAACCCCTTGATTTCCTCATATTCTAAATTAGGAATATTTATATTTAAAATAGTACCTTTAGGAAGATCTATCTTTTCTAGTACACCCAAATAGTTTGAAATAAATTTAGCAGCACTTCTTACTTTAGTCGCAGGCTCACGGAGTGATATGGCAATAGATTTTTTGCCCAAGAGAGAAGCCTCAGTTGCAGCAGATATAGTACCTGAATATATAGCATTAATACCGAGATTGTTCCCGATATTTATACCTGAAATAACATAATCAAATTTAACATCTTTAAAAATGGCATGCATAGCCATCTTCACACAATCAGCAGGTGTTCCGTCAACATAGTAACAGTCAGGTATATCTAGATACTTCTTATAGGTAAGAGGCCTATGCATGGTCATAGCATTACCTACTCCGCTCTGCTGCTCTTTCGGAGCTACTACAAAAATATTAGCAACTCCTCTTAATTCTTCTGCTAGAGTCTTTATCCCTTCGGAAGATACTCCATCATCATTAACTAAAAGTATATTCATTATAAGTCACTCTCACAAATCTTTATTAAATCTATTTTTTTACACTTACCATCTTCCAGTTCTGAGGAAATACCGTGTAGCATAACACTCTCATTACATGGTTGGAACCTATGAGGCATTGACGTCAAAAATCTAGAGATAACTGCACCCTTGTCAACCCCTATAATTCCTGAGTGAGGTCCTGTCATCCCAATATCTGTGCAGTATCCAGTTCCTAAAGGAAGTATCTGGGCATCATTGGTCTGAACATGAGTATGAGTCCCATAAAATATAGATATCTTACCATCTAAAAATTTGGCTAGTGCCATCTTTTCTGAAGTAGCTTCAGCATGGAAATCTAAGATAACATTCTTGCAGCCCATCTCCGCTATGATATCCTCTGCTACTCTAAAAGGAGGATCCACAGTTTGGTTCATAAATACAGTCCCTTGTAGATTTAAGACTAACACGCTCTCTCCATTAATCTCTAACTTAACATAACCCTTTCCAGGATTTTGTTCAGGGAAGTTGTGCGGTCTCAGTATCCTGGAATTACTATCCAAATAAGGATATATGTCTCTTTTGTCCCATATATGATTTCCTGAGGTTATGACATCAACACCAACATCAAATAGAGAATCAGCTGCTTTGGGTTTAATTCCAAAACCTGAAGAGGCATTCTCTCCATTAGCTACTATCAAATCATAGTCTTGTCTTACTTTTTCAACAAATTTTATAGTAATCTCGACACCTTCACTAGAATAAATGTCTCCTATGCATAAAACTTTCATTTTACCTCCAGTGAGATTATAACATCTAAAGCTATTGACTCAATTCCCACTTTATGTGATTATATTTTGTATTCAAAATTATCATAAAGGGGGGAACATGTTCCTAATAATTATTGCGTTACTAAATAGCTGTATCGGATGGAGTAGCAAAAGGCAGTGTAGATCAAAGGTTATAACAAGAGAACAATCAGGTTTTGCTAAAGAACTGGAAGAGAGTGTAAGAGGAAAGTACAACTCCTATAGAGAAGATGAGCCAGTTGAAGAAACCAATTTTGAAGATATCAGAAGCATAGTAAGAAAATTAAAAAATTCCGAAGATGGCATAGCCCTCATATGCTTAAAAGCTTCTACTAGTGCCGATAACTTCAATTTAGAAATTTTCAAGAAAGTAATCAAAATAGCTATCGAAGAGAAAAAGGATTTTGACACAATTTGCCAAAGAAGCTTTTTGTCTAAGTTAAGTAAAGAAAAAATTAGAGTTAAAAAAAGTGACAAATTTAAAGTAATAGAGTTTCTATTTGATGAAGAAGATTGGGCAATAAGACTTTTGGGAGATAAAGATGACCAAGAAAAAATGTCAGAATTCTTTGTCGAACTTATTCCTAGAAAGGAAAACAATCTAAAGGAGGAAGCAAAAAATTTCTTTACAAACCTTTTAAATTCTACAAATCAAGATTTGGTAGGTGTAGCTGAAACTTTGGTCAGTAATCTAAAGAAATGCTCAGATAGTACCATCAGCAAAATTGCACTTCTGGCACTATCTGAGTGGAAAAATGACTTTGACCTGCAAGCATTTAATAAGGAAACAGAAAAAGAAGGAAGAAAAATGCCTCCCCGCTCTGAATATGTTGAAGTAGTTGAGAGAAAGAGTAAAATAAAAATAGATGGTACAAAAGAAGTTGTTGTGCTTTCCGGTGTATGTTCAAAAATAACTAATAAAAAGAGCATAGGATCAATAATATCGGATATGGAGGAATCAAGAGGAAAGTTAGAAGGTGCAACAATGATTCAGCTAAACGATTATTACAGAAACTGGAGCGATGATTCAGATTCTGAACTTGAAGAGGAAGATATTGAAAGAATAAAAAACAGCCAGAGTACGACAGCAAATTCAGGAGATAAGATTCATATTCAAAAGTCAGTACACAGAAGAAAATGGCTAAGGGGTAACAAAAGAACGGAAAAAAAAGACTTAAACCAGATTTACAAAAAAATAAAGTCAACTGATAAGGATAAAAAAAGCAAATTTAGAAAAATTGTCAGAAGTAGTACAGTCTCCAATTATCCATTTGGTAAAATGAGAAATTTGCTACTGCAAGACGTATATTATATTGGAAAAGAGTTTAATCCCAAAATTCTATATTACCATTCTAACGACGCGGACTATGTCAATTTAAACACAAAACCTATTTTCTATCAAAAGATTAAAACTAAATCAGAAATAGGTAAACAACTGAAAGAGAAAGTAGAAAAGTGCGAAGAAGAGAGACCCATTTGTGAAAGAATGATAGAAGGAATTAAAGCTCACAAAGCAAAAACTAACGTAAATCCACAATTTTATGGGGGCGCATATGTTTTTGAAATAGGTGAGGAGGGCATAGGTGAAATAATCAATAAAAGAATTATAAAAGAAGAAAAAACATTAGTAGCTATACAAGCTTTTACTAGGTTTGCCTCTGAGGTGAGTAACGCTTTTGACTATATAATAAGCAAAGAAAACCCCTATGGTGTCTATTTTAGCGAGGCAAACACCCTTATAAAAATAGATAATAAAGAGATACAATTTGGCGAAATAGCAGAAATGCAAGGGGCTATAGATGAATACTTTGGAAGAAATGGAAAAGAAGACCCCCGTGAAATTATGGTTTATGACCCCATAAACGTAATAGCAACTTCACAAAAAAGAGCTGGTAACCAACTGTACACAATCTGCACAAGAAGTTATCCAAAAACTAAAATAAGGTGGGATGCCAAAAATAAAAAATTCTCTGATTTTGATAGCAAAGATTTGAGCAGTATTGATAGCTTGAAACAGAGTCCCCTTTCTTCCAGTCAAGTTGGATGGCCAAAGAGTATAAACAGAATATTTACAAGAAAAGTGATCAGCGCAAAATCAAGTATTGTGGAAATATTAGGAAGTGTAAAAAAATCCTACGACCCTCATGATATTGCTAAGAATCAATCATCCTATGAGGGGAAGAAAGTAAATGAGGAAAATTACAAAGAGAATTTAAAAAAATTACTAAACCATGAAAATTTGAAAAAATATTGGGAAAAAAAGGAAACAGATAAAGAAAATATGGAAAAGTTAAAAAACATGTATGATGAAGAATCAGCAAGAAAAATAATAAACATAGCAAAAGAGTGTGCTGAAATCAAAAGAGCAATGCTGGAGGCGCACCTACAATTTTAATTTTTAACCTTAACTTGTTGATAATTAGTCCAACTCATGATATATTCGGAAGCGGAGGGAAAGAAAATGTTTAAATTACCAGAATTAGAATACAGCTATGATGCACTAGAACCATTCATAGATAGAGAGACTATGGAACTTCACCATTCCAAGCACCATGCAGGCTATATTGCAAAACTAAACAAAGCTCTTGAGGGCTTTGAGCTAGACAAGGGTGCAAGTATAGAGAAAATAATAATCAATCTGAAAAAAGATATCCCGATTGATATATACTGGGATATTAGAAATAATGGTGGTGGACACTTGAACCACTCTCTTTTCTTCAAAATGATGTCACCTAAAGCAAGCAGAGAACCAAAAGGTCATCTGCTAGATTTAATTAAAAAAGTCTTTGGTGGATTTGAAGGTTTTAAAGAGAGATTCAAATCATCCGCACTGTCAAGGTTTGGTAGTGGTTGGGCATGGCTGCTTCTAGACGAACAAAATAAGATATTTATAAAGTCTACTCCGAACCAAGACTGCCCGGTGTCTGACGACAAAAAAGTGCTCCTGTGCTTAGATTTGTGGGAACATGCTTACTATCTAAATTACAGAAACAGAAGAGGCGAATATATAGACAAATGGTGGAACGTTGTCAATTGGGACTACGTTACAGATAGGTTTGAAGAATTTAAAAACTAGCTTTTTTATTCATTCTCTTTATGTACTTGGCACAAGCCCTTATCTTCACCTTTTCTCCATCGATGGTTATAACTTTGGTTTGAAGATTGGGCTTCCATATTCTCTTTGTACTTTTCTTAGAGTGACTCACGTTGTTGCCATGCATTGTCTTCTTACCGCTTATATCACAAATTCTCATTAATACTCCTAATCCTTTTTTGTTATATTTTAACACAGGGTAATTAAAATCTCCAATATCAGTTTGATTGACTCTTAAGAACATTTAGATTAAAATCTATTTATACCAATAATTAAGGGGGAATAGTGCTTTTAAACAGAATATTAGTATCTATCATTGCTATTCCTTTACTTTTATTTATCGTTATGTGTGGAGAGATCTCCTCTTTCGTAGTCTTAGAGGCATCCATAGTGATAATGATGAATGAATTTTATAGCATGCTTAAAAGAAACAAAGTAAAAGTAAGTGCAAAGACTGGAATAGTCATAGGAATCTTGATACCTTTGATATGCCATTTTTCAGGAAAGAGCTATCCAGATTCTATATCACTCTTGTTAGCCTCTTCTGTTATCTTGTTTATAACTAGAAGAGTATCGCAAGAGAGTATAAGAGAGTCTATAGACAGCATATCTTATACCCTATTTGGAATTTTATACATACCTTACTTGTTCAATTATGCTCTTTTGTTAAGAATGTAGTTTGGATCAGCAATTACATTTTTAGGCATTAACATTACAAATGGAAGATTTTGGCTACTAGTTATGTTTGGTATATCTTTCGGTTCAGACATAGCATCATTCGCTGCTGGCAAATTATTTGGTAGAAACAGATTAACAACTATAAGCCCCAATAAAACTATAGAAGGCCTAATTGGAGCAGTATTATTTGGCTTTGCTTTAGGATTATACCTAAACAGAATAATTGACATAAGTATATACAAATCTCTAGCATTGACAGTTATAGGTGTAATTTTAGCTCAACTTGGAGATTTGGGATCATCTCTATTCAAAAGAGAGTTTGGGATAAAGGATTATAGCTCTATAATGATGTCTCATGGGGGATTGTTAGATAGATGTGATAGTGTGTTATTTACAGCACCTTTCGTCTTCTACTTTGTTAAATTTCTAATTTAGAGGTATTTATATGTTTATAACTTTTGAAGGAATCGATGGGGCGGGTAAAACCACCCAGATAAAGAGTCTAGCTAATCTTTTTACAGAATTAGGCAGAGAATACATAGTCACTAGAGAACCTGGAGGTACTGAGCTAGGTGAGCAAATAAGGGATATCTTGAAAAAATACCAATTGGACCCTAAAAACGAAACATTGCTTCTCTATGCTAATAGACTAGATCACGTAGAAAAACTAATAAAGCCTAGTATAAAACAGGGGAAAATAGTGATATCGGATAGATTTGATGACTCAACTGTAGCCTATCAGCACTTTGGTAGAGGCATTCCAATTGAAGATATTGATAAAATAAGATCATTTACCATAGGAACTTTTGAGCCTGACCTAACCTTTTTCTTAGATTTAGATTTAGAAGAGAAATATGACAGAATGAGTAGTAGAAAGTTAGACACAATAGAGAAGAGTGGCACAGAATTTTTTAGTAGAGTAGTTGATGGATATAGAAAAATGGCATCAAACACTCCTAGAATAGTAAGGATAGATGGATCGCAAAGACAAGAAAAGGTATTTGAAGACATAAAGTCTATTCTTTTGGAGAAGATAAATCTATGAAGTTCATGATTGCAATAGCGGCATTTAGCCTGATAGTATTGGTTCATGAACTAGGCCATTTTCTAGCTGCAAGATATTTCAAAGTAAAAGTTAAGAATTTTTCCGTGGGACTAGGCCCCATATTACTATCATTCTCAAGTGGGGATACACTTTTTTGTTTGAGAGCAGTACCATTGGGAGGATTTGTAGACATAGATGGAATGGAGGAAGATTCAAGATTCGGATTTAATATAAGGCCATACTACCAGAAGGTGCTAATATTGTTTGCTGGGGTCTTTATGAACATTATCCTATCTTTTGTAGCAATGTTCAGTATATCCATGTATCTAGGTCATATAGACGAAACGTCCAATATTATAACCAGATCGCTATCTTCAGAAGCAATTCTCAAAGTTGATGATAAAGTTGTGGAAGTTAATGGCAAAAAAATAGATAATTGGAGAGAATTTGAAGATAAAATAGGGGATTCAGAGCAAAAATTCGTTGTTAAAGTGATTAGAGAAGGAAAAGAAAAAGAGATAGAGATAAAACCAGAAGAGAGAGTTAATTTGCTATTTTTCTCCGTACCTGCCAAAAGATCTATATATCTTTCGCTTAAAAAAGCCTCAAAAGCTATTGTAATGGGGTTTATTAGAAGTTCAAATGTAATAACTAGGGTATTACAGAAAAAGATAAGAGTAGAAGAGCTGTCTGGACCTATAGGAATAATGAAGACAATGGCAGATTCTTCATCTCAAAGTATGATTAATATATTTATATTAATTTCCATGATATCCATAGGAATCGCATTTTTCAACCTTCTACCAATTCCTCCTCTGGATGGAGGAAAAATATTCCTTGTTACTTTAGATAGGTTAGGTATAAAATTGAGTAAGAAGCTAAAAGATTTAATTTCTGCAATAGGTGTTATACTATTTTTAGTTTTAACTATCATTGTAGGTAAGAGTGATATAAATAAGATAAGGAAGGAAAGTGCCAATAGTAGTAGTAAAAGATAAAAAAAGACTTAGTAGCCGGGATTCAGAAAAAGACGTATACTCCATAATACTGCATAATGAAGGTTTGGAGTATGAGGTTGGGGATGTTTTGAAGATATATCCTCAAAACAGCAATGAGCTTTTAGATGAAATGAAGAAATTTTACAAAGACATTGACTTCACTAACTATGACCTAAGATTAACATCAACCAAAATGTTGAAAGTCATTGCTGATAGATCTGAGCATATTAAAGAACTTTTGAAGCCAATGAATTTTGTAAAGCGACAAGAGTTTATGCTAAACAACAGCATACCAGAAGTGATAAGGGGATTTGGCCAACTAGATGAAGAGGTTCTACTCAATAATTTGTTAAAAATGAGACCTAGATCTTATTCAATAGCGTCTTCAATGAAAGAGCATCCTAATGAGATTCATCTATTAGTCTCCTTAACCAAATTTAAAACAAAAAGAGGTGAAGAAAAGGGAACAGCATCTTCCTTTCTGATAGATACAATGGATGTAGGTAGCAGCTTTAGAGCAGAGGTAGGGAAAAAGGAACACTTTAGACCACCTTCTGATGAAAAAGATATTATAATGATAGGTCCTGGAACAGGAATAGCTCCTTTTATAGGGTTTTTGATGGAAAGAAAAAATTCCAAGGGATTAAATTGGCTATTTTTTGGAGAGAGAAGCAGAAAAAATGAATTTTACTATGAAGATCTTCTTACAGATCTTCAACGAGAAGGTAAATTAAGGCTTGATTTGGCATTTTCTAGAGATCAAGAAGAGAAAGTATACGTACAGCACAAAATTAAGGAAAATGAGGGCGAAATTAGAGAAATAATAGCTAAGGGAGGACACATATATCTATGTGGTGATGCTAAAAAAATGGCAAAGAGTGTAGAGAGCGTTTTAAAAGAAATATTGAATAAAAAAGCTAGCTCAGAGTGCGAGCTAGCTAAAATGAAAATGGAAAAGAGATATTTGACAGATGTATACTAGTTACTTCTTGTACTCTTCAGGCTTTTTTCCATTGCTATCTTCTTTATCCCTACCAAAACCTAAGCTTATAGCCCTGTCTGCTAAATCATTTTGTCCATAGTAGTAAAGGGCATGTAACACGTATGTCCTCTCATCATTGTCTAATTCAACAATAGACGATTGGCAACCCAGGATTCTTGGAAAACTGAAGTTCCTCTTATCTTTTTTCTGCCTCTCTAGTATATCTAAGCACTTACCAAATACATCCCATTTTTGCATTTGAACCGATAAGCTCACAAGATTATGAACTACTTCAGCATCATTTCGAGCTCTTCCTGCCATATCAACTCGAACATCTTTATCCATTTTGTTAAGCACACTCATAACCTGCTTGTCTGCACCTTTACGCAACATTCTAACCAAAAATATTTCATCATAAGGCTCAGCTATATTTACACCATACTTTCTATGATCTTTGCCTTTCTTGTTCAGTTCATGGTCCACAAAATCCACAACTAAGTCAAATAAATTGTTGTCAACCGCTATGTGAAGTGGAGAGTAACCTCTGCTATTACCTCCTCCGTTCCTATCAGGAAGTGGATCATAAGGAATTGTAAGATTTTTCTCTGATAATTTCCTGAAAGCATACTCCCAAAATTCAGATTTACTCTGAAGCTTAGCTACATAATTTTCTTTACCCTCTTCCCTACTATTTTCATCCAATACTGAAAGTCCTGAATTACCAAAATTATCAACATAAAAATCAAAAGCACACTTGAAAGACTCTATGCTATAACCCAGACAGTGAGCTACCAAAGTCACATCATTAATTTTTTTATATTGTTCTTTAGAATCTCCAATAGTGTTAAGTAGATATTTGAAAATTTCGGATGAGTTAGCGGCAGCATATAGCAGTGGGTGACTGTCTTCCCCTATAGCCCAATCAAACCCATCTTGGATAAGAAAATCTATCATCTTTCTATTTTCAATCTTTTCATCTATACAAAATTGAATTAAGTTTTTACCTTCACTTCTAGCATCTTGATATTTAAAAGGTATCTCTTTTAACAGATCTTCATAACCATTTTTCAATGCAAAAGTGAAAAGAGGCCAGGAATTGTATGAAGAGTACCCCTTGAACATCTCATCATATTCAGAGAGGTCATATAGAACTTGTAATCTATTCTCTTCATCTTGTCCAGCTAATTTAGCTAGTACAAAATCTTTTACATCTGGCTTAAGAGAGGAGATGACATCTTTAGGGATAGAGGTAGTATCAATAAAACTCCAAACTTCTCTTACGACAGATTCATCCGTATTATTACTTTGCAAAATAGAACAAATACGTTTATTCACAAATTTCAAAGTCCCTTCCTTGTCTTCAGATAGCGCTAACTTAAAGGCTTTAACAAAGGCTTCAGGTCCTTCCTTCAGGGATTTATCTAAATCTACAGATTCACTGGGTTCTTCAACATCATCTACTAATTGTACATCTTCAACCTCTTTTTTATTAGGAGAACCCTTAAATGAGCACTCACATAAAAAAAGTAATAACAAAACAAACATCTTACCTCACTTCGATGCTACTTAGAGTATCTCTCTTTTGTTTCAAGATAGCATCTAAATTTCTTAATTCTATTTGCAATGCCTCACGTGAATCAAAGATTTTCAATATCTCTTCAGCATCCTTAGGATCCTTTGCAAATCTCTCAGTTCCCTTTATAATTTCATCAGAAAGGTAGTTAACCTTCCCCTCTAGGAATGACTCCAAATCCTTAATTCCGAACTGCTCAAAAAGAAGACTGTTTAACTTAGATGCTCTATCTGATATCCTAGCTATTACCTCATCTATCTTTTTCTTTATACTGTCAATTTCATCCTCTATTTTAGCAACAAACTGAGTATGATCTCTTTTGCTCATCTTTCGTGAAATAATTTTACCTTTACGGGGCGTTGCTTTTGAGGCCAAACCATCAATAAGTTTTACTGACTCTGAAGCTCTCCAGGTAACGTCATCTTCTGAGACTACTTTCTCGTATAAATAGGATGGTAATTCAAAAATATCCGGGATATCCAGAAGAATATTTAGAATAGATGCTATCTTGTCCTCTTCAGATTTAAGTTCGGTCTTACATACCTCTCTTATCATCATCTCTCTCTTTTTATCACCTAGTCCTAGTTTTGAAGCTCTCTGCCTTATCTCCCTTATAGAACTAACTCTTATCTTACATACATCCACAAACAGGTGCAGAGGATTGTCTATCAATATATCTTCTACACATTCGTAAGCCTGTTTTTTTCGCCCCAACTCTATCTCAGGTAGACTAAGGGTAGAAACAATTAAATCTTTATCAAACAGAGCACGGAACAGGCCTGACTTAACAAGAAAGCTTAATATGTTCACAGACTTTTCATTGAAAATAGCCTTGTATATCTGTGAATTGTGGCTTTCATCTAAATCGCCATCTTTGTAAGAAAGAATTAAATTTTTTATAACATCTTCTTGACTCCTAGCAATCTTAACTCTGAAAGCTATAACATCATCATTTTCACAAATTCTAAAAGAAAAATTCAGATCAGCTGAATCTCCGTAATTATCCCTAAAGGTGTCCAGAAGACTTTTATGACTCTTGATGTCCACCTCAAAAGACCTGGAAAGGAATTTTTTGTAAGTATCTAAAGAATATCTTCCTTTGCTGTCTTTATTTTGTTCTTCAATAGCATTTTTGATATGTAGAAAAAGATCTTGATCCTCTTTTCCTAGAGAGTTGAATTCTTTGTCATAAACTTTATGCTTAACCCTGAAATTATATTTACCACAAGACCCCAAAAACAGTAGGCTAGAGAGAACCAAAGACCTCTTATCCATTTTTTCTCCTTAATTGGTATGATAATTGGATACTATCACAGTTCTCTATTATGTGCAATATTTTATTATATTATTGACCATTTTTTGAATATTTTCTTATATTCTTACATTTAGGGTAGGAAGAGCATGATAAAAATATTCCCCACTTGCCTTCTCTAACCATCATCTTACTCTCACATTTCTCACAAGGAGCAGCCTTTTTCTCTATAGCTTCTCTCTCCTTTTTTATGATATCTAGCTTAGCAGCAAGCTCCACAAAATTAGAATTCAAATCTAACTTCAGATTTTTTGGTATAGATTGTCTTACCTTTTTTCCATCTATTTCTGCCTCTAAGTAGTGTCCATAAGGACCTTGCTTCAATACTGCATCTTTACCAGATATCTTTACGTCAGTTTTTACACCTTCTTTTCTTTTTTGCTCTTTTTTTACACTGTTGGCAAGATGCACAAAACCCTCTTTCTCTTCTTCTAAACTAACAGCTTCTGATGGCACTGATTTTTTGTGCTTATTCTCGCACTCAACATAAGGACCAAACCTTCCTCTTTTCAGCTGCATAGTTAGACCGCAATCTTCACACTTAAGATCTGTATCAATTTTTCTACTCAAGTCTTCTTGTAATTTATTTTTGAATTTCTCTAAATTTTGCTCAAATCCTTTATAGAACTCTTTTAAAATTGATAGCCATTCTTTTTTGTCTTCCTCTATATCGTCTAAGTTACTCTCCATATCTGAGGTAAATTTAACATTCATTATATTTGGAAAATTTTCATCTAATATATCTTTAACAGCATAACCCAAAGGGGTAGGCTGAAACTTCTTCTCTTCTAAGCTCACATAATCTCTACTTTTTAATGTTTCAACAATAGTAGTAAAGGTGGATGGTCTTCCTATACCTTCCTTTTCAAGCTTTTTGATTAAAGATGCCTCTGTAAATCTAGCAGGAGGTTTTGTCTGGTTCTCCTTTATCTCTAGCTCATCTAGTGCAAGACTACTCTTTATTTTGGGAAACTCACTCAAATAGTCTTCTTTTGACTTAGGATAGATTTTGAAATATCCATCAAAGGTGATCTTATTGAAAAGTGACTTGAATGCAAAGCCTTCTCTATCAGCAATTACCTCTAGCTGGTCATACTTCATGTCTGACATCTGGGATGCCAAAAACCTATTGTATATTAATTTATAAAGTTTATACTCTTCACTCTTTAGGAAACTTCTTATAGAATCTGGACTTCTAGAAAGAGTTGTAGGCCTTATAGCTTCATGGGCATCCTGAGCCTTTTTGTCTTTTTTATCGCCTCTCCTCTGATGATAATTCTTACCAAACTCTTTTGTTATAAATGATCTTGCCTCTTCTCTAGCATCATCAGAGATTCTAGTAGAATCAGTTCTCATATAGGTTATAAGACCTGTCATACTACCATTTATATCTATTCCTGAATATAAATTTTGCGCTATTCTCATAGTCCTAGATGGTGAAAAGCTAAGCTCTGTTGATGCTGTCTGTTGCAAGGTACTTGTCTTGAACGGTAGAGAAGGACTACTCAACTTTTTCTTTATAGAGGAGGATGTGGCAAAAATCTCCCCTTTCATCTCTTCAAGCTTTGAAAGGGACTTCCTATCACTTACTCTATCAGCCTTTTTATCATTTATCTTAAATAGGGACAATTTGATACCTTCGAAAAATCCATCTGCTGTCCAATATTTCTCCGGAACAAATTTCTTTATCTCATCTTCAAGCTTACATATAAGCTTTAGAGCCACAGATTGAACTCTACCAGCACTTGTACTATATCCTAATTTTTTCCATAAAAGAGGACTTATACTGTAACCTACCAGCCTATCTAAAATTCTTCTTGTCTGCTGTGCATTCACTTTTTTCATATCAATCTCTCTAGGAGATGATATTGCATTCTTAACTGCTTTAGAAGTAATCTCGTTAAACTCTATTCTTGTTTTCCCTGAATTAATTCCTAACAGGTCTGATAAGAAAAAAGAGATAGCTTCACCCTCTCTATCAGGGTCAGAAGCCAGGTAGACTTCAGAAGCTTTCTTTACTCTATCTTTCAAGTCTTTAACTATTTTTGATTTATTTTTATCTATAACGTATTCTGTTTTAAAATCATTCTCTATATCTACACCCATTTTTGTTTTTGGAAGATCTATTACATGACCGTTAGATGCAACAACATCATATCCGTCACCCAGTATCTTTCTAATAGTTTTTGCTTTGGATGAAGACTCTACAATTACAAGTTTTGACATTTAATTCCTAATTTATTATTTTATTTTGCCCAATACCCCTATATTCTAAAAGATCTTCAAGGCACTCTAAATCTAGGATACCAAAAATTGATGAAATGTCTACCAATATATTCTCAAAACACTCTTCACTTATCGAAAAACTCTGCTTTAAATTGATTAAATGAGCTAATGCATCCTCCGTTAAATTTTCCACCTCCATAGGGTTAATAATCCTAAAAGAGAAGTTATCACTTTCGTTCAAAAGTGAGTTAACATTGTTGTCTGTATTTTTGAAAACCGGAGTAGATAAAATTGATTGCATAGCCTCTCCTTGATATTTAATATTTCCAAACGAAGTTTAATACCATAAAATGAAAAAATCAAAAATTTTATGCCACTTTCCCCAGATAAGCCGGCTAAGTGCTATTTTTTAGCTATTACCTTACTTCTCACTACACCATCCGTAAGTCTTGTCTCTATTTCATCGTTGATTTCAATCTGTTTCATACTAGAAATATTACTACCTTTCAGAAAAGTTAATGAGTATCCTCTAGATAGTATGTCTAGAGGATTAAGGCAGTTAACAAGGTTAACTTTAGGCAAAAAACTACTCTTTAAATTCTCTAGTTTTGCACTAATTTTACTATTAAGGTCCTTCAATCTATCATCTACTGCTATGAAATTACTCTCTACCCTATCAGGGAAGTTCTTAAAGGTATATGAGGATACCCTGTTATCCAACGATCTCGATACATCTTTCAGAAGATTTTGCATAGAAGAGTGCATAACAGACTCTTTTGAAGCCAGTTTTGTAAAGTTACTCTCTACGCAGAAGAGCAAATTTCTATTTAAGAGGTTAAATCTGCTATTCAAATTATTTATAATCTCTTTTTCATTAAGAACTGCTATAACAGCAGCTTGGGTAGGTGTAGCAGCTCTAGCATCAGCTACAAAATCAGAAATAACATAATCTGTTTCATGCCCAACTGCTGAAATTATTGGTTTTTTTGATTCAAATATAGCTTCTGCAAGAGATTCAGAATTGAATAGATTTAAATCTTCAAAGCTTCCTCCACCTCTTCCTATTATGATTATATCTACACTATCAAATGAGTTAAAAAACTCTATTCCTTTAATAATGTCCTCTACAGAATCTCCTTGAACCTGAGCAGGATATAAAAAGATATTTACACCCTTTGAACGTGATATAGCAGTGCTAACTATATCCCTTATCACAGCTCCTTTTTCTGAAGTAACAACTCCTACGTTCAACGAAGGTACTATCTCTTTCTTAAATTTGGAGTCAAAGTAGCCCTTTTCAGATAACTTCTCTTTAAGCGCTAAATACTTCTTATATAGGTCACCATGATCCTTCTTTTTTTCAATAAAGTTACATAGAATTTGATACTGCCCTGAAGCTTCATATATAGTTAGCCTTCCATATAATCTCACAGAGTCACCATGCTTCAAACTACTATCTACACCTTTACTTTTATATGAAAATACTACTGCTTTTAAGTTAGCCCTACTATCCTTCACTGTAAAGTAGAGATGTCCACTAACATGATAAGTAATGTTAGAAAGCTCTCCCTCCACCGCTATCATGTTAGGACTATTTTTTTCTAATATATTTTTAGCTACTCTGTTAGCTTCAGATACTGTTAATATTTCGTTAAACATTTACTTTCATCCAATCAAAAATAGTTTCATAAACTTTATCTCTGACATCTCTCCTAGAAAGGAATAGATCATGTATACCATCTTTTATAGGGATGTAAGTAACGTCTCTTCCTAAAAGCTTAGACCTATTCTTTATATCCTCAACATTCAAAAGAATATCTGAATCTTGTTTATATTTTTTCAAATTAGATTCACTCTTATCTGAAGATAGTACTAGTACAGGCTTAACTATTCCTAAACCCTCTTCTAGCTCTTTTATTCCATCTATCATAGCTCTGAACCACCCCATATATAATGGTATGTTTTTGTGAATAACCAGATCTTCATTGTCTATGTTAAGCCTGGTAATATAATCCTTATACTTATCAGTATTGACATTATATTTTATAAAGGGAAATACTTTTGCTATTCCCATTGCTATAGGTCTCAAAATATAATCTCTAAGAGTATTGTCACTAAATTTGAAAAGAGGGCTTATCAATATAAGAGCAGATATGTGATCTCTGTAAAAACCTCTTTTCATGTACAAGGAAGAAATCAGGCCACCCATAGAAAAACCTTTCAATATTATCTTATTGTGCCTCCTCAAAATTTCATATATTGCTATATCAATCTCATTGAAATATTCTTCTATTCTCTCTATATAAAATTTCTCTTCTTCACTAGTTATAGACCTACCGTGTTCTCTAAGGTCTAGCCCATAAAAAGAGTATCCATTCTTAATATAACTTTGAGCCTCTTCAGGATTGTGGACACAGTCAGCAAATCCATGTATGTATAGTACAGCTTCATTAGATTTTTGGTCACTGTAAACAAGAGTAGCTCTCTTGTTTTTGCTCAAAGTTATACTTCTCTTTTTGAATCCACTCAGAATATTATCTTTTTCAGGATCATTTATTTTTCCTTTTAAAGTTCCTGCTATTTCCCTACTCATATCTTCTCCCCAAACTTTATTTCATTATATACTTTTTTTAATCTATCTTTAGATATATGGGTATATATCTCTGTAGTAGACACACTGCTGTGACCTAAAATTTCTTGAACGTGCCTGATATTAGCTCCATTGTTCAACATTATTGTAGCAAAAGAGTGCCTAAATATGTGAGGATATATTTTTTTATCTACCCCAGCCTTAAGGGCATATTTTTTTAGTCTACTCCAATACAAATTTCTAGAAATATTAGGAAACAAAAGTTCTGTTCTGCCTTTGGTAAAAAGTTCTCTAAAATCTTTTATGTAGCTTGCTAAAGAGTCTGCTACACCCTCTTGTATAGGAACTATTCTAACTTTATCTCCTTTACCTAAAATCCTCAAAGTTCTATTCTCTAAGTCAACATCGTGCAATTTTAAATTCACAACTTCACTTATCCTAGATCCAGTATAGACTAGAATATCAAATATCATTCTATCTCTAACGCCCTTATAATCACCTGTAAAGGTTTGTGCAATTGCTTTTATCTCTTCACCGGAGAGGTATGACGGTATTTTTTGATCCATTTTTATACCTTTTATGTTTTCCATAGGGGAAAACTCTACATAATTATTAGAGAGTAAAAATCTATAGAGAGACTTCAAAGAAGAGATCTTTCTCACTAAACTTCTAGTGGAGCACTCCATAGACAAAAGATAATCTCTCACTTGGTCCTCTGAGACAACAAAAGTACCAAAAAAATCAAAAAAATCCTCTATATCTCTCTTGTAAGAAGAGAGTGTATTCTTGGAGAGACCCCTCTCCAAAATAATATAATCATAAAAAAGATTCTGTAACATTAGTAAAACTGCTTTAATAACCTAAGATCATTCTCATATAGAAGACGTATGTCTTTTATCCCATATTTTATCATTACAAGCCTCTCTATGCCCATACCAAAAGCAAAACCCCTAATATCACTCAAGGTATACCCAAAATGCTTCAAAACTTCAGGTGATATCATGCCACAACCCAAAATTTCTATCCAACCACTCTTTTTACATACATTGCACCCCATACCACTGCATGAAGGGCAAGACATATCTAACTCAGCTGAAGGCTCTGTAAAGGGGAAAAAGTGTGGTCTAAACCTTGTTTTAGCATCAGGAAATAGGGATACTATAAATTCATTCAAAATTGCCTTCAAATTAGCAAAAGTAGCACCTTTAACTAAAAATATCCCATCCATCTGGTGGAACATAGGGGTATGAGTAGCATCATAGTCAGGTCTGTACACTTTACCAGCTGATATAGCAACTATTGGTGGTTTTTCCCTCTCTAAGCACCTTATTTGTACCGTGGTAGTGTGTGTTCTTAACAACCTATTATCATGGAAATAGAAAGTATCACTTAAGTTCCTTGATGGATGTGAAGGGGGAACATTTAAAGCGTCAAAATTTCTAAAAACACTCTCTATCTCAGGGCCCTCTACAATATTGAATCCTAATCTAGAAAAAGCAGATCTTATTTCATTAATCATGCTAGTTATAGGATGTAATGTACCAGAAGGGATTTCTCTACCTGGGATAGTCCTATCTATGCTTTCTGACTTTAATTTTTGGGCCATTGCCTTCTTATTTAACACAGACAGCTGTTTGTTATATATCTCTTCAAGCTCTCTCTTCGTTTGATTTATTATTTTACCTCTCTCAGCTTTTTCGCTAGCATCTAGGTGTTTAAGCTCTTTAGTCTGTTCTGCTATTATCCCAGATTTACCGAATATCTTTACCCTTAATCTTTCAAGCTCATCCAAACTTTTAGCAACTAAGAGTTGTTCTTTTATTTCCAAAATTATCTCTCCTTCTTAAAATAGTCTACACTTATCAGGGGTATAAAAAATATCATAGCAAAAAAACCAGAAATAATTAAGGACAAGAAGAAACTTGATGATGATAAACGGGGAGTTATAAAATAGGCAAAAGATATGGATATGTATGACCATAACCCTGCAAAACCTGTAGAAGTTGAGACTGCGTCTCTATTTGACACCTCCGCTATAGATAGCCCTATTAGCATTTGAGGACCATATACAAAAAATCCTGTTAAAAATATAAATAGTAGCTCTAAGTAGAAAAAGTCAGTAAACACCCAAGAAAGGTAAGAAAAAATAGCTATCCCGATACTAAATAATATATTGACTAAAGATCTTTTGCCATCAAAGAGCCTATCTGAAGCAAATCCAGATAAAAAACTACCTAGCATTCCACCAAATTCAAAAAAAGATCTAATCAAAATAGACTGAGAGTAGCTGTAACCTCTCTCTACTAAAAAAATTGTTAAAAATGCTGAGATAGACCCCCTAACGAAGTATATAAAAACAGAGGAGATTATCAGAGTCCACACGTAAGCATTGGTAAACACGTGAGAAAAGAGTTTATGCAGAAGGAAGCCCTTTTTTTTCTTAAAACTTTCACTACTATCATGCATCTCAACTATAGGTTCAAGTTCTACCTCTTCAGGTGAAGATCTAAGGCCAAAAAACAGGGCAAAGCTAAACAATACAGAGATAAATCCTGGAAGGTAAAAACCCATCAACCAATTATTAGCTAAAAAGGCATAGATTAAATTAAGGAAGAATTCACTTATGTTATGAGAGGTACTCCATAACCCCCACCAACTACCTCTCTCTTTTTGAGTAAACCAGTTAGTTAACATCTTTGCAACTGGTGGCCAACCGCAGCCTTGGAATATTCCATTAAAAATCCATAAAATCAATATTAGATAAAAGGATCTACTTTGAACTACAAGTAAATTTAAAACACCACTTACAAGAAGTCCTATGGACATCAATACACGTGGACTTGTTAAATCGGTTAAAACTCCCATAAAAAATTTACTAAAAGCATAGGCTAGAGAAGATAAGCTCAACACCAAACCTAATTCGTATTTAGTCAATATTCCATCATTGATAAAAAATAGCCCTGATATTTTTAAGCTACTTCTAGTAAAATAATAAAAAATATAGCCGAAATACATGGACAAAAATATTCTACTTCTCCAATAGACATATTTTTCATTTAAGTTACCTCTACTAAAAAGTCTATATAAAAAATTCACCCTATAAAACCCCTATATCTTTGGAAAGGTAGATATCGTGCACTAAATTCATTAATTTAACGCTTTCATCAAGATTTTTTCTAAAAATCTTCCTTCCAGGAATAACGCCAGATCCACCAGCAGCCTTGTTAACTAAACACGTTAAAGCAAGATCCTTAAGGTCATTTCCGTGGGATGCACCACCAGAGCTTAGCAGAGGAACTCTACCAGATAGGCAACCCAAAAGTTGAAATCTTAGCATATCAACTGGATGATCAGTTAAATAAGTGGAATCCTTCATTTTAGGATTGATATCTTGGAACCCTTCAGGAACAGTTGGAAATTTCTGTTTAACTATATCTGCTTCTATTGCAGATGCCAGGTAGTTGGCCTGAGCAGTCATATCCGCTGCTGAATGGTAATCTCTCTCTCTTTTAAAGGATTCATTTCGTAAGTACGCCCAAACTATAGTAAACATACCTTTTTCATGTGCATATTTAAAACACTTGGATACCCTAGATATCTGGTCTTTAGTGTCATTAGCTCCTAAATATAGGGTAGCAGCTACCCCTGAAGCTCCCATATCAAAAGCCTGATCAATCTCAGCAAAAAAAGATTGCTTAGGAGATTCATTAGAAAAAATATCATTGTGATTTACTTTAAGTATAATAGGAATTTTATGAACATATTTTCTACAGACACTACCTAGGTTTCCTAAAGAGGATGCAACTGCAGAGACCTCTGTTTTTAATGCAAGTTCAAAGATATTAACTGGATCAAACATTCCAATGTTAGAGGAAAAAGAGACAGCAGCACCATGCTCTATACCATGATCCAATGGAAGAATCGATAAATAACCTGTTCCAGAGAGCCTTCCACTATTGAAAAGATGTCCCAAATTTTTCAACACATTAGGGTTTCTATCACTGTTCAGATATGTTCTATCTATGAAATCAACCCCTGGCAGACTCAATAGGGACTTATCTATCTTAGGGGTATAGTCTAAAACATTTTTTAAACTATCAACACCGATTATATCCTCTAATAGCTTTAACATTTAACATCCTCCAATAGATCAAAATAAGGGGTGAAGAAAACACCCTTCACCCCTCTCATGCAGATATATGAAAAACAATTAGTTACTTAGACTCACCTGAAATCTTTTTAAATTCCACATCAAGTCTAGAAACAGCGTAAATCCATATAAGAAGTGCTCCTCCTATTATAAACAGAAGGTAAGGTATAACAGCCTCTATCTTACCTCCAAACAGAGGCAGAAGGAACATAGACAGCAAAGAAGCACCTAAGCTCTTTCCTAACCTACCTCCAGCACCGTCAACAGCAGCTTTACCCTTAATCTTTGTCTCTTGATCTAAAGGAATATATACAGCTTCCTTTGTAGGATCAAATAGAGTATATTTAAAGGCTTTTATGAACACAACCTGCAACATTCCAACCATAACAGCCAAGAATAGTGAAGACACTCCAAATGTTGTCTCAAATATAGCCAAATCTCGTCCAAAAAGCATAAAAGTAAAGAAGATCGCACCCAAAATAGAAGCTATCAAAGGTGTCAAAAGCGCTGCAAGCTTCCAACTCTTTCTTATTATCCATGAGGATGCAAAAAGTATAAGTATTATAGAAGTTATACCTATCAAGAAAACCTCTGCAGAGTATATGTTTGAAAGAGTTTGGAAGTCACCACCAGAAGCTTTTTGTAAAGCTTTAACCTGACTCTTCCAAACAGCCTCTATAAGACTTATAACAAAACCGTAAGAAAACACAAGTACAGCTATCAATCCTAAATATTTTGATCTAGCCAAAAACATGAAAGATTCCACAAGCCCTAGTTTTGGCTTCTTTTTCTTGTCTTTCTTTTCTTCTATCTGATAGGCATCAGGATCAGCTGCAATTTTGTCAGTAAACCATTTGTATATAAACATAATAGCCGCACCAGAGACTAAAACTATGTATACAAGGTATAACATTGTCTCTCTGCTACCAAACATTCTCAAGAATGCTGCTGAAAAAAGAAGAGCAACATTAGGGCCCAATGCCAAGAAACTGTAAAATCTCTTAGATTGTGCAACACTAGTTATCTCATTTATAAATGTCCATATAGCAATAGACATGCCAAATGTTCCCCAAAGCTCAGCGTGTATGTAAAACAGTGAAAAGAACCAATATCTTATAGCCCCCCACAAACCAAATAAATTTGGTGCAACTGAAATAGCGTAATCAAAAAATGAGTGTAGAGCTAAGTAATTGCGAGCTGGATAAAGAACAAAGGCAAACAGGGCAAAGAAAGCCACAAAATAAGATATGACTATGTAGAATAGCCCGTGTCTACCAAATACGTTACTCAAAGAGTTATACACCAAAGTATATATGATAACCATCGGAGTAACACCAAAAGTCTTTACATAGTAAAGAGTCTCAGCACCAGCGCTGTCCAAAATGAATATGTCCTTCATATTTCTTAGCATTGAATAATTCAAGCTAACTAAAAGGAAAAGAATAGTCAAAGGTAAAAATTTCTTTAACTCATATCCGTGTATAGGCCATATAACCGACCTAATAGGACCAAACTTTTTTTGTTCTTGCATAATTTCTCCTTCTTAAATTTAGAAAATTACAGCTTAAGTATACCAATATAACAATGAGCATGTCAATTGACACTAAGGTTCAAAAAGTGATAATATCTCTTGTAGTGCCGCGGTGGCGGAATGGTAGACGCACAGGACTTAAAATCCTGAGGGCTTTTTGCCCGTGCCGGTTCAAGTCCGGCTCGCGGTACCAGAGTATAGGCGCGGGATAGAGCAGTCCGGTAGCTCGTTGGGCTCATAACCCAAAGGTCGTAGGTTCAAATCCTACTCCCGCAACCAAGTGACACTCTGATCCAATTTTTATTGACGCGGGATAGAGCAGTCTGGTAGCTCGTTGGGCTCATAACCCAAAGGTCGTAGGTTCAAATCCTACTCCCGCAACCAAGAGGCGATGTAGCTCAGTTGGTAAGAGCGTGCGGTTCATACCCGCAAGGTCGGTGGTTCAAATCCACTCATCGCTACCAGAGTTTTGCTGCGCCTGAACTAGGTACCTTACCTATGCACTTATTTTCCCTTATATTTAGACAAGCTATGAAGTTTGTTACTGATTTTTTTCAAAATTTTTCTGAAATTAATATGTCATCAAAAGTTCCCTTATCACCCCAAAAATTCAGAACTCATACCTAAACTAAGTATCTTGCCCATATGTAGAAAGCACTAACAGCTGTAGTAGCTATGGAGAATACAATTCCGTACTTAGTAAACTCCATAAAACTTATCTTATATCCGCTCTTCTTTGAAATATCCGAAGCTAGTATATTAGCAGATGCCCCTATAAGGGTTCCATTACCCCCTAGACAAGCTCCTAAAGATAGAGCCCACCACATAGCTCCCTTTATTACAGAAAGTGGAATGTCACCATAAATATGGGAAATTTCAGGTATCACCGAATTTTTTATCATAGGAGCTATAGTAGCTGTAAAAGGTATGTTATCTAACAAGGATGAGACAATACTTGAGACCCACAATACCATCATAGAAGTAAGAGCAAGGCTACCTCCTGTTATTACTAATACAAATTCTCCTATCATCTTAAGTAGTCCTACTTTATTCAAACCACCAACTAACACAAAAAGCCCAGCAAAGAAGAGAATAGTGTTCCATTCAACTTTATGGAGGATTTTTTCAGGATTTTTACCTGTAACTATAACCATGAAAGCAGCTCCTAGAAGAGAAGATACAGCAGGACTTAGATTTAGAACTCTGTGAAGAAGAAAACTAAGCAAAACTAGAGAAAAGATAGATAGAGACCTCTTAAGAGCAACAAACTTACCTATAGCTCTTGTAGGATCCATATCCATAAGCTGAGCTCTTCTATATCTTGTTACTTTAAGTCTTTTTCTAAAAAATAACCAAGATATCAGACAGAAGACTACCATATTCATTATAGAAATAGGCACAAGGTTGAACAAGAAATCATTAAAAGTGTATCCAGAGTAAGCTGCCACTATTAAGTTAGGTGGATCACCTATCAAAGTTGAGGCTCCACCTATATTTGAAGCTATAGCTTGAGATATAACAAAAGGAACAGGTGTTATATCCAACTGCTTAGCTAACAGAATAGTAATAGGTGTTAAAACCATTATCGTAGTAACATTGTCTAGAAAAGCAGACAGAAATGCCGTCATTAAACTTAAAACAATTAGTAGAGGGAAAGGAAAACCCTTAACCAATTGAGCTATCTTTATAGCTATCCATTCAAAAATACCCGTCTCAGCTATAACAGCTACCATTATCATCATTCCCAGTAAAAGAGCCAATATCTCAAAATCTATGGCTGCTAAGGCCTCTTCACTACTTAAAACCCCCGTAGCTATCATCAAAGTGGAACCAAGAACAACCACCATGGAAGAAGGCAACTTTTCTGTGGCTATTGCTAAATAACTAAATAAAAAAATAGAAACCGCAATTAAAAACTTTAGCATGTGTATCTCCTATAAGTGCAGTACTTTTTTTACTATATCTTCGGCAGATATCCTGCCGATGTACTTCCCCCTCTCAACAACATAAACTGTATTAACCTTTTTCTTTACCATCAAAAAGGCAACCTCTAAGACAGATGCTTTTCTGTCCACTACCAGTGCCTTTTTACAAATATCCCCTACTTTGAGCTTTTTTTCCATCTTGAAGTAATCCTCAAAGGGTTCAGAGCTTCTTAAAAACCCTAAATTACTTAGAGAGAGTGCCTCTTTTGGCATACCTATCTTTATAAGTTCTATACTGCCAACTTTCCCAATAAATTTCCCATTATCAACTACAGGTAGCTCAAAATATCCTTCACAAATAAGCTTGGAAGCTAACTCATGAAGGGCAGAATTAGCATTTACAGATGGTACTGCCTCTAAAATATGTTCCGCGTTTATTTGATCATCGAATTGAGGTTGGTTATCAGTTATAAAATCAACTATCTCTTTTGTGGTTTTTGCATTACGTAAAATATCGAAGGCTAAGCCTTCAGATGCCATCTGACTTATTGCCCCCATAACCGAGAGAAGTATTCTATTTTGAAATTCAGGGACAACTACTAGGAATATTATTTTTATTTCTTCTAGTTCACCAGAAAGAGATTTGACAGAGACTCTTTTTTTAGGTATCCCCACAGCTAGCATAACGTCCTTGTAATCAGGAGATCTAGTGTGGGGTAAAAAAATACCCTCTCCTATTGCCGTAGGGAGGGTTTGCTCTCTATTTAATAAATCTTCTTTTATAGCTTTTTTATATCTTTTAAAATATTTATCTTTTGAAGAGACACTGTCTACCATAGCACCTATAAGCTGCTCGGCACTCTCCCCTTCTACTTCCAAAAAGATAAAATTGTTATCTAAATAATTCGACAGCTTCATAATTTCACCTAGTACATCCTATCACAAAACAGTCAGCCTAGACAAAAATCTTCTCTCAGAGATCTTTTTCAGGACCTTCTCTGCATGGCCTAACACTTCAAAATTGCGCCATATAAACTCAACATTCCCATTAGGGTTTATTAAGTAAGTGGTCCTAGGAATAGATCTTATTTCTCTATCTAATACCTGCTTTGTAACCTTAGGACTATACAATTTAGTTATAGAAGACTCTGAATCACTTAAAAAGGAGAATTGTGCATTAATTTTATTGATAAAATTAAGATTGCTATCAACAGATGAGTTAGAAACTCCCACTACAATAGCACCAAGAGAATCAAATTTCTTTATAAGCTTGTTGAAATCACTTGCTAATTTCAGTGAATTTGGATTAAAGTTTTTGGAAACGAAGTAAACAACTACCCATTTACCTTTGAAATCACTTAACTTAAAATCATTGTTATTTTGATCCCTCAGCAAAAAGTCAGGGGCTTTGTCCCCTACTAATAACTTCTGCATCTAAGTCCCCTTTTTTCTTTATTTTGACTTCAGATATTCTAACAAAAGCTATTAATTTTGTAAATATTTTAATTTGAATATGATTTCTTAATTACCTATATTTGAGCTCTTTAAAAGGGGAATATCTAGTTAAAAAGGTATCTTAAAGAAAACATTAAATGTGCATCATGAAGGCCGTCATCTATAAAAAGTCTGTCTAAAAACAGTGTTCCATGTATCTCAAAAGAGACGTTATCACTTATCATTTTTCTTATGCTTGCATTCACTCCCCATAGATAAGTCGCACCCAAAGTAATCAGGGTCTCATCCTTAAATTTGTATCCCACATATACATAGATAACAGGGATAACTAAAAGAAAAGTTTTTGGGAACAAGAATCGTCCAAAAACAGGCTGAGACATAATTTGGCCTCCACTAAACATCTGATCATAATATGGAAATCCTAATTCAACAGAGAGATAGTAATTTTCTGGTATAAAGTCAAAAGCATACTCTAAACCAAATCCTGCAAGTACACCCATTCCCTTCTCTGAATCATTTATTCCTAATTCCTCATTCACCATCTTTCTCCACTTTGCATGAACACCTGATATGCTTCTTAGAGATAGACCTCTCCAATCCGCAAAAGAGGAGATACTAAAGGCAGAAAATATAATAAAGGATAAAAATTTTTTATTCATAATATCTTAATTATACCATTTTATTTAATAAAAGCGAAGCGAAAATCAGGCCCTGACGCTCCACTAACTATTTTTACACCTTTAATTGAGTCCTTTATTAAATAAAAAGATTTGGGGAAAAATAGAGGAATAACAGGAAGAGATTGTAAAATTTCTTCCTCAGCTTTTGAGAGCAGATCTCTTTTTTCACCTGTACTATATGAAGAGTAAGCTTTTCTAACTAAAATATCAAAGTCATGACTAATAAATTTGAAATAATTATCTTTTGATCCTGAAACAAAAATAGATAAAAAATCAAAGGGTAAGGATAGGTTATCAACAGCCCAAATAGATAGATAAAGATCAAAATCACCAGAAGCTAGTTTTCTATTTTTTACAAAGATCGGAAGAGTAACAATTTCAATATCTAGACCTATTTTTGAAAGAGATGATTTTAGGTATCTTGCAACTGTTAAACTAATAGTACCTCTAGAGCACAGAAGTCTGAGCTTTCTACTTTTTTGAACACTTTCACCTTTTTTTTCCATATTTATACGATTATTAAATCCTTGATACTCTTTGGGGACAAAGGAATAGGCGGGCTGATACCCATACCCTATCAAATTACATACCTCTTCTCTATCCACACTAGAAGATATTAGTTGCCTTAACTCTTGGGAAACAGTAGAGGTATTTACCCCTACAAAAAATGTTTTAAAATTCGTACTATACTCTCTATAGTTTAAATCTTCTATCGGCAAAAGATTTAATACAACATCTAGCTCTCCATTTCTGAACATATTCACCGCCACAAAGCTATCTTTAACTGATATAAACTCTATTTCATCTATCTGTGTTGCTTCATAAAATGGATTTTTCTTCAGCATTATACTATCTTCTGCTACACTATCTGGAATAAAAGGACCATTGTATTTACCATTAACAAAAGGTACAAAAAGCGGAAAAGAGAAGAGTGAGCCATAGACTAGGATAGGGTCTTCAACTTCATATTTTAAGATTATCGTTAACTCTCTACCTTTTGTTCTAACCCCTACTCTGTCAAAGGGCACTTTGCCTTTAGAGTAGAGCTCTGCATTCTCTATCAAGAAATATTTTTCAGCAAAATTGGACTCTTCTAATATCAGCTTAAGAGAATCAGCAAAATCTTTAGCTTCCACATTAGATCCGTCATTAAATTTACTGTCTATGTAGAATATTATCTTTCTACCCTCACACCTTATATGACTGGCAGCACACTTAACAAAATGGCCTTCTTCATCAATCCTCAGCAGAGGGTCATAGATACTGGAAAAAATTGAAGATGCTGAAGAGTTAAAAAATAAGGGGTTAATTCCTCCTAAATTTTTTACCCTAACCTTTATACTGTTCTTCGACAAAGAAACAAGAGATAGGGCACAAAATAGCGCAAAACGGCCTAATAGTTTCATATTACCCTTTGTAGACTATGTCAAAACTAAAAGAGACTTTAGTAAATAGGTTTGGAGAAGAGTTAATATTTATATCTCCTCCTAACTTGTTTATTATAGCCTTACATATCATCAAGCCTTGCCCAGAACTAAGCATTTTACCCTCAGTATAGAGCTTAAACAGATTACGTTTAGCCTCTTCACTCATACCATAGCCATTATCTATTATAGTTATTAGCAACTTTCCATCTTCAATGATGAAGTCCATCTTTATTATCTTTTTTCTGTTCAACTTTGTCTTTTCAAGAGCTTCAATTGCATTCTTAAATATCATGTTAACTACATTTTTGATGGATTTTTTTGGACCAAACAATTCTGTATCAAGGGGCAAAAGGTAATCTTCTTCTAACCTTATATCTAGAAAGTGGCATAGCTTTCTTAAGCTAGACATATTATCTTTGATATAGGAGACATCAAAAACCACACTCTCTTCTTCTCCAACCATGGATAGGCTCTCTTCTATCTGGTCCATAGATGATTCTAATGACTCTTCTATGCTATCTAGGTATTGAACTATGTCTTCTCTCTCATTCTTGTAGTATGATCCATAAATATTTTTAAGCTGTGTTAGAGAGTCAGACAGAGAAAAAAGAGGTATTTTTATCTCATGAACACTATTCTTATGGAATAGCCCCATATTTTGATATATCTCTATAGCTTTCTCTTTCTCATTTAGAGCCTGCACATTTTTGAAATGCTCTATAACAAACGCAGCTTTACTAGCAAAATCTTTAACCAGGTCTAGCTCTATTCCCTCATAAAATTCATTTTCTTTACTTATCAAAATAACATAACCTAACATGTTGTCTTGTATGCTAATAGGAATGATAAGCGATGAATTAGCATTTTTGAAAAATTTAGACATTCCACTCTTGTTAAACATAGAGAAGTAATTCTTCTCTATCTCTTCTTTGTTAGCAATTATGAAGTTAAAAATATCTTCCTCTTTGTCCTGCAAACTAGGTATTGAGGTCAAAAGCACCATCCCTATATCATTTAAAATGAAGTAAGCTCTGTCATAGTATATATATGATTTAAGTGACAGGAGGGCTTTAGAGAATATTTCATCTTTTCTCTCTGAAGTGCCAAGAGCAAACACGAATCTTTCTGAATTCTTATCAATAGCACTTTCAACTCTTGCAACATGCATTCTATCCAAAATAAGGGCAAAAACAATTAAAACATCAGATGCTATATCGTAAGATCCAAAGAAGTGTGGAGATAGCCCTACTGTAAAAATACCTAAAATCTGTTCCATAACAAAACGAGATATGGAAGATAAAATACCAAACATGTGAACAACAAAAAACAGAGTAGCATATCTGTACCTTATCTTGAACAAAATCATGAAAAAGAGCTGTGTAACAGCAAGGAAAACAAAGAAAGACAGGTAGTGAAAATAGTAAAAAATACTGTTTCCTGTAACTAACTTAAGCAGGGTTAAAAGGTTAAAGAAAGTTATTAAGATAAAGCTATTTCTGAAAAAGGAATCTATTTTTCTAGCTTTTATATAAAATCTTCTCCTTAAAAACTCAAGTGCAAATTTGAAAAAAGAGTAGACTTGAAGTGTCTTCAATGAGTACCACAGAATAAGGAAATAAAAGAAGCTAGGAAAAATATTTGGATTAGTCCACAGCCATAACAGAAGTAAGTTGATAAAGCTGTATATCCCAAAGTATAGGAAGTACACGTACTTAGTGTAGAAACCAACTATAAAAAGGAATATAAATGATAAAACAGAAAATAAAACTGTCAGCGTGTAGTAACTAGAGGAGTCATAAGAGAACTTCAAGTGTGTATATATATCAACAGCATATAGGTTAGTTTTTATATTGTGCCCTTGGGTAGGCAATTCAATTACAACTCTAACATTGGATTTAGGTCTTATCTTTATAAAATGACCTTTATCTAGCTTTTGAGACTTCTTTCTTTCAAAATCTTTCTTTGAATCCTCATTATTGTATCTTTTATCAAAAACGTCATCTATGTACACATAAAATACAAGGTCTGATCCAACTAACTTATTTTGAAACCAACCACCTAAGAATACTTCATTTTCTTCACTATCATTGAAAAATTCTGATATTATCCAATACTTTCTATTGGTTTTGCTGAAAAGATGTGAATTCCTCTCAAAATTCTTCCACTCTTTTCTTAGAGATAGAACTTCATCTAAAGAAAGGTCCCCATCTACATCTTCTATATAGTAGGAACTTTTCATAAGATCCATGAATCCAGATTTAAATCTTCCATCATTATCGGTCCTAATCGAATATGAGAAAGAATTAAGAAGAAATAATAAAATTGGAAAAAGTGCTTTCATGAAATTAGGATACCGAATTTACAAATCTATTTCAAGACAAAAATAAAATAATTTTAAAATTTATCTTTTTTAGTCCAATTTTTATTTTCTTTTGCATTTATTCAGCATATTTGGTAGATTGTTTTCGCGTTGAAGGCTGCTTTGCAATTCTAGTTAAGGGGGGATTTTTTACTAATATCTATTCTTCACAATTTTTATCACTGAGAAAAACTGCGAGCAATTCCATTTACAAACCTACTTATTACAGCCTACAATAACATTATCTTTCATTTAGTTTTCAAGTAAGGAAAAATCACCAAATCATTAGGCGAATCTTTTTCCCAAAAATATCATAAAATTTACGGAAGTATATTCTAACATATTCTCATTTTCACGGCAACGTTTTCGTGTGAAATGAAAAAAATACATTCTTCACGTAAAAAATAGTGAAATTTCTTCTTTGTCCCCATAGCGGCTTCTTTTAGGAAGCATCTCTTTTACCAAGTATCCATTAACACTACAGCCATAGTGTTAATTTTTGCTAATATGCCTAAACAAAAATACAGAGTAAAATTAAAAAAATATTTTCATAAAATTAAAGTGCGCAAATTATAAGATAATCTTTGAAAAATAAGGGATCAGAAAACAGAATAATTATTTTAAAGAAATAATTTTTTGAAAATAACAATATTTTTCTTTGCATTTATTTAATATATTTGATAGATTAATTGTGCGTTATAGGTTGCTTTGCAATTCTAAACTAAAGGAGGAGTTTATTATGAACATTCCAGTTTTCAAGCCTTTACTAAAAGGACCATTTAGCGTTGATATCGCTTGGTAGTATTAAGGCGAATTTTAGTTAATATAAAAAAGAGGGAGGTTTTTGACCTCTCTCTTTTTTTGTCTTGTATTAATATTTATATGCAACAAGGACTAATAGAAATTGGATTCTAGTTTCAGCTCGAATCTATTTTCCTTTTCAATATTAAATTTCATACCACTTTTAGGAAAGGAAGTTAAGAAATTCTCCGTAGTAATCACATCTCTATTTCCACTTAATCTTCCTAAATTAAATTCAAAGAAAGAGTTAGCAGCAATTAAGTACCTAATATTGAAAGCAATCCCGAATAGCGATTCTGATGACTCATAACCATAGACAAAATTAAAGCTAGAAGAGAGCCTTTCTGTAAATAAATTATACTTAAATAGAGAACAATGCAGGTGAAAAACAATATCTCCATCATATAAAATTTTCCCCTTTTTCTGAATATCCATCCCTAGTTCAACAAAATCACTATCATCAAAAACAAAATATTGAACAAGCTTTCCTATACCAAAATTTGAATAAAGTACAGACAAAGTTATCCCCTTATCTTCCATCATCTCTAATCCTAGTACGGACGCTTTTATATAATTAAAGTCAAGAAAGCCTACTTCATAATCAAAAAATGAACCAAAAATAGATATATGGTCACTAAACTTAACCAAACTTTTGAAGTTAAAGTCGTACAAGCTACCATACCCTTCTACTTTGTAAGAGTCTTGCATTATACCAAAGCTCAAATACAAATTGGCAAGCATAATTCGAAAATGTGAACTTAGAGAAATTAAGTATTTACTATCTTTTAAGTTATTAGTATAGGATATCTTAGGAGAAACATACTTCCCTTCAAACATAGAGGCTTCTATAAACGACGCAGCACTCTTTTTCTTATACTTAATGAAAGAGTTGGCAAACACCTCTTTCTCATTGCTCTTACTATCATTGAAATACTGTCCAGCCTCAAATATTCCTGCTCTGATCCGGAAAATATCCAAATCTACATCGGTGTAAAGAAGTATGGCATCGGTAGGTGCTAGTCTTAAAATAGGTACAGTAGACATATTACCTGAAGCTCCATAGGTGGCATTTTCCATGCTATTTACAGAGGTAAGGTAGCTCAATCTAACAAAACTTAAGTTGGGAAAAGAAGTTTTAAAGAAAATACTTGAATCCAAGGAGAGGATCCCAGAACTAGATAACCTATCTTCTAAAGATATTTCAGTTCTTGAACTAGCTACAATCTCATCAAAATAGTTTATGTTGAAGTTGAAATCTACACCATTATCCAAGCTAAATTTGTTGTCTAATGTAAGTAAGACATCGCTTTTAAATACGTTCTGTTCTGAATCGTCTGATCCTAACAAAAATACAATATTTGATCTATAAATTTTATGTGCAAAAGAGTAATTTATCAAAAAGCCTTCTCTAGGTTTAGCAACAGGAGAGTAGTAAGAAACTAAAAAATCAGATGAAGATGGAAGTTGTGCATCACCTGAGAAAAAAGAGATACTAGCTCTGTTAATTTTAAATAAAAGATTAAACCTGTAAAGGGGTAAATTTGTCATAGACACTTCTAAGTTAGAGACCATATTTTCTAAACATAGATTGGCCCTTAATCCCACTAAGGGCTTTGAAGAACCAAGAGTAGCACACGGAAAGTATGCTAAATACTCATTACTGTTTTCATTCGAAAGAAAAGAGCCTTTAAAATTTATATTATTGAAGATGGACAATCTCAGTTGTTCTTCCTTTTCACTAACTGCTTCTAAATTCTTTACCTGCTCTAATTCCTCATATATATTAGATATTTTATATTCATGTTCTGAGGAGAGTGATGCAACTTCTGACAAAACACTCTTAATAGGCGCAACATCAGGATTTTCCAACAAAATCTCTTTGTCTTTAATTGGCACACTAGCCTTACTATCATCCTCACTTCTCTCACAAGATACAAAAAGAATCAAAAATAAAAGTATCATCTTACCTCACTCTATATCCTAAGTTTGGCCATATCCACAACAGTCTCTTCTTCTCTCAGCTTCATTATTCTAACACCCTGGGTAGCTCTACCAGTAGTAGAAATGTTTTTAGATATAGTCCTTATTATGGAACCCTTTGAAGTTATCAATATAACCTCATCCTCTGGAGATACATCCTCAGTAGTTATAACCCTACCTGTTTTTTCTGTAACTCTCATGTTGATAACTCCCTTTCCACCTCTGGAAATTATCCTATAATTAGATATTTTACTCTTCTTACCATAACCTTTTTCAGAAATAGTTAGCACTTGAGTTTCAGGAGAAGATACGGCTACTCCAGCTACTACCTTATCCTCTGATCTAAGGTTAATTCCCTTCACACCGAATGAGTTTCTACCAGAACCTCTTACATCTGCAGACTTAAATCTAATAGAATAACCATTTCTGGTTGCCATTAATATGTTATCGTCCTCATTCACCAACAGGGTATTTATCAAATCATCACTAGGCCTCAATTTTATAGCTATAATTCCAGACTTATTAATGTTTTTAAACAGATTTAGACTTGTCTTCTTGACTATACCGGCCGTTGTTACAAAAATTAAGTTCTTATCCTCACTCATATCTCTTGTCTTTATAATGGACTTAACTCTCTCTCCTACACTTAGAGGAACTATATTAGAGAAGAGTCTTCCCTTTGAAGAACGGCTCAGTTCAGGAATATCATAAACCTTTATGCTGTAAACTTTTCCTCTATTTGTAAATAGTAGAAGGGTATCTAAATTTTTGGCATAAGTTGCACTTCTTAGGAAGTCTTCATCTGAAAGATTTTGACCTATATAACCCTTACCTCCTCTATTCTGTGTCTTATAGTTGTCAAGATTTATTCTCTTAACATAACCTCTATTTGTTATAGTTATCAAGACATGATCATCACTTATCATATCTTCTATAGAGATGTTATCTATGTCTCCAACTATCTCACTTCTTCTTTTGTCACCATAGTTATCCTTTATCTCTCTAAGTTCTTTCTTTATTATGTCATAAATCCTAGACTCATCTTGCAATATTGCTTTTAGTTCTTTTATACTTTCCTCTAAAGATGCTATCTCTTCATCCAACTTTTCAACTTCTAAGCTGGTAAGTTTTTGAAGTCTCATCTCCAATATTGCTTTTGCTTGTACTTCACTCAAGTCAAATCTTACCATTAAAGTACCATGAGCTTCTTTAACATCTTTAGAAGATTTAATTATCCTTACAACTTCATCAATATTGGATATAGCTATTTTAAATCCTAAAAGTATATGGTATCTTCTCTCAGCTTTATCCAACTCAAATTGTGTTCTTCTAGTTACAACTTCAAACCTATGAGATGTATGAAGACCAATTATCTCCTTTAGATTAAGGACTTTTGGGATATTTTTGTCTAAGGCAAGCATAATAGCACCAAAGGTTACCTCTAAGTTAGTGAATTTATAGATTTTATTTAAAACTATATCTGCATCCTCTCCCTTTTTAACCTCTATATATATTCTTATCCCATTCCTATCTGATTCATCTCTCAAATCAGAGATACCTTCTAATTTTTTTTCTCTAGCTAAATCAGCTATTTGCTCTACAAGTTTGGACTTGTTTACCTGATAGGGAAGCTCTGTTATTATTATTGACTCTACTCCAGATTTGCTCTCCTCTATATGAGCTCTTCCTCTAACCTTCATTTTTCCTCTACCCTTAGTATAGGTATCTATAAGTCCTTGCTTTCCATATACTATCCCAGCTGTAGGAAAGTCAGGTCCTTTTACATACTCCATAAGTTCTAAAGCTGTTATCTCCATATTATCTATATAAGCTAAAGTTGCATCAATAACTTCAGAAAGGTTGTGTGGAGGAATGTTGGTAGCCATACCTACAGCTATACCTGAAGATCCATTCAGAAGAAGGTTAGGAACTTTAGCAGGAAGAACTTCTGGCTCATACAGTGTCTCATCAAAATTCTTTCTAAAAGGAACAGTGTTTTTGTCAATGTCAACGATAAGTTCATTAGTAATTTTAGTCATTCTAACTTCTGTATATCTTAGAGATGCTGCAGAGTCACCATCTACAGATCCAAAATTACCTTGACCATCAATTAGAAGATGTCTTGTATTAAAGTTTTGTGCCATTCTAACCATAGAATTATAAACAGCTTGGTCACCATGAGGGTGATACTTAGCAAGTACATCCCCAACTACTCTTGCGGATTTTTTGTAAGGCCTGTTGTAGTTCATACCATTTTCATTCATTGAAAATAGTATTCTTCTATGAACAGGTTTTAACCCATCTCTGACATCTGGCAGTGCTCTACCTACAATGACACTCATCGAGTAATCTAAATAAGATTTCTTTATTTCATTCTCTATAAATACTTTAATATCTTCTGACATTTTTCTCCTTTTAAATATCTAAATTTTCTACATAAAGAGCGTTCTTCTCAATAAACTCTCTTCTGTCACTCACTTCATCTCCCATGAGCATTGTGAATAGTCTATCAGCTTCTACAGCATCTTCAACTGTAACTTGAAATAACCTTCTATTCTCTTTATTCATAGTAGTCTCCCAAAGCTGGTCAGTATTCATTTCACCCAGACCCTTGTATCTCTGTATGTCAAAGGAGTCTTTACCGTTTGTCTTTTCACGAAGATCTTCTTCATCGTAGCAATAAATTATCTTTTTACCCCTCTTAATTCCATATAGGGGTGGATTAGCCTTGTAGACATTACCATTAGTTATAAGCTCTGACATGAATCTATAGAAGAATGTAAGAAGAAGAGTTGCTATATGAGCTCCGTCAACGTCAGCATCCGTCATTATTATTATTTTTGAATATCTAAGCTTATCAATATTAAATTCATCACCTATACCTGCACCAAACGCAGTTATCATATTTCTTATTTCTTCGTTAGAAAGGGCCTTGGCAAGACCAGATTTCTCAACATTTAGAACCTTACCTTTTAAAGGAAGTACAGCTTGTGTCTTCCTATCTCTAGCATTTTTTGTAGTTCCTCCCGCTGATTCACCCTCTACCAGGTATATCTCACTTTCAAAAGGATCTTTTGATGAACAATCGTACAACTTTCCAGGAAGTGTAGAGACCTCAAGAGGATTCTTTCTAAGAACCATCTCTCTTGCTTTCTTCGCAGCTTCTCTTGCTTTCTTAGATAACAACATCCTATCAACCAATACTTTTGGAACCTTAGGTTTATCTAAAAAATAATCTTTTAGCTTTTCAAGCATCATTGCAGAAACTATACCTGATACCTTAGAATTTCCTAGCTTTGTCTTAGTTTGTCCTTCAAATTGAGGTTCAGGAATTTTTACACTTACTATTGCAACTATTCCTTCTCTAACATCGCTACCAACAAATCCATCTTTACTATTCTTGAAGTAACCTAACTCTTTAGCAGCATCATTGAAGACTCTAGTAAGCGAAGACTTAAATCCACTAACGTGAGTTCCTCCCTCATGCGTATTTATGTTGTTAACAAAAGAGAATATACTCTCCTTTTGTCTGTTGTTATAGACAATAGCTACCTCGATTGATGCATCCTTTGATTCAGATTTCATGTAAATAGGTTCAATTAAATTCTCTTGATCTCTAGTTATGTCCTTAACAAAGTCAACTATACCTCCCTCAAAGTAGAAATCATTTTTTAATATATTTTCATAATCTCTCTCATCACTTACCAAAATTCTTAGTCCCTTGTTAAGATAAGCAAGTTCCTTACACCTCTTAGATATTGTCTCAAAAGAGAAGTCAACAGTCTCAAAAATGGTAGGTTCAGCTTTGAACCTAACGGTAGTCCCTGTATTTTCTGCATCACCAATAATTTTTATCTCTTCTTCAGGAACTCCAAGATTGTACTTTTGATAATGAACTTTGCCATCTCTCTTAATTTCTGCTTCAAGCCAGGTAGATAGGGCATTCACAACAGAGACACCCACACCATGAAGTCCTCCTGATATCTTATACCCTTTGTTCTCAAACTTACCTCCAGCATGAAGAACAGTCATAACAATCTCTAATGCTGATTTATTATGCTTAGAATTTTTTTCTACAGGAATACCTCTACCATTGTCTGATATTTCAATAATATTGTCTGGTAAAATTCTAACATTTATAACATCACAATAACCTGCTAAAGCCTCGTCAACACTGTTGTCAACTACTTCATAAACAAGATGGTGTAATCCTCTCTCTGAGGTAGATCCAATATACATACCCGGTCTTTTACGGACAGCATCCAGTCCCTCCAGGACGGTTATATCATTAGCACCATATTCTTCTCTTTTTTTCAAACTTCCTCCGATCTCATTCTGGTTAAAGAGTAAGAAGATATACTCTCCAATCTCTCTCTTAAATCCCTATCTTTTATCCTAGAAAATAGATTCTTGGTATTAAAGAGCTTTTCTCCTACATATTTTACATTCTGGTTATAAAAAGCTAAGTTCTCTGATGAAGACCTACTGTAAGACGTATTTAGGATTTTTACTCTCTTAATCTGTACGCCCATTTTTTCTCTGATATTTTTCATTATATCATGTCTTAGAGCATTTATGTGATGAGACCAAGAAGGAGATAAAACGTATATAAAAAGCACTCCTCTTTCTATTTTCTGAGGAGAACACTTTTCAGAAAGCCTCTCACCCACTATTGATCTCCATAGTACCCCTATGTTGCACTTACCTAAACATTGATCTGTATCCGATATTTTCTTCAAAGATATCATTTTAATATATTCTGCCTTATTTGATCTATCTCAAATTTGAGTGATTTATCAAATGCTACTTCTGAATCTATCTTATTAACACTGTGCATAACAGTCGTGTGATCTCTTCCACCAAAAGAGTCTCCTATAGATGAGAAAGGTAAATTTAACATGTCCCTTAAAAGGTACATAGATATTTGCCTCGCTTTTGCTATCTCTTTTTTTCTTTTGTTTGACTCAATATCCGATATAGGCACACCAAAGAATTCTGACACAGTTTTTATTATTTTACCTTTGTTTATTTTTTTGGCTCTGTCTTCCATAAAGCCTTTAAAAACTTCTTTTATCATATCAAAGTCTACGTCTCTACCTAGAAGGGAGGCTTTTGCTACAACCCTATTTAAAGAGCCTTCTAATTCTCTTATGTTTGATTTGATAGCTTCAGCAATATAGTTTATTGCATCTTCTGGGATGGTTATCCCCTCTGCCTCCGCCTTATTTTTCAAAATGGCTACTCTAGTCTCATAATCAGGCGCTTTGATATCTGCCACTAATCCCCAAGTAAAACGAGAAACCAAACGCTCCTCAATGTTTTTTATCTCTTGGGGAGGTCTGTCACTAGATACTACTATCTGTCTGGAGTACTGATGAAGAGAATTAAAAGTATGGAAGAACTCTTCTTGTGTACTCTCCTTCCCAGCTATGAATTGTATGTCATCTATCAGTAGTGCATCTAATTTTCTATACTTCTCCCTGAACTGTGCCATTCTGTCCTTTTTTAGAGAGTTTATAAGATCATTGGTAAATTGCTCCGATGAACAGTAATAAACTTTTGCCTCTGGATTTTGAGAAGTTATGTAGTTACCTATTGAGTGCATAAGGTGAGTTTTTCCTAGTCCTACCCCTCCATATATGAAAAGCGGATTGTAGACCTTACCAGGGGATATTGCAACTGCTCTGGAAGCAGCATGTGCAAACTCATTACTCTTTCCAACAATAAAATTTGAAAAGTTATATTTAGAGTCGGGTAGGTTATTCTTTTTAGTGTTGGCATTGAAACCTCTCTCTCTTGTTTCAACTAACCTCTCCTCGTTCAATTTTTTATTTGGGGATACAACTACTTCCACATCTTTGCCATCGCCATCTATGAATAGCTCTCTTATACTCTCTTTTATTGCATCTCTGTACTCTTTGTTTATCTTCTCTTTAGTGAACTCATTATCTACAGCTATAACTAATTTGTCATCTTCAAAACTCATAGGGCTAGCTGAAGAGAACCAAGTTTTAAATTCGCTCTTGCTGAGCTTGAGTTCCAGATTCTTTTTTATACTTTCCCAAGCTCTATTGGCCTGCATTCTTCCTCCTAAATTTTAAGAAGATTATATCATCTAATTCTTAATAAATTTAGTGTTTTTTAACAAATTACCTCTCAAACTTTGTTTTTGTTAACTTATCTTCATTTTCCACTTTTTAACATTGTTTTCAACATATTGTTTTTATTCACTTTAACTTTTTTCAAAAATTTTAAAGCTAGAATTTATCTTCCTTTCTAAGTACATTACTTTATGTTGAAAATTGTGTTGAAAACTTTTTATTAAAATTCTGTTTTTTAGTTTTCTCCATCTTTTCATATAATTTTAAACGTTATTTTTAACATACTTTTTAACAATTGAAATTCAGTATTAATAGAGTATAGCGTACTGTTTCAACAAATTAACATCCCCTAATACTATAACTACTTAACATTTTAGTAGTTAAGAGTCTCTTAATAGGGATTGTTTAAAACTTTTGTATTTGACAGTATCCGCTAAATTTTGTAGAATTTCTAGAGTAGAAAAACCAAAAAATAAAATTGAGAGATTAGGTGAGAAATTGAAACGAACTTATCAACCCAACAAATCGAAGAGAAAGAAAAATCACGGATTTAGAGCTAGAACTAGAAAGAGTTCGGGCAGTGTTTTGAAAAGCAGAAGAGCCAAAGGTAGAAAAGTTTTGTCAGCTTGAATACACTGAAGACTTCTAAAGACTTTTCAAATGTGTTTGATGGAGGTAAAAAATTTATTACAGCGACCTCTATATTCTTTTATTTAAAAACTTCTTCAGGTGACGGGAGGTTAGGTATATCCGTGAGTAGAAGAGTGGGAAATGCTGTTCAGAGGAATAAGATCAAGAGAATAGTTAGAAATATCTTTAGATTCTTTTCCCCGAAAGGTTTTGATGTTGTAGTCTTGTGTAGAAGAGGCGAGGTATTTAACATGTCTACTTTTGCCAGAGACTTTCTAAAATTTTGGAAGAAGGTGTACTAAAATGTTCAAAAGTTTTTTTAATTTTGTTTTTCAATCTTTTTTAAATCTATTTATCTTTATAGATGGCTATGTTGGGAATAAGTCTATAACTATAATTATAGTAGCCATACTGCTGAGGTTAATTCTTTTTCCTTTCAGTGCTAACTATACTAAATTTACGACTTCAGTTAAAAAATTAGATCCTGAAATAAAGAGAATTAGAGAACAAGAAAAAGATTTGGCTAAAGCTGAAATGAAAATTTCTGAAATTTACAAAAGAGAGGGAGTTAGTCCTTTTTCTGGACTTCTGTATATCGCACTTCAAATATTTTTGATGATTTCCTCTATCTCCGTAATTAGAAGTCAAAGCTTTGTTGGTGCTGATGATCTCCTTTTTGGATTTAAATTAGTTGAGAGAGATCCATACTACATACTACCTATCATCTCTACGTTGGTATTTTTTGTAAATATGCCTAGGTCAAATCCATCAAAGGGAATTTCTGAATATGCCCTAGTTGGAATTATGTTTTTTGTAAATATGAGATGGTCAATTGCCTTGTTGTTATTTTTTACAACTACTTCTGTTGTATCATTAGCTCAAGATTTTTTAATAAAGAGATTTTCTTTAAACTCTTAAGGAGTACAAATTGGACGATACCATAGTAGGAATATCTTCTTCTGGAGCCATTTCTATATTAAGACTCTCAGGAAGTAAGAGTTTAGAAATAGTCTCTGAGTTACTCTCTTCTAAAAATAAGTTGAAGGATAGGGAGATATGTTATGGAAAGATTGTTGACAAAGGTGTAGAGATAGACGAGGTCTTGGTTGCTTTTATGAAATCTCCAAAATCATATACCAAAGAAGATGTTGTCGAGATTTATTGTCATGGTAATAGAATAATAGCTCAAAAGATAATGAATTCTCTAGTAGATAGGGGTGCTAAGATAGCAGACAGAGGGGAATTTACTAAAAGAGCTTTCCTAAATGGAAGAATAGATTTGACTCAAGCTGAGTCTGTATATGACCTGATTAATGCCAATTCTGAAAAGAGTATAGAAAATTCATTAAGGAATTTAAATGGATTTTTAAGAAAAAAAGTACAAAAAATGAGAGAGGTCATATTAAATTCCTTGGCCAATATAAATGTTGTCTCAGATTACCCTGAAGAGGTAGAGGATGAATTTTTTCATAGAAAAGAGATAGAGAGTCTCTTAACTGAGATTGACTCTCTAATTTCATCTTACTCTACAGGAAGAATTTTAAGGGAGGGTATAAAAGTTGTTATAGTTGGTAGACCTAATGTAGGTAAGTCTAGCCTCATGAATAGACTTTTGAAGAGCGATAGAGCAATAGTTAGTGACGTAAAAGGAACTACGAGAGATATTATAGAAGAGAGAATTAGAATAAAGGATATACCTATAACTATCCTGGATACTGCTGGTATAAGAGATAGCCAAGATAAGGTAGAGAAAATAGGGATAGATCTTTCCAAAAAGAGTATTGAAGATGCAGATATCATACTTTTTGTTCTGGATTCTAGTGAAGGTTTTACTGAAGAAGATAGAAAAATAATGGAAATAGTTAAGCATAAAAAATACATTTTAATAAAAAATAAGAGAGATTTAGCTTACTTAGATCAGATAGATGGTCTGAATTTCTCTGCTACAGAGGATGAGATAGAGATAATAGAAAATAGAATAGAAAAATTGGCATTAGATTGTGATGTATCACAAGAAGCTATAGTAGATAACTTGAGGCATAAAAATCTCTTTGTCAAAACCAAAAAATCTCTAGAAGAATTTTTGCAAAGTGATGCTCCACTTGATATAGCTTCTATTCATTTGTCCCAGGCTATAAACAGCTTAGGTGAAATAATAGGAGAGGTCACAACTGAAGACTTGCTTGACAACATATTTCAAAATTTTTGTGTAGGAAAATAATATAAAAGTACTAAAGAAATTGACCAATAGCACATAAAATTGTTAGAATAACTCTGTGTTGGGCTGTAGCCAAGCGGTAAGGCACGGGACTTTGACTCCCGCATGCGATGGTTCGAATCCATCCAGCCCAGCCATGATTAGGTGTAATTATGTTAATTTTTATTTTCTTTTTTAGTTTTTTGAATGCATTTTCTGTTTCAAAAGAGCTGAGTAATCTAGATAAGCATCTTGAGTATCTATCGGAGAGAGGTGTTATAGATTCAACACATGTTTCCTTTATAAAGAACAACAATTTAACAAAAAAAGATAGCATATTCTATTTTTATAAAGTGCTGAAGGTTGTAGACAGAGATAAAGCTACCAAGGAAGATTTAGAAGTTTTAGAGAGTATAGTAGCGGATATATCAGAGTATATAAATGAGTTTAAATTAGAATTAGAGAGTAATGACAGTAAGTTTAAATCCTACTCAAGACAATTCGAAGATACTTTAGATAAAGTAGAAGAGTACGAAAAGACACTTCATGATCTGGAAGAAGAACTTTCAAAATTGAGAGAAGTAGTGGAGAAAAGCATAGATTATGACAAAAATAACTTAAGGAAATTTTTGAAAAAAGTTGACGTCTCTTTAGGCCTTAAAGGTGCTTTTGGTAAATCTAAACTCTCTTCAAAGTATGTTTATGAAATAGACCTTAATATGAAAATAGATGGAGATTTTAAGGTCAGAGCCTATAACTCTAATTTTCAATCCTTTACCAGTCTCTACACCTTTACTTCTACAACTGAGTTAGGTAACCTAAATTTCCATTCTCCTAAATATAAGAAAGCGTTTGTATCTCCTACAAAAGAGATTTTTCTAGAAATATTTGACAAATTTGGTCTGGGTTTTTACAATGATTCATTTCAGTCCTATGTACTTTTTCCATCAGAAGGAAGTGATGAAGATATAAACTTCATCTTTAATTTAGATACGTCCATATTAGGTCTGTCACTGCTTGTAGATCCTTTTAGGGTAGATAATAGTATTTTAAGTTATGTTCCTTTTGCTGAATTATCCCTGAATATACCTGTATCTAGCTCATTTTTCTTTGGACCTGGTTTGGAAAAAGGGAATGACAAATATATGGCTCTATTGTTTTTAGGGTTTGAAGGATATGGCATAGATCTGAATTTGAAATACAAGCATGAGCTGCTTGGTGAGAAAGATATGGTTTTAGTCCCAAGATTTGCTTATAGGTTCAATGATAAAAATAAAATAGGTGCCCTCATTGATTGGTCCCTACTAGAAAAAGAGGATTTTATAAACAGATTTAAGATAGTACTTGACAGTTTTATATCCAGTCATTTTGAAATGAGACTAATTTTTGGTATGAAAAAGGAGAATGGCTATTCAGTGAACTTTTTAGCAGGTAGAGTGAATTATAGTAGCGAAGATATCAACTTTTTCTTGGGAGCCTTTTTAAAAGATCTGAATGAGAGAAAATTGGCTCTAGCAGTAAATGTAGATTTTCCAACTGAATTTTACAAAATTTTTGTAAGGTACATATACAGTAACTTTTTGGAATGCTATAAGGATTTAAATTTTGATTTTGAAGGAAATCATGTCTCCACTACCTCTCAGGTTGGGTGCCTAGAGTGCACCGGTTCAAACAGAAATTTTGGAGAACTGTTTATAGGTTTAGAAATAGATATATGATAAAGATAGAAAATATAAAAATAAGAGATGAAGAGATATTAAAAGTTCAAGATATGTTTGACAAATCTCTCTCCTTGGATGGATCTATATGGATGGATCAAAACATATACAAAATAAAAAAAATTAATTTAGACTCTGATTTCTTAGTTATTATTGGAGCAGGAGGCTCTTATCTGGGTATAGAGGCTGCTATAAATTTCCTGGGAAAGAACGAAAAAGTAATATTTATAGGGAATAATTTTGATGCAGAAGACATTTTAAGAGAACTTTCTAAAATAAAAGGAAAAAGTATAATTGTCAATGTGATATCAAGATCTTCTAATACTTTAGAGCCAATTCTGTCCTTAAAAATCTTAGAGAAATTTATTGAAGAAAATAGTATAGAGTGTAAAGATATATACTTAACTACTGCAAGTGAGGGATCCCTATATAAAACTGCAGAAAAAAATGGATACAAAATAATAAAGATGCCAGAAAAATTGGTGGGAAGATACTCTTGCCTCTTTGTTGGGAAACTGGCGTTTGATTTTCTAGGATATGATTTTGAAGAAATTATAAAAGGCTCACAACAAGCTTTAAAAGATAATTCTTCTATAATATATTCCATTATTAGAAACCATGAATATAGATCCGGAAACGAATTAGAGATATTTCAATACTATGAAAAGTCACTTTCTAGCCTAGCTGATTGGTGGAAACAACTCTTTGGAGAGAGTGAAGGTAAGAATGGTAAAGGTATTTACCCCTCTTCACTTTTTTTTAGTAGAGATCTTCACTCTATTGGCCAGTATTTGCAAGAGGGTACAGAGAATTTTTTTCAGACAACACTCTTTGTAAATGAAGGTGAAGATTTTATTGTCGATGGCTTGTCAATGAGAAAAGTAAATAGGGCTGTGTTTGAGTCTAGCTATGAATCTCATAAGGGTAGATCTACAAATATAGTGATTGATGTTGAAAGAAGGAATGAGTATAATTTAGGATACCTTATTTTTTTCTTTCAAAAGTCAGCTTTATTGAGTTCTCTTCTGTTAGAAGTAAACCCCTACGATAATGAAGGGGTAAAAATTTATAAAAGTCATCTTATCAAGAAAATAGAAGATTTCACAACAATATCACAATAAAATTACAAAAAAGTGTTGACCACCATAAAATAGCATGCTACAATTAAAGATGTGGACTTTAACAATTTAGTATGCTTGTAAAGGTGTTTGTTATTATTGAGAGGTTGATCCTGCCTCAGGATGAACGCTGGCGGCATGCCTAACACATGCAAGTCTACTCGACGAAAAAAGTTTCTTCGGAAACTTTTGGAGTTGGGTGGCGGACGGGTGAGTAACACGTGAATAACCTGCCCTCAAGACTGGAATAACTTCTCGAAAGGGAAGCTAATACCGGATGGTCTTATTTTCTTAATTAGATTTTAAGTAAAGCTATATGCGCTTGAGGAGGGGTTCGCGGCCCATTAGCTAGTTGGTAAGGTAAAAGCTTACCAAGGCGACGATGGGTAGCCGGCCTGAGAGGGTGAACGGCCACAATGGAACTGAGAACGGTCCTTACTCCTACGGGAGGCAGCAGTGAGGAATATTGCGCAATGGGCGAAAGCCTGACGCAGCAATGCCGCGTGGATGAAGAAGGCCTTCGGGTTGTAAAGTCCTTTTAGTGGGGAAGAAAAAAATGACTGTACCCACAGAAAAAGCCACGGCTAACTACGTGCCAGCAGCCGCGGTAAGACGTAGGTGGCAAGCGTTATCCGGAATTATTGGGCGTAAAGGGCGTGTAGGTGGCGGAGTAAGTCATAAGTTAAATTACTGGGCTCAACCCAGATACTGCTTTTGAAACTGCTTTGCTAGAGTTCGGGAGAAGAAGGTGGAATTATCAGAGTAGCGGTGGAATGCGTAGATACTGATAGGAAGGCCAAAGACGAAGGTAGCCTTCTGGACCGACACTGACACTGAGGCGCGAAAGCTAGGGGAGCAAACAGGATTAGATACCCTGGTAGTCCTAGCTGTAAACGATGGATACTGGATGTGGGATATCATATATTCCGTGTCGAAGCTAACGCGTTAAGTATCCCGCCTGGGGAGTACGATCGCAAGATTGAAACTTAAAGGAATTGACGGGGACCCGCACAAGCGGTGGAGCATGTGGTTTAATTCGATGCAACGCGAGAAACCTTACCAGATCTTGACATTTTAAGGAATTGTTTGGAAACATGCGAGTCTCTTCGGAGACCTTAAAACAGGTGGTGCATGGCTGTCGTCAGCTCGTGCCGTGAGGTGTTGGATTAAGTTCCGCAACGAGCGCAACCCCTACGTATAGTTGCCAGCATTTAGTTGGGGACTCTATACGAACAGCCTGCGATGAGCAGGAGGAAGGTGGGGACGAGGTCAAGTCATCATGCCCCTTACGATCTGGGCTACACACGTGCTACAATGGTTACTACAGAAGGTTGCAATACAGTGATGTTGAGCTAATCCTCAAAAGTAATCTTAGTTCGGATTGTAGTCTGCAACTCGACTACATGAAGCTGGAATCGCTAGTAATCGTGAATCAGAATGTCACGGTGAATACGTTCTCGGGTCTTGTACACACCGCCCGTCACACCACGAGAGTTTTCTATACCTAAAGATGCAACGTCAACCTTCGGGAGACCTGCAGTTAGGGTGTGGGAGATGATTGGGGTTAAGTCGTAACAAGGTAGCTGTACCTGAAGGTGCGGCTGAATCACCTCCTTTCTAAGGAGAAATTTATTTAAAAAGCATACTAAATTGTTGAGCCTTGGGCCTATAGCTCAGGTGGCAAGAGCGCACGCCTGATAAGCGTGAGGTCATCGGTTCGAGTCCGGTTAGGCCCACCATTAGGACCTAACTAAAACCAAAGAGGGGCTATAGCTCAGTTGGTAGAGCGCCGCCCTTGCAAGGCGGAGGCCAGCAGTTCGAATCTGCTTAGCTCCACCATAAATTTTTGCATATTTCCCTTAAATCTCTTTTTAATTATTATATTTCAATTTGTTCTTATTTATCTTATGTTTATGCCTTAAGTTGATTTAAAATTCTATAAGTGTTAAAATTACTTTCAGAGTCTTAGAGAAAGAGAGGGAGAAAATGAATTACTCAAAACAAATAATGCTAACAGGTTTAACTTTAGTTACCTTTTTAGCTCTTGACTGGTTGTTTCACTTTCAGCTTTTAGGAAGTTCTTATGATACATTATCCTACCTATGGCGTGATATGAATGAGATGTATTGGCTAAATTGGGCTAATTACGTAGTTGAGTCTTATCTTTACGTGTGCCTATTCTCAATGTTTAAGTCAGATAAGCTAATTTCATTAGGAATAGGGGTAGGTCTTATAGTAGGTCTTGGAATGGCTTCATGCTATATTTATATGCCTGTAACGGCTTATATGGCTTTCATTTGGTTCTTGGCGGGGTTGACTAGAAGTGTTGCTGTTGCTGTCATATTAAATACTTTTTCTGAGTAGCAAGTGATGAGAAGCTGAAGCTTCTCTTGCTTTCTGGGATCTCTTTTGGTTGACAAAATGCTTCATTTTGTTTACAATTTACTAAGCGATCCCTGATAGCTCAGTTGGTAGAGCGAGCGGCTGTTAACCGCTAGGTCGCTGGTTCGAGTCCAGCTCGGGGAGCCAATGTAATTATGCAATTAATTTTATTATATTCTGTATTTTATTTCCTTTTTTCTTGTTCAGTTCCTCATGATAATCTGTACGACTGGAATGTTATGATATATATCGCCGCAGATAATGATGAGCAAAATTCCATATCTGAGTTTGCAGACTATTCTATAAAGAGAATTACTCTGGGTGCATCTGAAAAGAGTAGCAATATCAATGTTTCTGTTTTTTGTGATGGTAGATACAAAAGATACACTGGGGGCAAGTCCGGTGCTAATCATTTCAAATTAGGCGAAAATGGCATGGTTAACTCCAAGTATTTAGGTGAAACAAACTCAGGTTCCTTAGACACTTTCAAAAGATTTTTTGATGATAATTTCAAAAGAAGTGCTAAAAATGTTCTTATATTCTGGGGACACTCCTCAGGTCTGCCTTTCCTGACAAGAGAATTAAATTCTAGAGGATTGTTAATGGATGACAACACTCTTGAAGATAAAAAATCTATGACAATAGATGAGATAGCTGAAGCTGTTGAATATGCTAAAAACAAAATAGGAAGAAAAATTGATATAGTGGGATTAGATGTCTGTTCTATGATGTATGTTGAAGTTGCCTATCTCCTAAAGGATAGCGCGCATTATTTTGCTAGTTCTCAAGGTAAACAAGATGCATTTAGTTGGGATTATGAATCTTTTGTTAAGAGGCTATCCGAAAGTGATGAAAGTGCTGACTCTTTAGTGAGTTGGCTTGTTGAAGACTTCAAAAATTTCTATGACTATGAATATTTTGAGATAGGTATCCAAAATAGAGGTGACAGACTATCAAATGACACTTTCTCAGTTGTTGATTTAAATAAAATAGATGACCTAAAAAAGTCTTTTAATTCCTTAATTGATGATATTTTCAATCTCTCTCTTTTTAATAGATCTGAAACTGACATTAGAAAATTCATAGATATACTATCTGTATCAAAAGTAGGCGGTTGTGAAAACGCTATAGATATGATCTCCTTTTTTGAAAGATTAAAAAATTTGATGAGAGAGTTTGGTATAGATAGCATTGATGGAAAGATATCTGATTTCTTAGAAGAGATGAATAGCTTTGTTGCTTTCAACTACTCAAGAAGGTCTTACAAAAGTTCAAGAGGAATATCGATTAGAGGGTATACTGTAGGTGATACAGCCCCTACCCTATCTGAATACAAAGATTACGGATTTGAAGCTAATAATAATTGGCTTGCTCTACTTAGGAGTTTTTACGAAAAAGATAAAAGATACTATCTAGAAAATGTAATCTTAAAAATTGCTGAATAATATCTAAAATATATTTGAATTATATCTTTTGTTGAGTAAACTTAATTACATGAATGCTTTAAGCATTAATAATTGTAGGAGGACTCAATGAAGAATAAATTATCAAATGTTTCTGGTGGTTCTACGAATAAGAAAGTTTCCAAAAGAAATGGTTATTTGTCATTTGCTCCAAAATATTTCTCAACAGGAATAGGAGAAGGGCTTTCTAAGATAAGTAACGCCATATACTCCACTGGTAACTATGTAACTGATAAGGCTACACAATTCTTCAAACGATAGGAATCATGCTAAAAATAAAGGGGGACAAATGGCTTTGCTAAATGATTCAAACAGCATAGTTAACGGTAAGACCAAATTTCATTTTGGCTTTGATCATTTAGGCCACTTGGAACCAACTAATTTAGAGGGACATGGACTAACGTTGAATATGAAAGGGGTAATCAATGAAGAAAAAAAATTCAAAATTAAATAGAGTTTCTGGTGGTGAATCAAAAGCTGGTAAATCAAAATCCAGTGGTGGAAGCTTTTTTAGTGGAGCATTAAGCATGGTCAAAGAAAATGGTGGAGATGCACTTAAAGTCTTAACAGGTGGGGATAAGGATAAAACTAAGGAAAAACGTATTGAGTACATAGATCCTTTTAACAGACCTAACAAGATGAAACTTTTTGATTAGAAATTTTAGTCAAAAAAATATTAAATTTAAAAATACAAGGAGAAAACATGAATAAAATACATTTACAAGCAAATAAAATAGCTGATCATTTTGAGAATGTAAGGAAGCACTTAGTAGATAAAGGACTTAGCCCTCTACAAGCTGCTAAAATAGCTTCTCAACATCACACTGCTGTTTTGGATAAAGTATCAGGAGGACTATCAATAGGTGGAGGTGTTACAGCAGGTAAAGGTGTGGAAGTGCAAGATAACACTTCAACTGTAACACAAGATAATTCAAAGATATCACAGGATAATCACACTGTAGAAACAACAACCAAAATAAAGGCTACTATTGCCTAGTAAGGAGATTAATATGGAAAGAAAAGAAGATTTAAAAAAAGTATCAGGAGGATTATCAATAGGTGGAAGTGTTACAGCAGGTAAAGGTGTGGAAGTGCAAGATAATACTTCAACTGTAACACAAGATAATTCACAGGTAAAGCAGGATAATCACACTGTAGAAACAACAACTGAAATAAAAATTACTGCTATTTAAAAACTAAGTTAACTTCTGTTTAGGAATTAAGGAGAGAATATGTCTAATAGATCCAAGCATATTTCTGAATCTTCTATAGGATCTACTAATCTTAACGGGGTTTCCGGTGGAGAACTTAATATTAATTCTCTTAATACTTCCGGAAACGCTGTTATAAGAGATAATAGAAAATTCAAAAATGTGGATAATACAAATAAGAAAGTAGAAACGAAGGGTATAATTAATATTATTTCAACTTCAGTGTCTATAGCATGATAGGAGGCAGATTATGTCTTTAGATTTAAATCAATTTTTAGATACGGCAAATGTAAGTAATTCAAAAATTAACAAAACTTTTGAATTACCAGGAGGAAGGCAAATTCTTGTAGAGAGTGAAAATTCATCTGTTAAGAAAAATGAATCGAATTTAATACAAAATAATACATCTTCCGTAACACATGGTGGTGGATTAACAATAGGAGGTCCTATAAATGAAAGTTTCAGCTAAAAATATGAAAAATGTTTCAGGCGGTTCTTATGATAATAGTGTCACTAAGAAAAACGTGAAAATAACTTATGAACACGAGATAGCACCTCATATAGATGCAACTATACAAGGAGATCTGACAGCACTTGGCGGGATTACTTTTATAGATGGATCTAGAAGAGAAGATATAACTACTTCTGACATAGAGGCAGAATGGGAGTCTGGTTCAAAAAGGAAAAGTACTACATTTTAGGGTAGTAGAAAGGGGAAAATATGGATGAAGCAACAAAAATGCAAGCATTTCTGAAATATGGTGAGCCTGACGTAAAAGCAAGCGCATATAAAGTGTATATAAATCCAGATCATCAACAGAGTATGGGTTTTACCACCTTTAAGGGTTCTGAATTGAATGGAAATTTTACAGTTATAGATGATTCTAGTTCAACTATTACTACAAATACAAATTTTGATATAGAAGATACTAAAAATATTAATTCTGTTACTACAAAAATTTTGTAATGGTAGAAAGGATTATAATGAAAAAAGAGTTAAACAAAGTCTCAGGTGGAAATACTGATATAAAATTTGGTAAAGGTTATCTAATTAATGGTGACACTTATGTGAATGATAAAGAGCGAAATATAAATACAAAGAATGGAAATGAAAAGATAGTTCATGAGACAAACGCTAACAAATCTAAATTCAAATTTTTATTCTAAGGAGGTAGCAATATGGGAAAGCTTTCAGGAAAGAGTTTACAGGGAGCTTCTGGTGGTATGTCCATAAAACAAACTTCTGGAACTGTAACTGGTGATGTGACTCTTATCAATAAATCTGTATATAAAAAAGAGATTGATGATACAAGAAAAATAAAAACAACTTATGAGCGAGATCACTCAAACACCAAAATTTTCTAAAAAGGAGATGGCATATGAATAAGAAAGAGCTAGATAGAGTTGCAGGTGGCATCTCTTCTACAACACATTGGCTGGATGGGCAGACTGATACAACAACTGTTATTAATAACTATGAAAATGAAACTAAATTTGTTGATGGAATGGAAGGATCTGGTGGGAAGTTCCACGTATCATTTGGTTCATCAGCAAATTCTTACAAAGGTGATACTGTAATTTTAACAACAAGCTACACACCAGATGGAGTAAACCATACAGGTATGTTACCGGGTGATGTTAAAGAAGTGTCTCGTGTTAGTCAGACTAAAGTTGTAAAATAAAAGGAGGAAAAATGTCAAAAAAACTAGATTTAAGTAGTGTATCTGGTGGAACAAATACTAATTTTAGAGGTATTTTCAAGGGAGATGATGGTAAGGAGCACCTAAAATTTGCAAATATATCAGATGGGAATGATAGTGATCAATTCATGGTTATAGTCCGTCCTGATGGTTCTAAAGAACTTGTTTTCACAGGTATTCAAAAATAGGAGGAAAAATGTCAAAAAAACTAGATTTAAGCAGAGTAGCAGGGGGATACTTTAGAGAGGTAAAAGATGAAAATGGAAATACTAGAAATATTTGGGGTTTGAGGTTTAACCCTGATGGAACAATGAATAAAGAAGATGAAAAAGAATGGGAAGCTATGCAAAATGGTTACGGTAATGGAAAGAGCTTCGACATGGAGACAATAAATCAACAACTTGAAAAATAAATAAGAAGGGAGGAGATATGAGTAAGAATCTTGACTTATCAAAGGCTTCTGGTGGATATAAAGAAAAGGGTGGCTATGAAACTACGGAGACAACTTACTTAAAGACATATAAGGAAGCAGAAATACCTATATCTATTTCAGGAAAAACATACGGTAAGATTGCTGTTGCGGAAGGAGTAGGAAATAAGAATCTTAAGGCAGAAGAGTTACTTCCAAGTTATTTAGCAAATGCTGTAAAAGGGAAATACGACAATTAATTTTTGCTTTTTAAAATTTCACACCTTATACTTCTTTTGAAAATTCTTTTTAAAGGAGTTAAGATGTTATTTTTTACGCTGTTGCTTCTCTCTAACTGTGATGGGGGCTGTTCCAACTCTGCTAGAGATAGAAGGGCATATTATGCTTTAAATAATAAAGATTTAAAGATAGCTATAAATTTTAATCATGATGAGAGTTCTGGTCTTCTATTAGAAGGTGCGGAGCTTGCTTTAGAGGAAGTTAAGTCTATACTTCCTAACGGGAAAAGGTTATATGCAGAGATAAGGAGTGACAAAAATAATATAAATAATGGAATAATCAATGCCTCAAAAGTTTCTGAAGATATGAGCGTAATTGCAGTTTTGGGGCATGAGACATCTAATATATCTGTCCCTGCCTCAGCCATATATGAATATTCCGGAATATTAATGATGAATCCATATGCCACATCTTCAGATCTTTTAGAAAATGGCTATGAATTTATATTCAGAACTATCCCTAGTGATGAGGCTATTGCCAATTCACTTCTAGATTACTTTCAACAAGAAGATTTAGGAAAAATTGTTATATGTTATGAATCAAGTCTGTATGGACTAAGTTTTGCTAACTCTTTTGAAAAGAGGGCAGAGTCTATAGGCTTAGATATAGTAGATCGGGTATCTTTTGATATAGGAGATAAGAGGGAATTTAATAGAATAGTTAAAAAGTGGGAAAATTATGACTATGACTCAATTCTGTTTGTCGCTAATATGCCCAATGGGGTTAATTTTTATAAAGTTTTGAAAGAGAGAGGGGTAGAGGTACCTGTTGTCTCAGGAGAAACAATGGTTGAAGAAGAATTGCTAAATGAGAGCTGCAGTGTTGTAGATGGACTTGTCTTCCCTGCTATATTCAGTCACTCTGAAAACAAACCTTTAGTTCAATCTTTTGTAATGAAATTTAGGAAAAGATATAAAAAGGATCCAGATAAGTATGCAGCTATAGCTTATGACACTATAAAATTAATAGCTCATGCTATAAAAGAGGGTAAATCTTATTTACCTGAAGATATTGCTAAGAATTTAAGGAAAGTTAAGAACTTCAAGGGCGTAACAAATACATATAATTTTGGTAAAAATGGTGAGCTGATAATGAAAAATGAAGACAAAATTGGGGTTCAAAAGATACAAAATGGCAAATTTATTCACATAGGGAGGTACTAATGATAAACTTGCTATTTTCTGCGCTAGCTTGGGGATCTTTTTATAGTGATGATCCTTTTAAAGTAGCTGTAACAGCTGGTAAAGAAGCACAAAGAGGTGTGATGATAGCTATTGAGGAGATGAATGATAATCCTAACATTTTTAGAAAGATAAAGCAGCTTAACTATAACGATGAGGGCTATGTTGCTAAAGGTGTCATGAATGCTGAAAAGATAGTTGAAGAAGGGACTTCTCTAGTTATAGGCCACAAGGAGTCTTACATATCAGCTCCAGCATCTTCACTTTATGAGTTTAATGGTATTTTAATGCTGAATACCTCTTCAACAGCATCCTCTATAACTGATAGTAGTTACAGATACATATTTAGGACTATACCAGGGGATGAAATTATAGCTAATTCAATAGCGCAATCATTGAAAGATAGCGATCTGGGTGAGGTTCTAATATGCTATTCAGATAACTCGTATGGAAAGAGCTTTGTAAGTAGTATTGAAAAATCTTTTAACAATTATGATATAGAAATTTCAGATAGAGTCTCATTTTCTGTGGGTGATGAAAGAGAGTTTAAGAGAATAATAGATAGGTGGAAGAACTACAGTTATGATTCAGTCCTATTCATTGGCTACTTAGAGGAGGCAGTAAAGTTTATAGAAACAGAGGATTTAGGTGCCCCAATATTCTGCAGTGAGGCACTTGCTTCTAACAGGCTGATAGATGAGTTAGGTGACAAGGCAGAGGGTGTTGTAGTTCCATTTTTATTTAGTCCAAAAAGAAGCTCTTTTTTCACTAAGTATAGAGATAGGTTCAACAGTGATCCGAATTTTGTTGCAGCCATATCATATGACTCTGTAAAGTTAATAGAGCGTGCTATGTTAAGTGGGGCTGAAAGTAATGATGAGATAGCAAATTATCTTCGCAATATGTCGCCCTACTTTGGTGAGGCCAACATCTACTCTTTTAATTCAGGTGGAGATGTTGAAAATGGCAATGTTCATATGAAAATAGTTCAAAATGGTACTTTTGAGGATATAAGGAGGTAGTAATGAAAAATAAAGAAAATAAAAAGAAAGAAAAGAAAAATAATACTGAAAGCAAGACTATATTTAGAAAGTCATCTTTAGCTAAGCTTTCATCTCCAGAGCATTTGGACAAGCTAATAAAGGTAACTGATTCAAAGGGCTGGTTATCACTTATGGCAGCACTATTTCTGGTCTCCTTGACGGTTGTTTGGAGTTTTGTAGGAGAGTTACCTACAAAAGTTAGGGCTATGGGGATCTTAGTTAAGAGTGATGGTATAAGGTCTATACAGCATTTGACGGGAGGAGTTGTATCCGATGTTGCTGTCTCTGAAGGGGATACAGTAGAAAAAGGGGATGTAATTGCAAGGCTCTCTGCAACTACCCTTATAAACAAAATAAGTAATTCACGTTTTGAACTTGGTATTTTGAAAAATAATTTGGATAGATATATGGAATATAGGTCAGAGAGTAGAGAGATTAAAAGAGATTATTTTGATAGATCAAGAGAGAGTTTTGAGGAAAATTTAAGAGATTTAGACAGAGATATATTGAGTCAGCAAAAGAAGATAGAAGCGCAGAAAATGATCCTATCAAAGGGTGGAATAAGTGAAGAAGAGTTACAATCTTCTCAGCAAGCATTAGATAGGTTAGAGGCGTCAAAAGAGAGCGTGTTAAATGAGCTGAGTCAGCTTACCATAGAAGAGTTATCTTTCAATAAACAGATAGAAGATACTACTCTAAGTATGATAAGCCAAATTAAGGAGAAAGAAGAGGAGATAGAGTTTTTACAAGACCAATTGGATGATCAGTCTAAGATAGTTTCACCGTTTTCTGGAAGGATAGTCTCATCAAATGTAAAGAAAGATTCCATAATTCCTGCTGGGCAAACACTTTTCGAGGTGGAAATAGACGGCAAGGATGTACGTAACTTAGAAGCTGTGCTCTTTGTCCCAGCTATTGAAGCAAAAAAAGTGGAGATGGGAATGGATGTTCAAATTTCTCCATCAACTGTTAACTCTTCGGAATATGGTGTCCTAATTGGAAGGGTTACAAAGGTAAATGAGTATCCATCCTCTGCTGAACATATATCTCAGACTTTGGGGTCAGAGTTAGCGAGAACTTACTCTAGTATACGTGACCCTATAGAGATAAGAGCGGATTTGATTCCAGATTCGTCAAATAATAGTGGCTACAAATGGTCATCTAGGGTTGGACCACCTGTTGCTATAAAGACAGGAACTCCCTCTACTGCAGATGTTGTAGTTAAGGTTCAAAAGCCTATAACATTGGTTTTTCCTATATTGTCAAGGTATTTAGGAGATTAAAATGGCCGAAAAGATAAAGACATACAAAAGAGTAAAGACCCCTACTGTTTTACAGATGGAAGCTGTTGAGTGTGGTGCTGCATGTCTAGCCATGATTATGGGATACTACAGGAGATTTGTTCCTCTTTCACAGGTTAGAAAAGATTGTGGAGTTTCAAGAGATGGTAGCAAAGCAAGTAACATAGTAGCAGCTGCTGAGGGGTATGGTCTAAAAGGTGACGGATTTAAAAAAGATCCATCAGATTTGCAGCATATGAAACCCCCTATGGTGCTTCACTGGAACTTTAATCACTTTGTTGTTCTTGAAGGTATAAGTGGTGACAAGGTCTATATAAACGATCCTGCAGAGGGAAAAAGAATAGTTTCTAGAAAGGTTTTAGATGAATCTTTCACAGGCATAGTGTTAACCTTCGAAAAAACAGATAAGTTTAAAGAAGGGGGAAAGAGAAGAACAATTTGGGATGCTCTTAAGGACAGGTTTAAAGGAATAAAATTAGGTATATCATTTGTATTTTTATCAGGGATATCTCTAATTGTTCCTGGGCTTGCAATTCCAGTTATTAGTCAGCAGTTTGTTGACAGGGTGATTGTATCGAAAGTACAGGGCTGGGTAACTCCCCTTATTCTGGGCCTTCTATTTATGGCTGTTTTAGAAGTGTTCATAACTAGATTACAGTCAAGTTATCTTTACAGGCTTAGAGAGAAGATAGATGTAACATCATCTTCTGGATTCTTCTGGCATGTGCTGAAGCTACCAATGGAATTTTTCTACCAGAGGTATGCGGGAGACATAAGTAACAGGCTTGAAAGTAACAGTGAGCTTGCAGGTGTTTTATCTAGCTCTTTTGCTTCAACTGGTATAAACATTTTTAGAGCAGTGTTCTATCTATCTTTGATGTTACAATATGATCTTCTATTAACGGCTGTAGCGGTAGCTTCAGGTGGTTTGAATCTGTTCTTTATGAGATATATATCTAAATATCAGGCTAATAATAGTAAGAAGCTATACCAAGAACAGGGTAAATTATACAGCACCTCTATATCTGGTATTCAGCTCATAGAATCTATAAAAGCAGGTGGTGGTGAAGCAGGCTTTTTTAGCAAATGGTCTGGACATCATACTAAGCTTTTGGATTTCGAGCAGGAGATAGGAGAGCAAAACATCTATGCAAGTGTTGTTCCCTCTTTCTTGATGTCTTTGAATGGAATTCTCATACTTGGATTGGGTGCTCTTCAGGTGTTAAGAGGTAACATGACAATAGGTATGTTAGTAGCCTTTCAAGGGATAATAGGTAACTTTTTAGGTCCGTTAAATGCAGTAATATCCTTCTTTTCAGGACTTCAGAGCCTTAAGGGAAGTACAGATAGGCTGGATGATGTTATGGATTCAAAGATAGACCCTATGTTTAAGATGAGTGGTATGGAACCAGAGAGTGTGACAAAGAATACAAAGGTAAAACTTGATGGCTATATTGAATTGAAGGATGTAACTTTTGGATATAGTCCTCTTGAGCCTCCTTTGATAGAAAATTTTAACCTTAAATTAAAGCCCGGATCAAGAATAGCTCTTGTTGGTATGTCTGGAAGTGGTAAGTCAACTATCACAAAAGTAGTTTCAGGTCTTTACAGACAGTGGAGTGGTGATATATTTTTGGATGGCCAAAACAGAGATGATATACCTAGAGAATTGTTGAATAACTCCATAGCAGTTATAGATCAAGAGATAATATCTTTTGAAGCAAGTATTAGGGATAACATAAAGTTATGGGACAAGACAATTAGTGATGCCGAGATGATAAAGGCTTGTAAAGATGCTAATATTCATGATGACATAATAGCTAGAAAAGAGGGTTATGACTTTGTGGTTAAGGAGAGCACTTCCGGTTTCAGTGGTGGACAACTACAAAGGATAGAGATAGCTAGAGCTCTGGCTACAAACCCAACTGTTATGATTATGGATGAAGCGACATCTAATTTAGATACCAGAACTGAAAAATTCATTGACGATAGTGTAAGAAAGAGAGGCTGTACAACTATAATAGTTGCCCATAGATTAAGTACTATACGGGATTCAGATGAAATTATTGTTCTTAATAGAGGGAAAGTTGAGCAGAGAGGGACACATGAAGAGTTAATGAAACAAAAAGGACTATATGCTGCTTTGATTAAAGCAAGTTAGGAGATTTTAAATGAGAGTTATAAAAGTAGAAGCTAAGTCACCTTTTTTAATATCAGACAATGAAAAAGTATATAGGGTTATAAATGGAGAAGTGGACCTTTTCTTAACAAAGATAAAGTCCGGAAAGGCTGAAGGTAGAAGATTTTTCCTTGGCACTTTGAAGAAAAATGACCTAATATCTGGAGCAAAGTTTGATAGTGACTTAAAGGGGTATGGATTGCTGGTTTCAGGTCTTTATGGAACTGAAATAGAGGAGACGAAAGATATAGATGCTGATTCTGTAGTTAAAATGTTTACTGCTATCTCTTCTAATTTTGCCAAAAGTGCCTCAGATATACAAGTGTTCAAAAGCAATTTTGAGGCTCCTAAAGGAACATTATTTAAAATAAAGTCAGGGGGTCTGCTTAAAATAGAGAGAGGAAAAGCCCTCTTTTTCAATAATAAAATTCCTAACAATTTTATAATGCCTTCTACTTTTGTTTTGGCAGACAGTGATTTGAAGGCAACAGTCTCTAATGATGAGAATGAAATAATATCAAGTATGGATAGCTCTATGGCTATATATCTTCGTGGTTTCCTTTACTTGGAGCAGTATAAAGAGAGAGTAAATGCAACCAAATTTAAGGAAAAGCTCCAGCAGGGGAAGAATTATATCTCTTCATCTCTTAGAAGACTTATGAGTGTGTTTGAGAGCAGCGTGTCTCAAAGTGCTAGAAGTGAAGAGCCTCATCTAGCAGTAGCAGAGCTTATAGGTGACTATCTTGATATGAGAATAGTAAGACCTAGAATTAATGATCCTACTTACCAAAGTGACCCTTTAGGGGAAATTGCAAGAGTCTCTAAGTTTATGACAAGAGCTGTGACTCTAGATGACGGTTGGCATAAGCAGGATAGTGGGCCTATATTTGGTTTTATAGGGGAGTCTCCAGTAGCTATAATACCTAAAGGGTCAGGGTATAAGGTAATCAACCCAAAGACAGGTGAAAATAGAGTTGTGACCAAAAGTATAGCAGATCAAATTAATAGATTAGCCTATGTTATTTACAAGCCATTTCCAAATAAAGCTCTTAATTTGTGGGATATTTTCTCCTTTGTTATGAGACCCAATACTATAAGAGACTTTGTATCCATCTCTTTAATGGGTGCAATGATGGGTATTTTGGGTATGTTCACCCCTATCGTTACGGGTATCATATTTAGTAGCGTTATACCTGCTGCTGAATACAATAGTCTGTTCTACATAATATTGTTCCTGATATCTATAACGATAACTTCAAGTATATTTGGTATAACTAGATCAATAGCTAGTTTAAGGTTTGAGGGTAGAGTGGATTATATGATCCAGTCAGCCATATGGGCAAGGCTTCTCTCTCTTCCAGTACCTTTCTTTAGTAAATATGACTCTTCAGATCTAAGTGCTAGAGCTAACAGTATAATAACAATAAGAAGGATGTTAACAGGTGCAGCGATGTCCACAATACTCTCTGCTATCTTCTCTGTATTTCAATTTTTCTTACTATTTTACTATAGCCTAAGTTTAGCCTTAATAGGTATTGTATTAACCATTATTCCTATAGCTGTTGTATTTTTAACTGGTAAGTTTAGATTGACACTGGTTAAGAAGGCTATGAGCTTGAATACTAAGTCTTCAAGCACTATAATGCAGATCATTAAGGGGATATCTAAATTTAAAATAATAGGTGGAGAGAGAAGAGCATTTTCACTCTGGGCTGATAAGTATAATGAGCAGAATACTGTTCAAGAAAAGGCCTCTTCTATTGCAAGATACACAGGCAGCTTTAATCAAATTTATCCTGTAATTACTTCTGTAGTGATATTTTACTTTATATCTAAGAGTCCGGATATATCTGTTGGTACCTACTTGGCATTTCAGTCTGCATTTAGCAGCTTTATGGGATCTCTCTTAGGTCTTGCCTCCACAGCTGTATCACTATTGAATGTAATACCTCTCTATGATAGAGCTAGACCTATACTTGAGGCTATACCTGAAGTTACAGAGCAGAAGAGAGATCCAGGAAGGCTAAAAGGAGCTATAAGTGTAAGCAATGTTAGCTACAAGTATAAAGATGATAGCCCAGAAGTTTTAAGGGGAGTAAATATAGATATAAAGCCTGGTGAATTTGTCGCTTTTGTTGGAGAATCGGGTAGTGGAAAGAGCACACTTATGAGGCTACTACTTGCATTTGACAAACCTCAAGACGGAACTATTAGGTATGACAACTACGATTTAAATGATCTTGATGTCCAAGCTGCAAGAAGGGCTATGGGGGTTGTTCTACAAGAGGGAAGATTGATGCCAGGGGACATATTTAACAACATAATTGGTCCCTACAACTTAACTATGGATGATGCTTGGGCTGCAGCTGAAGCAGCAGGTTTTGCAGAAGACATTAGGGATATGCCCATGGGAATGCACACTGTTGTGGGTGGTGGTACCTTGTCTGGAGGACAAAAGCAGAGAGTTCTTATAGCAAGAGCTCTTGTTAATAAGCCTAAAATAATATTTTTTGATGCAGCGACCTCTGCTTTGGATAATAAGACGCAATCTATTGTTATGGACAGTCTAAAGAAGAGCGATGCTACAAAGATAATTATTGCCCACAGATTAACAACAATAATGAATGCAGATAAAATATTTGTTTTTGATGAAGGAAAGATAGTTGAGTCTGGTACATATGAAAAGCTCATGAAAGATAATGGAGTATTTGCTGAATTTGCAAGGAGGCAGTTAGCATGATCAAAAGGGAGAGTATTTTAAGGAATTATGGAGCTAAAGGTGATGCTGTTGATCAACTTTTAGAGTATACACGAAATCACTTCCATCATAATAAGTTCACTCAGCTTGAAGATGAGGATTTTGCCAAGGTGTGGAAAAATTACAGGAGCGACTTCTCCTTTTTAAGAGAGAAAATTGTTGAATTTAATTTCCCCATAGAAGAGGGTATGAGCCAAAATGATGATTATATAGCTGCACAAGAGACAGGAAGAGTTGCTGAAAAATATAGAAGATCAAAGGGCATTGATTTGAAAAGCATAGAAATTAGCTCTGTGCTGACACCTGGTGGTAATATGCCACTTATCATACTTAGAGATAGGAGTGAATTTGAGAGAGTTATCCAATGCTTTTCCTATAATAATGAGCCTGGCAAAGTTCCCAAATCGATGGGAGCCTCTACTTATGCTGGTTACAGCAATTGGGATCGAATTCTATCCTACAAAGAAGAGTGGACTATGGCAACTGGAGGAAATGAATTTGAGTGGGCAAAGGAGTTTGAAAAGCTTAAAAACAACAAAAGACTTTTCAAAGATAGCTTTATTGTTTTAAGTAACGGTCCTTACAGCGCAGTTCCTTCTGGTGATGTGGGAATGGGTGAATCTGAGTGGAAGAGAGTATCTCTGGATATTAGAAAGTTTCATGAAACAACACATTACTTTACAAAGAGGATTTTGGGGTCTATGAATAACAACATAATAGACGAAATATTTTGTGATTATGTAGGTGTTGCAAAAGCAACTGGAAAATATAATGTAGATTGGGCGTTGAGATTTTTAGGATTAGAGAATTATCCCAAATATAGAAAAGGTGGAAGGTTAGAAAATTATGCTTCTGTTGATAGTGAAGATGCTAAGAAAATTCTGAAGGTTCTGGTCTTTGATGCTGTTAATAATATGGCTAAGTTGCCTAGTATGGATGAGTATAAGTTGATATATGAATTGTCAAGGTTCTCCTTACCTGAAATAGCAGGTGAATTCGATAGAGTTTTATACCATTTTGAGGAGGTAGTGAAATGATATTTTTAATTTTTTTACTTCTTTTTAAGACAGGCTTGTCTCTTACTCTGGATGAGGCCTTGAGCCTTTACAAAAGCAGAAGTTTTTCAAGCAAAAGCTTGGAGGTTGAGAGGGATATATATAGAAGAAGTTATGATGAGTATGCTAGGTGCAAGTGGTTTACTATTAGCTTGTCAGATTCTGGGTCTAGCTATGTAAATTACAGAAGAGATGAAGATCATACCTTTAAAGACCATTTTGTGAGGAACACGTTGACTCCGCAGCTTAATCTGGCAGGTATATCTCTATATACTAACTGGAGAAGTGATTACGCCATAGAGACAAAAGATTTCGATAACAAATTCGTCTCATTAGGAGCTAAAACTAACCTTACTAATATGTTTTATAGCTCTTCGTCTTACTCTTCTGATATGGCCTACCTGAATATGAAGATGAACGATATTAGCTCTTCAATGAAAGATTTTGACAACATATCTAAAATAATAGATATATTTTCTACAGTCAAAGTATATGAAGGAAGAATAGATATAAAAGAGAGAGCTATTGACCAGTTAAGGAAAGATAGGGAGTATACGGAAGATAGGCTAAAGGCGGGTTTAGCTTCTGGTATGGATATAAAGAGCTTGGATTTAGAAATAAGTATGTTAAATCAAGAGTTACAAGAGATATACAGGGATATGTATATCTCAAAAAGGCAACTCTGCCTTTTAATTGGCATAGAGTTTGACGATCAACAATTTGCAGAGATTGAGAGTCAAGATATAGAAAATGTATTGGTAGACAGTAGGGATATTAATCTTTTAGAGTATGAGTTGGAGAGTGATAAAAAACAACGTTCATTGGAACTTAGAAATCTTCTGCCTGACTTGTTCATTAGTGCAGAATACGATTGGAATGAGGTTCTTGAAAGATATGATGGAGTTTATGGATTAAGTGTTAGTTGGGATGTAACTCCTAACCTCTCATCCTATAATCAAGCCTGTAAAAAGGTAGAGTTAGGTGAAGAGAAGTTAGCAAATGCGAAGCTCAACAAATCGTTAGAGCTTGAGAAGAAGAGAGGAGAGTACTTAAGTGCTAGAGAGGCCATAGAAAGTGCTTTACAAGAGAAAGAGTATTGGGAACAAGTTGTAGAGGTTCAAAGGGAGATGTACAAAAATGATTTGATAAGCCTTCAAGATTACCTAAAATACTTTAACAAGTTGAGGGATAAGGAGATCTCTCTATCTGAAAAGAGATATCAAATTGAAGCGTTTAAAAGAAAAATTAAGGTTTTAGAAGAGCTATAAATATTCATTTACTTTGTATTTCATGCTAATATATATCAGCATGACAAAAATAAGAAATATAGCTCTAAAGTTAGAGTATGATGGTTCAGAGTTTTACGGATATCAAATTCAGCCTGATAAAAGAAGTGTACAGGGTGTAGTAGAGAGGTCTTTATCAAAACTTCTTGGTGAAAAAGTGAAAAGTTTTGCTTCAGGAAGGACTGACAAAGGTGTTCATGCATTAGGACAAGTCATCAATTTTAGAACATCAACTTTGCTAGAGATTGATAAAATTAATAATTTTCTCAACAATATCTTGCCCTCTGATGTCAGGCTTTTGACTGCTTGGGAGGAAAAAGAAGATTTTCATGCGCGATTTTCAGCTAAGTCTAGAACATACGTATACAAAATGTTACCAACGAGTTTTAGAGATAGTTTCAAATCAAGATATTTTGGTTTTTATGACCTTGACTTAGATGTTTTTCAAGAACAGATGAAGAAATTCATAGGAAGACATAATTTTAAGTATTTTTCTACTAAAATTCCCATAGGTTGTCCAGTAGAGAAGAGTGTGAATGAGATCTCTTTTGTGTCTGGATCGAGTTTTAATGTAAAGATAAAGGCCAACTCTTTCTTGAGGGGCATGATAAGAATAATGATAGGGACTTCCATTGCTGTTATGAAGGGCAATTTAGCTCCTAATTTTATAGAATCTGCACTAGAGGATCCCAACATTTCTGAGAAAAAAAGATCCGTGGACGCTTCTGGTCTTTACTTTACCTCAGTTGACTTCTAATTCAAGTTTAATAGATTTGATTAGTCCAAATATCTTGCTAAAATCTTCCCCTGTTATATGGTTGAAAAATTTAATGATCTTGTTGCACGAATCTTTCTCATCATAGGCAAACAGATTTTTTGTTGCTATTTTTGCTTGTTCTGTGATTCTATTTTCTACTCTGCCTTCAAATTTGTCTATCTCTTTCACAATAGATTCAGGGAGATCAACGAAGAATTTTTTGGCTTTAACACCAAAATTCCCCTCCATTTCCACTATGCCTTTCAGTTCAGTTTGTATTTTTCTTTTGGAATTCTCTAGATCTGCTTTTAGTTGGATGTCTGGATTAGCTAAGGTCAGCAAAGATTCAAATGCATCTTCGACTACTTTGTTACCTACTTCTAATACTTTTTGATAGCTTTCTTTGGGTATATCTTTTTCTTTGTTCAGCGAACTTATAGCAAGAATAAGACTTCTATGCTGATCTAGTTTTTGAATTAAAAAATATTTCTGCACCAATTTTTGAAGGTCATATATTCCGTTTTCGTGCTCTGACCTTTCATTATCCTCTGTTTTATTATCTTTTGTTATCCAATTAATAATCCCACGGAGTTTTTTCTCTCCTGATGAATCTAGATACATATCTTTTAGTTGTTTTAAATATTCAGGATTTTTATAAATTTTGTCTTTATCATCAAAATTTCTAAGTTCTTCTATAAACCTTATAGATTCTACTATGTGTGAAAATGAAGCCGAGGGACTGTAATGGAGTATTGAAACTAAGTGCTTAACCTTCTCCACAATTTTTCTATTTTCCTCTTTATCAATGAATTTTGAAATTAATATTTCTAGTTCTTCTGAAGACAACTCAACTTTGTAATCTTCTTCAATGTTAAATTTAAAGTCAAAACTATTGTTATCGTAATTCTGGTCTTGGTTTAATGGTGAGTCTGTCTCATCCAAACTCCGATCAACACTTGAAGATTGTCTACTCTCCCAACAAGAAATAATAAAAATTAATAATAGTATCATAAAAAACCTCTACACAGGAGATTATAACTTATTTTTTTAATTTGTAAAAAAATAAATAAAATACATTGTTAAAGGCCTTTCTTCTTGACAATACCTCTTTTTTTCTGATATCATCAAGCTTAAAGAGTAAAAAAATAAAAAGCTCTGTATTATGAAAATTTAGGAGGTAAGTCTCTTGACAATTAACCAATTAGTCAGAAAAGGCCGTTCAAGTAGAAGAAAGACGGATAAAAGCCCTGCACTTAAGGGCAATCCTTTACAGAGAGGTGTCTGTGTTAAGGTTTTTACAACTACACCTAAAAAACCTAATTCAGCTCAGAGAGCTGCAGCTAGGGTTAAGTTAGCTAATGGAAGAGAAGTAAATGCTTACATACCTGGTATAGGGCACAGCCTTCAAGAGCACTCTATGGTTTTAGTTAAGGGAGGAGGGCCTGCTGACCTACCTGGTTTTTCATACAGAATTGTTAGAGGTGCCATTGACTGTGCAGGTGTTAAAAGTAGAAAAAGAGGCCGTTCATTGTACGGTACCAAAAGAGAGAAAGCTTAGGAGATTTTGAAATATGAGTAGAAGAGGAAGAGCCCCACAAAGAGATATAAGACCTGATTCGATCTATGGAGACGTAGTTGTGTCAAGGTTTTTAAATAATATGATGATGAACGGAAACAAGCATCTTTCAGAAAAGATATTCTATGGTGCACTTGATATAATTGAGAAGAAAACGGGCGAGAAGGGTATAGAGGTTTTTCGTAAAGCTCTAGAGAATATCAAACCTGTTATAGAGGTTAGATCGAGAAGAATAGGTGGAGCTACTTATCAAGTTCCTACTGAAATAAGGCCGTCCAGAATGCAGTCTTTAGGAATAAAATGGCTTGTAAAGTATGCTAGGGGTAGAAAAGAGAGAAATATGGTGGATAGGCTGGCTAGAGAGATAATGGATGCCGCTAATTCTGAAGGGGGAGCTGTTGGTAAGAAGGAAGAGGTACATAAAATAGCTGAATCAAATAGGGCTTTTGCTCACTATAAATGGTAATGAGGTAAAGAAATGTCAAGAAAATATTCGATAGTTAAAACGAGAAATATAGGAATTATGGCCCACATAGATGCGGGTAAGACTACTACCACGGAGAGAATTCTCTTCTATACTGGTGTTAAGCATAAGATAGGTGAAGTTCATGATGGTGAAGCCACTATGGACTGGATGGAACAGGAGCAAGAAAGAGGTATAACAATTACCTCTGCTGCTACAACTTGTTTTTGGAGAGACCATAGAGTTAACATAATCGATACTCCCGGTCACGTTGACTTTACTGTTGAGGTTGAAAGATCTTTAAGAGTACTTGATGGAGCGGTGGCAGTTTTTTGTGGTGTTGGAGGTGTTCAGCCTCAATCAGAAACAGTTTGGAGACAATCCGATAGGTATAATGTTCCTAAGTTAGCTTATGTTAATAAAATGGATAGAATGGGTGCTGATTTTTTCAATGTTATTGAGGAAATGAAGAAGAGACTCGGTGCCAATGCGGTTGCTATACAAATTCCTATAGGTAGTGAAGAGGATTTGAAGGGTATAGTTGACCTTATAGAGATGAAGGCTACTATCTATGGTGATGATGGTCTTAGCTTTGAAGTAACTGATATACCTGAGGACCTTAAAGCAAAGGCTGAAGACTATAGGGAGAAGATGATAGAGTCTGCAGCTCACTTTGATGATGAAATTATGGAAGCATTCCTTTCCGGTGAGGACATACCATCAGATAAGATAATAAAGGCTCTTAGAAAAGGTACTATAGCTAATGAGATAGTTTGTGTTACTTGTGGATCTTCCTTTAAGAATAAGGGTGTACAGCCTTTGCTGGATAAGGTTATTGATCTACTTCCTTCTCCGGAAGATATAGGTAAGGTTGAGGGTATAAACCCAAAGACAGAGGAAGTTGAGATTAGGAAGACAGATGATGAAGGTAAGCTATCTGCTCTTGCCTTTAAGATTATGTCAGATCCTTTTGTAGGTAAGCTTACGTTCTTCAGAGTATATTCAGGTATATTGGAAAAAGGTAGTTATGTTTACAATGCAACTAAAGGTAAAAAAGAGCGTATAGGAAGAATACTTCAGATGCATGCTAACAAAAGAGAAGAGCTTGATAGAGTGTACTCTGGAGATATAGCAGCGGCAGTTGGTTTAAAAGATACTACAACAGGGGATACTATTTGTGATGTTTCTTCTCCTATAATATTGGAGAAGATGGAGTTTCCTGAGCCTGTTATCTCTGTTGCAGTAGAGCCCAAAACAAAAGCAGACCAAGAAAAAATGGGTCTTGCTCTACAGAAGCTTGCTGAAGAAGATCCTACTTTTACTGTTAGAACAAATAGTGAAACAGGAGATACTATCATATCCGGTATGGGTGAACTTCATTTGGATATCATTGTTGATAGAATGAAGAGAGAGTACAAAGTTGAAGCAAATGTTGGACAGCCTAGAGTGGCTTATAGAGAGACTTTCACAAGCAGCACTGAGGCTGAGGCCAGATATGTAAAACAAACTGGTGGTAAAGGTCAGTATGGTCATGTTAAAATATTGGTTGAACCTTTAGAAAGGTCAGCAGGGTTTGAGTTTGTGAACAAGATAACAGGTGGTGTTATCCCGAAGGAATATATACCAGCTGTTGAAAAAGGTATAAAAGAGACAATGGCCAACGGTGTTATAGCTGGGTATCCTGTTCAAGATTTGAAAGTCACTCTCTTTGATGGTTCCTACCATGATGTTGACTCATCTGAGATGGCATTTAAAATAGCCGGTTCAATGGCTTTTAAAGAGGCTTCTAAGACATCGAATCCTATTCTTCTTGAACCTATAATGGATGTAGAAACAGTTACACCAGAAGAATATATGGGTGATGTTATGGGAGACCTCAACTCTAGAAGAGGAAGAATAGAGGCTATGGAGGAAAAGAGTGGCTTGAGGATTATAAAATCGAGAGTTCCGTTAGCTTCTATGTTTGGTTATGCTACAGATCTGAGATCGAAATCTCAAGGAAGAGCGAACTACTCTATGGAGTTTGGTGGATATGAAAGTGTACCTACAAGCATAGCTCGTGATATAATAGAGAAAAATTCAAAATAAATTAGGAGGAATTATAAATGGCTAAAGAAGCATTCAATAGGGATAAAGTACACGTTAACGTCGGTACTATAGGTCACGTTGACCACGGTAAGACTACTACAACTGCAGCGATAACCTCTGTTCTTTCCGAAAAGGGTTTTGCTGAATTGAGAGATTACGCTAATATAGACTCTGCTCCAGAAGAGAAGGCTAGAGGTATTACAATTAATACAGCTCACGTAGAGTATGAAACTGAAAAGAGGCACTATGCCCATGTTGACTGTCCTGGTCACGCTGACTACGTTAAGAATATGATTACAGGTGCAGCTCAAATGGATGGGTCTATACTTGTTGTTTCAGCAACAGATGGTCCTATGCCGCAGACGATGGAACACATACTTCTTGCCAGCCAAGTTGGTGTTAAGCATATAGTTGTTTACCTAAACAAGGTTGATTTGGTTTCAGAAGCGGATGCTGAATTGATAGATTTGGTTGAAATGGAAATAAGAGATCTTTTAACAAAGTACGGTTTTGATGGAGATAGTGCTCCTGTTATAAGAGGATCTTCACTGAAAGCTTTAGAAGGTGATCCAGAGTACAAAGCTAAGATAATAGAGCTAGTTGAAGCTATGGATAGTTACATACCAGATCCAGTTAGACCAGTAGATGCTCCTTTCTTGATGCCTGTTGAGAATGTTATGACAATAACAGGTAGAGGTACTGTTGTTACTGGTAAGGTAGAAACTGGTATTGTTAAGGTTGGAGATGAAGTAGAAATAGTTGGTATAAGGCCTACTGTTAAAACTACAGTTACAGGTATAGAGATGTTTAGAAAATCCCTTGATAAGGGTATTGCTGGAGATAATGCCGGTGTTTTGATAAGAGGTCTTAAGAAGGATGAAGTGCAAAGAGGACAGGTTCTTGCTAAGCCTGGATCAATAACACCTCATACAAAGTTTAAGGCAGAGGTATATGTTCTTAAGAAGGATGAGGGTGGAAGACATACTCCTTTCTTTGCTGGTTACAGACCTCAGTTCTATTTCAGAACAACTGACGTTACTGGTACAGTTGGTTCTTTAGCGAATGGTGCTGAGATGGTTATGCCAGGTGATAACATAACGATAGAAGCTGAGCTTATAGCTCCTATTGCTATGGAAAAAGGAGTTACTTTTGCTATAAGAGAAGGTGGTAGAACAGTTGGTTCTGGAATAGTTACGGAGATAATAAGTTAGGGTTTTTACCCCTAACTTTTTTAATAGGAGAGATTTTAGATGAAGAAAGAGAGTTTTAGGATATATTTGAGTTCATATGATCATAAGGTTTTGGATGATTCTGCGAAACGTATAATAGAGGCTGTTGAGAAGTCTGGTGCTTCTGTTGCAGGTCCAGTTCCTCTGCCTACTAAGATTAAGAAATATACTGTTTTGAGGTCCCCTCACAAGCACAAGGATGCTAGGAATCAATACGAACAGAGGATACATAAGAGAATGATAGAGGTTAGTGACTCTAATCATCAGAGTATATCTTCTCTCTCTTCTTTTAGCCTTCCAGCTGGCGTGGGTATCGAGATAAAGCAGATTTAAGGAGAAATAATGTTAGGTATCTTAGGTAAAAAGATTGGAATGTCACAAATTTATATAGATGGAACAGCAACACCTGTTACAGTGATAGAGGCTGGGCCTTGTAAAATTGTTGACTTAAAGTCAGAGGACAAGAATGGATATTCTGCTCTTGCTCTCTCTTTTGGAAAAAAGAGTGCTAAAAAGACCAGCAAAGCTATGAAAAAAGTTTTTGAAAAGGCTAATGCTGATACAGCAGCCATAGTAAGAGAGTTTCATGTTGAAAAATCTTCTGATTATGAAATAGGACAAGATGTTTGTGTTGATGTTCTAGATAATATTGAATACATAGATGTTATTGGGATATCTAAGGGTAAAGGGTTTCAAGGTGTAATGAAAAGACATGGCTTCTCTGGAGGTCCTGCTTCCCACGGTTCAACTCTTTTCCATAGAAGACCAGGTTCAATAGGTAATTTTGCATCTAGTGGTAGAGTGTTTCCTGGTAAGAAAATGCCTGGAAGAATGGGTAATGAGAGAGTAACAGTTCAGAATTTGAGAGTAGTTAGAGTAGATAAAGATAATAATACCCTTCTTGTTAAAGGTGCTGTTCCTGGATCTAGAAATGGTTATGTTGTGATAAAACCTTCTCTTAAAAGGAGTTCAAGATGAATGTTTATAATTTGAAGGGTGAATCCATAGGGGAAGTAAAGCTTCCTAAAGAGATTTTTGGAATTGATTCTAACCCGGCTGTTGTTCACGAATTAGTTGTTGCAGAACTTGCTTCATCAAGACAGGGATCTGCCTCAACTAAGGGTAGAAGTGAAATAAGGGGTGGTGGTAGAAAGCCAAGACCTCAAAAAGGTACAGGTAGAGCTAGACAAGGTAGTATAAGAGCTCCTCAATGGGTAGGCGGTGGTACTGTTCATGGTCCTAAGCCTAGAGATTTTACTAAAAAGATAAATAAAAAAGCAAGGAAATTGGCTCTTAGATCTATACTGTCTTCGAAAGTTAATGATGGAAAGTTTTTTGTGATAGATGATTATCACATGGAAAAACCAGAGACCAAGGCAGTAGTGTCCTTTATAAGTAAGATGAGCTTAGGCAAGCCTCTCTTTTTGTTAGACGATATATTTAGAGATGAAAATCAAAATTTTTATTACTCTACTAGAAACATAAAGGATGGATCAATAATAGATGTTTATGATTTAGCTGCTTACTGGCTTTTGAAGTACAATAATTTGGTTGTTACTAAGGAAGCTCTTCAAAAGATAGAGGAGGTACTGAAATGATAGACAAGTTTGGGATAATCAAAAAGCCTCTTTTTACTGAGAAGAGCCAGGTAGCTAAGTCTCAGAATAATGAATTCATCTTTGAGGTGGATAGAAGAGCTAATAAATTAGAGATAAAAGAGGCTGTTCAAGCGCTTTTTGGTGTTAAGGTTAAAGATGTTAGGACTTCTATCAAAAAACCTGAAGTTAAACTGAGAAAAGGCCAAAAAACACTGACTAAAAAAGTGAAGAAGGCTGTTGTTAAATTAGAAGAAGGGCAGACAATAAGTTAGGAGATAGTTATGGCTATAAAAAAATTAAAACCAAATACCCCTGGAACAAGACACATGTCTGTTATGGTTAATGAAGATCTAGATAAAGTCAGGCCTTTAAAGAGATTGACTACACCTCTCAAGAGTGCCTACGGTAGAGATAATTATGGCCATAGAACAGCTGTAAACAGAGGTAAAGGTCATAAAAGGCTTTATAGAATGATAGATTTCAAAAGAGGAAAAAATGATGTTCCAGGCAAGGTAGCTTCAGTGGAATATGATCCCAATAGAAGTGCGGATATAGCTTTGATTCATTATGCTGATGGAGATAAAAGATACATAATAGCACCTCAGGGATTAAAAAAAGGTGATTCTATTCTATCTAGTAAGGAAGCTGAGATAAAGCCGGGGAATTCTATGAGATTAGGTGATATGCCTGTTGGTGTCTTGGTTCATAACATAGAAATGAAGCCTGGTCAGGGTGGAAGAATAGCAAGATCCGCAGGAGCGCAAGCTAGATTAGCTGCTAAGGATGGAAAATACGTCTTCATAGAGATGCCGTCCAAAGAGTTAAGATTAATCCATAGTGATTGTATGGCTACAATAGGTAGTGTAGGTAATCAAGAGCATTCTCTGGAAGTTATAGGGAAGGCTGGTAGAGCAAGACATATGGGTAAAAGACCCCATGTTAGAGGTTCTGCTAAAAATCCTGTGGATCATCCACATGGTGGTGGTAACGGTAAAACAGGTATAGGTAGAAAAAGCCCTGTAACGCCTTATGGTATACCTACTTTAGGTTATAAGACCAGAAATAATAAGAAGCTAAGTAGCAAATATATTAAGAGGAGAAGAAAGTAATGGCTCGTTCGTCAAAAAAAGGATCTTATGTTAGTCCTTCTCTAATGAAAAAGATAGAGGAAATGAACAGTGGTGGAAAAAAATCTCCTGTCAAGACTTGGTCTAGAGACTCTACCATTTTCCCAGAATTTATAGGTCACACTTTTTTGGTTCATAATGGTAAGAAGCATGTGACAGTTTATGTGAATGAGGATATGGTCGGGCACAAGTTAGGAGAATTTGCTCCAACTAGGACATTCCGAAGTCATTCAAAGGATAAAAAATAGGAGATATTATGGAAATTAAAGCAGAAGCTAGAAATATTAGAATGACCCCTAGAAAAGCCCGTTTGGTTATGGACTTAGTTAGGGGCAAGGAAGTTGGAAAGGCTATGGATATGCTTAAGGTTATGCATCACAAAGCTGCTCCTATTATCTCTAAAGTTATTAAATCTGCAGTTTCAAATGCTGAAAATAACTTTAAATTGAAGGGGCCATTCCTTATATCCAAGGCCTACATAAATGCTGGTCCTTTGATAAAAAGATTAGAGACAAGGGCTAGAGGAAGAGCTAATATTTTTCATAAAAAAATAAGCCATGTAACTATTTACATTACCGAGAGGAGTAACTAATGGGACAAAAAGTCGATCCAAGATCTATGAGGCTTGGTATAAATAGGGAGCACGATTCTAATTGGTTTGCCAATAAGAAAAATTTTGCTAATTATCTTCATGAAGATCTAAAGATTAGAAACTTCATTGAGAAGAAGTATAGATCAGCTGATGTTGCTAGAGTTCATATAAGTAGAGACTCAAAAGACAAGATAGATGTATCCATATTTACATACAAGGCTGGTATGATATTAGGTAGAAAAGGTGAAGGTGTAGATCAATTAAAGAAAGAATTGTCTAAGTTCACTAAAAAGAAGATAGACATAAATGTTAAGGAGCTAAGGTCCAATACTTTGAATGCAAGAGTAATAGGGCTTCAGATGGCTCAAGCTATAGAGAGAAGAACGCCTTTCAAAAAGGCTATGAATCATGCCATAATTAGGGCTAAGAAAAATAATGTTAACGGCATAAAAGTCTCTATTTCAGGACGATTAAATGGAGCAGAAATAGCTAGAACTGAGACAGTTCTTTTTGGAAAGGTTCCTCTACACTCTTTGAAATATGATATAGACTTTGCCAAGGTAGAGGCAGACACTATATCTGGTGTTATAGGTATAAAAATCTGGCTGTCCCATGGTATAAAGAAGGAGGCGCCTCATGTTAATGCCTAAGAGAACTAAGTATAGAAAAAGTATGCGTAATTCTAGAGCGTTAAAAAGGAATGCTACTAGAGGTAACAGTGTCAAATTTGGTGAATTTGGTTTACAGGCTTTGGAGGGTGACTGGATAAGTTCAAGACAGATAGAGGCTGTCCGTGTTGCTATAAACAGAGAGCTTAAGAAGATGGGTAAGGTTGTCATTAGAATTTTCCCTCATAAACCTTATACTAAAAAGCCACTTGAAGTTAGAATGGGTAGTGGTAAAGGAAATGTTGAAAAATGGGTAGCAGTTGTTAAGCCAGGAACAGTTATGTTTGAAGTTGCAGGTGTTTCAGCTGAAAAGGCAAAAGAGGCATTTAGAAAAGCGTCACATAAGCTTCCTATAAAGGTTCATATGATTTCTAGGACGGAGGAGCAACAATGAGCAAAGTTAATATAAATGAACTTGAAAAAAAGTGTATTGATATGAAAAAAGAGCTGGCTGCTCTAAAGATGCAGGTAATGCTTGGCCAGGATAAAGATAGCGCTAAGGTTAGAAAATTAAGAAGAGAGATTGCTAGAGCGAAAACTTTGATACACATGAGTAGGAGAGAGGAGTTAAACAATGCTTAATAGAAAGTATAGAGAGGGTGTAGTGGTTAGTGACAAGATGGACAAGAGCATCATTGTTTCAGCAGAACAGGGTGTTATGCATCCTCTTTATAAGAAAAGAATAAAAAGGACAAAAAGATATGTTGCTCATGATCCAAAAAGCGAAGCTAAGGTAGGAGACGTTGTAAAAATTGTGGAGATTAGACCGCTTAGCAAGACAAAAAAGTGGAAATTGGTAGAAATAATGGAGAGAGGAGAATAATATGATACAACAGCAAACATTATTAAATGTTACTGATAATTCAGGTGCAAAACGGGTTATGTGTATCAAAGTTTTAGGTGGTAGTAAGAGAAGGATAGCTCATTTGGGAGATACTATAGTAGTTACTATAAAGAAAGCAATACCTTCTGGGAATGCTAAAAAAGGTACTGTCTCTAAGGCTATAATTGTAAGGACCAAAAAAGAGAGACGAAGAAAAGATGGATCTTACATAAAGTTTGATGATAATGCTGTTGTTTTGGTTAATGATGCTCTTGAGCCAAGGGGAACTAGAATATTAGGACCAATAGCTAGAGAAGTTAGGGGCAAAGGCTCACCTAAGATTATATCTCAAGCTCCAGAGGTAGTTTAGGAGGAAAATATGAATTTAAAAACAAGAAATGTTCCTAGAAAAATCCATTTAAAAAAGGGAGACAAAGCAATTATCATATCTGGTAAGGATAAGGGCACCATAGGTGAGGTATTAAAGGTTTATCCTAAATCAGGTAAAATAATAGTTGAAGGTGTTAATATTAAGACTAAACACTTGAAGCCTAGAGGAGATCAAAAAGGCCAAGTGGTTAAAGTGCCTTCGCCTGTTTTTTCTTCTAAGGCTATGTACTATTCAGAAGATAAAAAAGCCCCTTCCAAACTAGGAAGAAAAATTTTAGAAGATGGAACAAAGGCTAGATTTATGAAAAAATTTAAGGAGACTATCTAATGGAAAGAGCAAATTTATTTAATCATTACAAAGAGAATGTTATAAAGAACCTTATGAGTAAGGGCTCTTTCAAGAATATAATGCAGGTTCCTGAACTAAAGAAGATAGTTGTTAATGTTGGTGCTGGGAAAGCTATAGGTGATCCTAATTTCATAAAGAGTGCTGCTGAGGATATAGCCCTTATAACTGGTCAAAGGCCAGTTATAACAAAGGCGAAGGTCTCTGAGTCTAATTTTAAGCTAAGAAAGGGTGCTCCTATAGGAATTAAGGTTACATTGAGAAAAGATAGAATGTATGAATTTCTTGAAAGACTTATAAAGGTAGCCCTACCTCGTGTTAGAGACTTTGAAGGTCTTAAATACAATTCTTTTGATGGTAGAGGTAATTACACGTTTGGATTGAAGGAACATTTGGTGTTTCATGAGATAGATTTCGATAAAGTTACAAATGTGTTGGGTATGGACATAACTCTTGTTACATCTGCTGAAAATGACAAGGATGCTGAAGAGCTTCTTAGAGAGCTGGGACTACCATTAAAGGAGAGAAAAAATGGCTAAAAAATCTATGATCAATAGAAATAAAAATAAAAAATATAAGGTTCAACATAGAAATAGATGTGAATCTTGTGGAAGACCTAGAGGATATATTGGAGATTTTGCTATGTGCCGTCTCTGCTTTAGGAAAAATGCAGATGAGGGTAAAATCCCTGGCGTTAGAAAGTCAAGTTGGTAAGGAGGAGATATGTTTGTAAATGATCCAACATCAGATTTGATGACAAGAATGAGAAATGCTATACTAGCTAAGCATGACAAGGTTAAAGTTCCTTATTCTAAAATGAAAGAGGCTGTCCTTAAAATATTTTTAGATGAGGGTTTGATATCAGACTACAAGACTATAGTTAGTCCAGAAGGACACAAAGCCTTGCTTATCTCTTTAAAATATCATTCAAGGAAAAGAGAGAGTGTTATAAGAGGGCTTAAAAGGATATCTAAGCCGGGAAGAAGAGTTTATGCTGATGTTACAAACATGCCTAGGGTCTTAAGAGGCCTGGGTGTTGCGGTTGTCTCAACATCCTCTGGGATTATGAGTGACAAAGAGTGTAGAGAAAAGAGAGTTGGCGGAGAAGTACTCTGCTATGCTTGGTAAGGAGTAATTATGTCAAGGATTGGGCGATCACCTATAAGTATACCTTCTGGAGTTAGTTTAAATATAGAAGGAGGAAGAGTAGAAGTTAAGGGACCTAAAGGGACTCTTGTTAGAGATATTCTTCCTAACGTATCTGTGAAAGTAGATGCAGGCAATGTTATAATTGAAAAGAAGGGGAATTCTAAGTTTGATAGATCTTACTTTGGTACATCAAGGCAGCTTGTAAATAATATGATAGATGGTGTAACAAAGGGATTTGAAAAAAAGCTGGAATTGGTAGGTATTGGTTACAAGGCTGCTCCTAAAGGTAGGGGATTAAGCCTCTCCTTGGGTTATTCTCACCCTATTGATATTTCTGAAGTTGATGGTGTAGATTTCAAAGTTGAAGGAAATATAATAACAGTTTCAGGAATTGATAAGGAGAAGGTTGGCCTAGTGGCAGCTTCCATAAAAAGGAAGAGAAAACCAGATGCTTATAAAGGTAAGGGTGTGAGATACAAGGGTGAGGTAATCAAACTCAAAGAAGGGAAAAAATCTTAATTAGGTAGGAAGTCATGATAAAGAAGATAGATAGAAATTTTGTAAGAAGAACAAAGGCTCATAGAGTGAGAAAGAAAGTGTCAGGAACAGCAGAAAGACCTAGAATGTCTGTTTACAAGGGTGCAAACCTCTATGTTCAGATTATAGATGATGAGAATGGTAAGACATTGGTCTCTTCCTCTTCTATATGTAACGATCTTAAGTCTAAATGTTTGAGAGCTAATAAGGAATCTGCTAAAATAATAGGAGCAGATGTAGCTGAAAAAGCGTTAGCCAAGGGGATAAAGAAGATTGTTTTTGATAGAAGTGGATACCAGTATTCGGGTGTTATCAAAGAATTAGCAGATTCAGCCAGGGCGGCTGGGTTGGAATTTTAAGGAGGATCTCTTGAAAATAAGTAGAATCAAAGATGAAAAGGCATTAAAAGATAAAGTTCTTAGGATAAATAGAGTTTCTAAGACTGTTACCGGTGGTAGGATAATGAGCTTTTCTGCTTATACAGCTGTTGGCGATGGTAACGGCAGTGTAGGTTTAGGTTTGGGTAAGGCTCGAAATGTAGCGGATGCAGTAAAAAAAGGTATAGCTCAGGCAAAGAGAGATCTGAATAAGTTTGCCAAAAAAGGTTCTACGATACCTCATGAAGCAATGGGCAAGTTTGGTGCTACGAAAGTTTTCGTGAAGCCCGCACCCGCTGGTACAGGTCTTGTTGCTGGTTCTGTTGTTAGAGATATATTTGATCTTTTAGGGATACACGATGTATATACAAAGGTAATAGGTAGCAAGAATAAAATTAATGTAGCTAAAGCCACTTTAGACGCCCTTTCTCAGTTGAGAAATTTTAAAGAGCTAGCTGCTATAAGAGGGAAGAAGGTATAGATTATGAAAAAATTAAGAATAACCCTTTTAAAAAGTGTGATCGGTGTAGATAGAAAACTGAGAAAGACCATTGAATCTTTGGGCTTAGGTAAAGTTAATAGCTCAGTGGTTCATGATGCTTCTCCATCAGTTTTAGGCAAACTTAACAAAGTTGCTAATCTTCTTAAGGTTGAGGAGGTAAAATGAATTTAAATGAATTAAAACCGACTATTGCTAGAAGATCTAGAAAGAGAGTTGGTAGAGGTGAATCCTCAGGCTATGGTAAATTCTCAGGAAGAGGTAACAATGGGCAAAGGTCTAGATCTGGAGGATCTATAAACCCTTCTTTTGAAGGTGGACAGACTCCCTACTTCAGAAGGATACCTAAGAAGGGCTTCTCTAATTACCCTTTCAAAAAATCATTTTCTGTTATAAATTTGTCTGACATAGAGATGAAGTATTCAGATGGAGAGACAGTTAATAGAGAGACTCTTATTTCCAAAAATATTTTGAAAAGGAAGAGTGATCTTATAAAGATATTAGCTTTAGGGTCTTTTACTAAGAAAGTTAAGTTTGATGTGGATAAAATAAGTGATTCAGCTAAAGATAAAATTATCAAGGCAGGGGGCGAGATAGTAGAAAATGTTGAGTAGTTTTTTTAAAAGAATAAGAAGGATATGGTCTATTCCTACACTTAGAGATAGGATAGGGTATACCTTTTTAATGTTTTTAGTGGTTAGGGCGGGTGTTCACATGCCACTTCCTGGGGTCGATTTAATAAGAATAAAAAATATGGCCAAGGGTGGTTTTGTGGATTTTGTCAATTTAATTTCTGGTGGTGCATTCTCCAAGGCATCAATATTCACTCTTGGTATAGCCCCTTATATAAGTGCTTCTATAATAATGTATGTTCTTACACTTGCTTATCCAAAGTTAGAGCAAATGCAGAGAGAAGGCGGCAAGGAGAAAGAAAAAATTACTCAGTGGACAAGATATTTAGGAATAGGTATTTCATTGTTTCAATCCATATTAGCAATAACTTTTCTGCAAATGAATGGTTATATTGAGGCACCTTCAGTTTGGTTCTACCTGAACACTATGTTAATACTCACAACCAGTGTGACTTTTTTAACATGGGTAGGGGATCAAATAACTACAAATGGAATAGGTAATGGTATATCCCTTATAATATTTGTTGGTATAGTTGCAAGGATACCTACCTCTGCTATATCTCTGTTTAGATCTTCTTCTAGTATGAATTTTTTAATAATAGAATTAATCTTTATCTCTTTACTATCTGGTTTAATGATAGCTGCTATAGTTGCTTTTCAATTGGCTACCAGAAAAGTTCCAGTTATTTATGCTAGTGGTAAAGGTAAAAGTATAGCTACAAAATCTTTTATTCCTATGAAAATAAATAATTCAGGTGTTATGCCAATTATATTTTCAAATCTTATAGCGAGTATTCCTTCTACTGTGGTCTTTTACCTACCTGAATCTTGGGATTTAAGGCTAAAGCTAATGGGCTTATTTTCTAGTGGTTCTTTGGTATATAATTTACTCTACTTTGCACTAGTTTTACTTTTTACATTTTTCTATACATCTGTTGTTTTTGATCCAGAAAAAATAGCTGATAATTTGAGGAAGAGTGGTGCTAGTATTCCTGGAGTGAGACCAGGAAGTGAGACTGTTGCGCATTTGGAATCTATTATAGTGAGGATAACGTTCGGTGGAGCTGTGTTTTTAGCAACTATTGCGATTTTGCCTTATGTATTATCTTCACTTTTTGGGGCCTCTTTTAGTATAGGTGGTACCGGGATAATAATAGCAGTTGGAGTGGCTATAGAGACGTTGCAACAGATAGAGGGAGCCTTATCTATGGAAGAGTATCAAAGTTTTATCTAAAGGAGTTATTGCATGAACATAATTTTATTAGGTCCTCCAGGGGCCGGTAAAGGTACACAATCTGAATTAATATGCAGCAGGCATGGGTATGTCCACTTCTCTGTTGGTGATGCGTTGAGAGAGGCTGCAAAAACAGATTTTGATCTTCAGCAAAAATTAAAAACAGGTAATATGATATCTATTGAGATAATTGAAAAAGTTTTTAAGGATTTTGTTTCTAATACTGATAAAGAGATACTTTTTGACGGTGTTCCAAGAACATTAGAGCAGGTTGATATGGTTGATAGAATACTGAAGAATGAAAACAAGTCTGTGGATAAAGTTTTGTTTTTGGAATTAGATGATGACAAAATATTAGAAAGAATTTTAAATAGATGGTACTGTGAAGAGCATGGTTCTACAAGAATTCTTTCAGGAACTAGAGAAGAAGTAGAGGGTATGTGCAGAGGAAAACTTAGCAAGAGGTCTGATGATACAGAAGAGGTTGTAAAGAATAGAATAAATGTGTATAAAAAAGAAACTCAACCTCTAATAGATATTTATGAAAAAAGAGGTGTGCTAGTTAGAATAGACGCATCCTTAGCTGTTGAAGATGTTTTTAATCAGATAAAGAGGTACGTTTAGTTTATGATTTATCTTAAGTCTCCTGAAGAAATTGCAATAATGAGAGAAGGTGGTGCCATATTAGGGGGCTTGCTAGATAATGTCATTTTGTGTAAAATATTAGAAGGCGTCTCAACAATAGAAATCGATAAAGTAATCGAAACGTATATATTAGAGAACAACGCTGTGCCAATCCTTAAGGGTTATGTGGTAGATGGGAAGGCTTTTTCTCATTCTAGTTGTATATCCGTTAATGATGAGGTTGTTCATGCGCCTCCTTCAAATAGAACTTTAAAATTAGGTGACATAGTTACAGTTGATGTTAGCATAAGGTACAAGGGTTATTGCTTGGATGCAGCTAGAACTTTCCCTGTGGGGAGGGTTTCTGATGTGGCAATGAGTTTAATCACTACTGCTAAAGACTCCTTCTTCAAAGGATTAGAAAATTTTGTCGTAGGAAAAAGAGTAGGTGACATTTCTAACAGTATTCAGACTTTTGTTGAATCTAAAGGTCACTATGTTATAAAGGATTTCTGTGGTCATGGGATAGGTAAGAATCTTCATGAAGGACTTCAAGTCATGAACTTTGGAGAGCCTGGCTTAGGTCCGGTTATTGAAGAGGGATTGACTATAGCTTTGGAGCCTATGATATCAGAGAGAGATGAGTGGACTTTTATTAAGAGCGATGGTTGGACGGCTGTTACTAGAAGTGGTAGTTTGTCTTCTCACTATGAAGATACTGTGGTGGCTTTAAATAGTGGTCCAGAAATTTTAACCAAGAGGTTTGATTAATGTCGAAAGAGAATATAATTGAGATAGAAGGGGTGGTTGAAGAGATATTGCCAGGAGGTAGCTTTAGGGTTAAGTTAGTCCAAGGGCATACTATTACTGCACGGCCTTCAGGTAGGATGAGGATGCACAGCATAAAGATAGTTGCTGGTGATAACGTCAAGGTGGAAGTTTCGCCTTATGACTTAAATACAGGACGTATAATATATAGGAGCAAATAGGAGGTTGAATGAAGGTTAGGGCTTCGGTTAAAAAGATATGTAATAAATGTAAGATTGTCAGAAGAAAGGGCAGAGTAGCTGTTATATGTGAAAATGCCCGTCACAAGCAGAGACAAGGTTAATACAGAGAGGAGATTTGAATGGCTAGAGTAGCTGGTGTAGATATTCCAAATAACAAAAGATTAGAAGTGGCCTTAACATATATTCATGGTATAGGTTCGAAAAGAGCAAATTTTATTGCAGAACATGCTAAAATAGATAGGAATAAGCGAGTTAAAGATCTAACAGATGCTGAACTCGGAAAGATAAAAGATGTTATAGAAGAGAACTTCAGTGTTGAAGGATCTTTAAGAAAGAGCACAAAGCTTGATATAGATAGGCTAATAAGAATAAGGTCTCATAGAGGCGTAATGCATAGGAGAGGCCTTCCTGTTAGAGGTCAGAGGACTAAGACAAATGCCCGTACTAGAAAGGGCCCTGTCAAGTTAGCTGTCAAAAACAAGGCTAAGATAAAAAAATAGAAGAGGTAGATAAATGGCAAAAAAGAGAACAGTTGTAAACAAAAAAAAGAAATTTAAAAATATTCCGGAAGGTGTTGCAAATATACACTCTACCTTTAACAATACCATAATCACTCTAACTTCTCCTTCAGGAGAGGTGGTGTGTTGGAAGAGTTCTGGTGCGAGTGGATTCAAGGGCACTAAAAAGGGAACTCCATTTGCAGCTCAAATAGCTGCTGAACAAGTTGCTGAAGAGGCTATAAAAAATGGTATGAAGAAGATTGATATCAAAGTTAAAGGGCTAGGGTCAGGCAGAGAGCCTGCTATACGTTCTTTGCAAGCGGCGGGGCTTGCTGTAGCTTCAATTATGGATGTTACGCCTATACCATGCAACGGTGTACGTGCTAAAAAGAAAAGGAGAGTGTAATGGCTAGATATTTAGGTCCTTCCTGCAGGCTCTGTAGAGCAGCTGGAGCGAAGCTATTTCTAAAAGGTGACAGATGTAATTCTTCTAAATGTTCAATAGACAGAAGAAACACTAAGCCTGGTACTTCTAATAATTCTAGGAAGAAGGAGAGTGAATACGCTTTGCAGCTTAAAGAAAAGCAAAAAATCAAAAGAATGTATGGTCTGCTGGAAAAGCAATTCTACAACTACTACAAGAAGGCTAGTTCAAAGCAGGGCATAACAGGTGACAACCTACTTCAGCTACTAGAAAGAAGACTAGACAGTGTAGTCTACAGATTAGGGTTGGCTAAGTCCAGATCACAGGCTCGTCAATTTGTTAGACATGGTCACATAAAAGTAAATGGTAGCAGAGTTGATATACCTTCTTTTCTTGTTAGCAAGGATGATGTGATAACTTTTGATGAAGATCTAAAGTTGGCTACCGAGAACTCTAAGGAGAGTAATCTTCCCGATTGGTTGATAACAGGGAAGGATGGATTTGTCGTGGCAAGTCTTCCAAACAGGGAGGCTGCTGATTCTAACATAAACGAACAAATGGTAGTTGAATTTTATTCTAGGTAAAGAGGTAGAGAATGTTAAAGATTGAAAATATTACTGCAAAACTGAAAGTTAAAGAGGAGGTCTTTTCTCCTTTTAAGTCTAGATATGTTTTAGAGCCATTGTATAGAGGTTATGGGAATACCATAGGTAATGCCATAAGAAGGGTACTACTATCTTCTATACCTGGATGTGCTATAAAGGGTGTTAAAATAGAGGGTGTTGTTAATGAATTTTCAGTTATAGAAGGTGTCAAAGAGAATGTGGTCGATATTCTCTTAAATGTTAAGAGCTTGGTGTTAAAATCTACCACTCATGGTGAGAGAAAAATGAAGCTTTCTGTTAAGGGGCCTAAGGTGGTTACAGCCTCTGATATTGAACATGACAATACTGTGACAATCATAAACAAGAACCAAGTTATAGCTAATATAACAGGTGATGTGGAATTAAATATTGATTTTATGGTTGATACTGGAGAGGGCTTCTTGGTTTCTGAAGATATAGATAAATCAGATTGGGAAATAGGTTACATAGCTATAGATGCTCTATTTTCCCCTATCAAAAATGTAAGCTACAAAGTGGAAGACACTATGGTTGGTAGAGTAACTAATTTTGACAAGCTTACTTTAGATATAGAGACAAATGGAAGCTTGGAGACCAAAGATATAATAAGTTATGCTGTTGAATTACTTATTAGTCATTTCTCTCCTATGTTAGAAATAGGAAATAGAGTTCAGCACCTAAGGACAGAGTTAGAAGAAGAGGAGTATGTTCAGGAAGAAGAAAAATCTCTGGTTCCTGATTTAAGGATAGAGGATCTAGATCTTTCTGTTAGATCTTTTAATTGTCTGAAAAAATCTGGAATTAGTACCTTGAGAGATCTTGCTAAGTTAAGCTCCAAAGAGTTATTAGGAATAAAAAATCTTGGTAAAAGTTCGATGAATGAGATAATAGCTAAGCTTGATGAGTTTGGCATAAAAAATATTTAGGAGAGAGTAGAAATGCGTCACAATAAATCTTATAGAAAATTAGGTAGAGACAGTGCTCATAGGATGTCTATGTTAAATAATCTTTCTAAGTCTATTATAGAGAGTGGTAAAATAGATACGACTCTTCATAGAGCCAAAGAGCTAAAAAGCTATGTAGAAAAGTTAGTCACTCTAGGGAGAACAGATAGTGTTCACAATAGAAGGCTTGCTTTTGCCAAGTTAAGAAGCAGGGATCTTGTGAAGAAGCTTTTCAATGAAGTCTCCCCCAAATACCTTGAAAGAATGGGCGGTTATACCAGACTTGTAAAGACTGGTACTAGAAAAGGTGATGGGGCCAAGACGGCTAGATTGGAATTTATTTAGGAGGTTTGATGTCATCAGTTGTTAGTAGAAAAAGTTTGTTAGAAGCGGGTGCACATTTTGGCCATAAAAAGGACAAAATGGAATCCAGAATGAAGAAATATATATACGGCCTTAGAGGTGGTATACACATTATAGACTTAGAGAAGACAACCAGACTTCTTAATAAGGCTTACGAAGAGCTTAAGGATATAGCTTCAAATGGAGGCAAGGTACTCTTTGTTGGAACAAAGAAACAGGCTGCAGATGCCATAAGAGAGAACGCAGAGAGGTGCGGAGCTTTTTATGTCAATAGTAGATGGTTAGGAGGAACCTTGACTAACTACAAGACAATTAAAAAGAGCATAGACAAGCTCTTTGAACTTGAAGCTGTAGATACCTCAAAGATGAATAGCAAGGAGCTCTCCCTACACAATAGGAATTTAGAGAAATTAAAAAGGAATTTTTCAGGAATAAGAGATATGAAAAAGCTTCCTAATGCTCTATTTGTCGCAAGTGTAGATAAAGACTATATTGCGGTGGATGAGGCAACTAGGTTGGGTATCCCAGTTTTTGCTATAGTAGATACAGATATTAATCCTGATAAGATAGATCACATAATTCCTGCTAATGATGATGCTGTCAGATCAATATCTTTGATACTTCAAACTCTTTCTAATGCGGTTATAGCTGGAACTAAGGGTGAGTTGATAAAGGAAGAGAATAAAGATTCTGAAGCCAAGTCTGCTGAGGAAAAAGTGGACACTGTTAAAGGAAGCACAGAAGAAAAAACAACTGAAAACAAAGGAGAGGTAGAAAATGGAGAAAGTAAAGAAGCTTAGATCACTGACAGGTGCTGGGATGCTAGATTGTCAAAAGGCCCTTAGAGAGGTCGATGGTGATGTAGATGCTGCCATAGACTTATTAAGGAAGAAAGGCATAATGAAAGCCGCTAAGAAGAGCGATAGAATTGCTTCAGAAGGTGCCATTGCCGTTTCTTTATCCGATGATGGAAAGAGATATGGTGTAGTTGAGTTGAATTGTGAAACTGATTTTGTGGCTAGAAATGAAAAATTTAGGTCAGCTGCTAATGAGCTTGCAGAGCATGCTAGGGACAATGATTTTAATAGCTTGGATAATTTTTTATCTAGCTCATTTCATGGAACTACAATTGAAGAGCACATAAAAATACTTATTTCAACTTTTGGTGAGAATACAGTTGTGAGAAGAGCTAATAGCAGAAGCACTGATGGTCACTTTGAAAGTTATATCCATTCAGATAGTAAGATAGCAGTTCTAATTGAATTTGAAGGAGATTACTCCAATGAAAACAGAGCTGTTGCAAGAGATGTTGCAATGCATGCAGCTGCTATGTCTCCACTATTTTTAGATGAAGGGTCCGTAGATGCTTCATCCCTTGAAAAAGAGAGAGAGATATACAGAGCTGAGCTTTCTTCTTCAGGAAAACCATCAGAAGTAATAGAAAGAATAATTGAAGGTAAAATAGGTAAGTACTACCAAGATGTTTGCCTTTTAAAGCAAAAATTTGTTAAGGATTCAAATATTACAGTTGCTGATTACGTTAAGGGCAAAATAAAGTTAATATCCTTCGAAAGAATGGTACTTGGTGAAAATTGAGAATAATTATCAAGATAAGTGGAGAGTTTCTTAATAATGAAGACATTATTTCTAGGACTGCCTTCATTATCAATGACTTGTTTAATAAAGGACACAAGATAGGTGTAGTTATAGGTGGTGGTAATTTGGTCCGCGGTAGGGATCATTCAGATAAAAGATCTGAGTTTGATATTATCGGGATGTACTCTACTGTTATTAACGGTTTAGTTTTAAAAATGATGATAAATAACTCTAAAATAATTAACTCATTTTCTCTAGCTATGTTAGATGATGCCAAAAAAGAAGAGATTGAAAATAGCATATTGATATTTACGGGTGGTTTGGGAGTGCCCTATTTCTCTACGGATACAGCAGCTGTTGTTAGAGCCCTAGACATAGGTGCAGATTTGATATTAAAATCTACTAAGGTGGATGGAGTTTATGATAGAGATCCATCTATTGAGGGAGCTAAAAAGTATGATAAATTAACATATGGTGAAGTACTAAGTAACAGGCTTAACGCTATAGACCTTACTGCCGCTTCGCTAGCTTTGACGCATAACAAAAAAATGGTAATATTTGATGGGACAAACCCTGACAATATTTACAAAGCTATTGAAGAGGAAATAGGTACTGTTATAGAAGCATAAAGGAGTTCGTATGGATTTAAAAGAATTAATGAATAAAAGCTTGGATTCGTTCAGGTTAAAACTTTCTAAGATAAGAGCTGGTAGAGCTAATGTAGATATATTAGATTCTGTGAGAGTAGAATATTATGGAGATATGGTCCCTTTGAATCAGGTAGCTTCTCTCTCTGTTAGTGACGCTAAGACCATTGTTATAGATCCTTGGGATAAATCTATGCTAGAGGGTATAAATAAAGCTATCCAAAAAGCAAACTTAGGATTAAATCCTAGTACTGATACAAATTCTAAAATTATAAGGATAATTATCCCTCCTTTGACTGAAGAGAGAAGGAAAGAGTTTGTTAAGATAGCTAAAAAAGAGCTAGAAGAGGCTAAAATAAGCCTTAGGAATATAAGACACAAGGCTAACTCTGCTATAAAAAATGATGACCTATCAGAAGACGAGAAGCGTTCTAAAGAGAAGAGTGTTCAAAAAATATTGGATGAATTTACTAAAAAAGCGGAAGAGATATTTTCTTCAAAAGAGAAAGATATTATGTCTATCTAATATTACTGAAGTTCTTCGATATTGAATTGTATACTCCTTAATGATATAATTAAAATATCAATCCAGAGGAGGCGCTACTGTGTTCTTGATTTTATTTTTTACTTTAGGCTGTTACAAACAAACTTTTGCTCCAAAAGACAAGGTTATAGGCAAGCCTTTAGTTGCTATTATAAAAAAATCTATTAATAATCAATTGGATACAGTGGATGAAGAAGTGGATAGGGTACTCTATTCAATTGGCAGCGCTAGTTCTGCAGATGAAGCAAAGCGGCTATTTTCTGATCTTACCTTAATTAAGTACCAGAAGATGATTATGCCCAAGGTTGGTTCTCTTGATGACCTAAACATATCTTTCAACTCTTTTATTTTTTATTGTCTTGATTTTCTGATTAAGAATAGAATAAAGTACAGAAAAGAGATTATAGAAGAGTTTTGCTTTAAGAAAAACTTTTCATGGAGAGTATTAAATTTAAACATTCTTCACTTTGCATTTATACATAATGATATAGAGATTTCAAAATGCCTTTTAAATTCTCAATTTAAGGATGAGTTACTTTTCTTTAGGGATCAGAATATAATGGGAAGATACAGCCCTATAATTATGAAATCTATAGTTTCTAGTGAGAGAGATTTCATAGAATTTCTTGAAAAGCTAGAAGAAGAAATTACTTCTGAAGACCTATTAAAATCGGGCGTACTACACTTAGCAGCAAATGCCCTGAAGAAGGATCTTTTTGACTATTTAGTTAAATCAAGAAATGTCAATGTGAACCAGGATATGTCTTTTGAGGTTTATTCTTGTTATGAGCACTTTAATAGGGGCAGAAGTGAAAAATCTTTGATAAAAGAGAGAAAGAGCTACTCTTTGTTAAAAGCGTTGAATTTAGATTTTATCAAAAACTTTACTAGTGATTGGCTCTTAATTTCTGAAGAGGGTCCAAATGGTGAATATGTAGTTAATTGTGTAACAAGTTCTTTCAGCGGTGGTGATACAAAATTTGGTAAATCTACAGCTTCATACAAGTTGATGAGCACAGTTAGTGACGTTTTTGGAATACTTCTGGACAAGACACTTACTTGGATAGAAAAGAGAGATGAGGACCGAAGTGAAAAGCTAGAATTATTTAAATCTATTTTTAGAACTATGGTAGCCAAAGACTATAAAATAGGAGACAAGCGGGAAGAATTTGTTATAAGCTCTGGTCTGATTGCTTACTTGGGTGGTGATGCTCTAGGCTTGGTGCTTGAAGCTGGGTATAAAGAGAGTTTTTTAGGTAGTGGTAACATATTTGTATTTGATGAGGCTGAAGGAGCAAATTATAATCAGAAAATTGATAGAGCACAATTGGCTCTGTTACCATTTATAACAAGATCTAACATATCTTCAGATGGTAACTTGGACATCTTTTGTAAAGAGTTAAAAGTGAGATTTATCAATAGTCAAGGAAAAACTTTTGAGCCTGAGTCAATTTCCAAGGAAGATAGGGTACTAGATTTAGATTATTTAAGAAGTAAGAATAGTAAGATTAACAGGGAAAATGTGGTTAATACAATAGTGAAATTTCATGATTTATTCGGTTTGAAGAAGGATAAGGAAATAGAGTATAGAGGTAAGAAAACAACATTTATGGACTACCTTGTAGATAATAAATTTCCTCAAAGTGTAATTGAAAATGCTATTGAGCATGGTTTCTTAGCAAAAAATCAATTGAAAGAGATGAAGCACCGAAAACAAGTGAAAGCTATAGCAGAAGCTATAAAAAGGCAGAAAAAAAGGGAAGAAGCTGCGCTAATAGAAAAAGAGGAAAAAGAAAAGAGAGAGAGGGAATTAGCTAAGGTTAGATTGGAAACTAAAGGAAGAAAAAGTGAAGGTGTTGTTTCTGACCATAGTTACGAAACTATTAACCATGAAAATGCGCTGAAGTTTTTTATATCGTCATTAATGAATAATGACTATAGCCTATTTACAAGGACCGTTAATTTTGTAAATGTGGAAGACATAGAGGATGTTTCAATTGTTGAAGACAGCAGAATGAGAAAAGCACTTATAAGAAGGGGATTAAAAGTAGATAAGAAGTTGTTTTTATCCATTTTAGATCTAGATCAGTATGATGTTATGAAAGTAATAGTAGGTGAAAGAGAGAGGGATCGAGATTTTGTAAGGATGATAATGCTGGATATAAAAGAAGATGACATAAATTATGAAATAAGTGAAGACATGCTAATTGCCTTAGGAGGGTTTAGAGGGAAGTTTGTGGAGATAAACAGAAAATTTGAGGAGATTGAACAAGAACATGAGTTTGCTGAAGAGGAGAAAAGAGAGGTATATATTTCAAAAAATGGTATGAAAGAGTTAGAGGAATTCTCAGTTAAGGACTCAACTAGGGAGAAGTTACTAAAGAAGATAGAGGATATGAGGTGTGGAAGGTTTAGAGGAGCAAGAAGTGTAGAAAGCACAGATAGGGTTAGAGAACTAAGAATATTGGGTAGAGAAAATATAAGAGTATATTATAAACTATTGGATAGAGGCATTTACATATTGAAGATATACGAAAAAAGAGATGAAGTACCAATAGAGGAATTGAAGTTGCTAGAAAAAATGGAAGAAGATCAGTTCCAATTTTTGGAATAGTGTAATATAATTGGAGCGTATAATTGTAATATGCTGACAAAAGGGGTGTATTGTGATCTTTTTTTCGTTCCTTATTTTGTGCTGTCAACGCCCTAATTTGGTGAAAATTAGGAAGAAAGGTCACTCTTTAACTGATACTATAAGAAGTTTTAGTGAGTCGAAAGCAGATTTAGTAGATAGTAAGATTGAAGAGGCACTTAATTTACTTAAGGGAGCAACTTCACTTTGTGAAGCTAAAAATGCAATGTCTCTTTTGCCTTTGGAAAATCTATCAACTATAAATGAAAAAGGTGCAGCTAATTCTTACCTGTTTTATTGCCTGGATTTTTTAATAAAAGATCGAAATCCATATAGGTTAGAACTTATACAAGAGTTTTGTTTGGATAAACACCATACCTCTTTTACACTGGGAGGAGTTAATGTTCTGCACTTTTCGTTTCTACATAATGATATAGAGCTGTCAAAATTTTTACTAAGCTCCGATTTAAGAGATGAGTTGCTATTTTTTAGAAGCAAAAGTATTAATCTTGGTAGATTCAGCCCGCTAGTGATGAAGGCTATAATATCTGAAGAAGAGGAGGTTATAAACCTTCTTGAAGATTTAAAAGAAGAGATTACAGCTGAAGATTTGTTCAGTGCGGGTCTACTTCATTTTGCAGCCAATTCACTTAAGTGCAAGCTATTTGAATATTTAGTTGAGGCTAGAAAGATAGATGTTAACAGAGATTTCGAATTTGAAGTTTACAGGGTAGTAGAAGAAGAGAAAGAGGATTTAAAAATTATTGAAGAGAAAAGAAGCTACTCTCTATTAAAGGCGCTTGTTTTTTCCTTTGTTCGAATTTTCACTTGTAACTGGTTGTGCATTAATAGTGATAGCTCTGATGAAGATTTAAGTATTGTAGATTTTGTTATATTTGATTTTGCAATGGATGGCGTCAAATTTGATGAATCTACAGCTTCTCGCTATCTTTTGGATAATGTCAGTAGTAAAGTAGTTGAAGCACTGGTAGAGAAAATTCATTGGTTGCTTAATAAGGGAGAATACAGAGATACAGTTGAAGAGAAATTTAAATTATTCAAAGATATTTTTAATACTATGATAGTTAATAACTATAAAATAGGAGAGAAAACAGAAAATTGTGTAATAGGCTCAGGTCTTGTTAACCGAATAGGGGTAGAGGCATTGGGTCTGATATATGAGTCTGGTTATAAAGAGGATTTATTTAGTTATAGGAATAAAGAAATTTATTTTGATAATGCTCCTAAAGACTGTGAAATTGAGTATGAGAAGTTAGTTACTAAATTAGTCCCTTTCGTTACTAGGGCTAGCATATCTTCAAAAGGTAACCTTAATAGTTTCTGTGAGAGATTTGGCCTTAGATTTGTTTATAATCAAGATTTGACTTTTCTACCTGAATCTGTTCCTAAGGTAGAGAGGACTTTAGATTTGGAGTATTTGAAAAGAGAAAATAATGGTGTTGAAAGAGAGAATGTAATAGAAGCAATAATAAGGTTTAATGATATATTTGGTATAAAAAAAGACAAAGAAATTCGATATAAAGGTAGAGAGACAACATTTTTAGATTATTTAAAGTTCAATAATTTTTCTCAAAATGTCATTAATACTGCTGTAGATCATGGTTTTTTAACGAAAAATAAACTGAAAAAGCTAGAAGCAATAAAAGTAAAAGAGGCTCTTTCTAAAGCAATAAAAAAGCAGAAAAAAAGAGAGGAGGAAGAAGCTGAAAATAGGAAGCAAAGGGAGGCCGAAGAACGAAAACAAAGAGAAGAGAAGAAAGTGTGTAAAAATAGGCCAATAGAGTCCAATAAAGGAGTTGTTTGCTATTCAGAAAAAGTAAGTGTTGAAAACGCAATGAAGATTTTTGAATCTGCCCTAGCAAATAATGATTACGAACTATTTAAAAAGGTAATCCATTTTATAGACGTAGAAAGAGACATAATTGATATTTCGAGTGTTATAGACTCAAGAATAAGAAAAAACTTGATAAGAAGAGGCCTGAAAGTAGATAAATCACTGTTTTTGTCAATTCTAGAGTTGGACCAGTGTGACGTGATGAAAGTTATAATCAATGAAAGAGAGAGAGATAGGGACTTTGTCAAAATAGTAATGCTAGATGTGAGAGAAGAAGACATCAAGTCTGAAATTAGTAAAAATATGATAATTTCTCTAGGTGGGTTTAGAGGTAAGTTTATAGACATTAATAAAAAATTTCAAGAAGCAGAAGAGCTTGAAGAGAGTCTTTCTAATTCTGAAGATAGGGCGATATATATATCTAGAAATGGATTAATAGAATTCGAAAATCTTTCAGAAAAAGAGTCTGTAAGGGAAAAATTATTTAAAAAAATAGAAGATATGAGATGGGGTAGATTAAAAGGAACAAAAAGTATAGGTAGTACTGACAAGGTTAAGGAGTTAAGAATATTAGGTAGAGAAAATATAAGGATATACTACAAGATGTTGGGACCGGCCATTTACATATTAAAGATATATGAAAAGAAAGACGAGGTTCCAGTAGATGAATTAAAGCTATTAGAAAAAATAGAAGAGTATCAGTTTCAGTTACTGGTTTTATGATGATGGACATAAAATTGACGTTATGAGGTCTTAATGATATAATAAAGAAAAGGAGTTATCATGATTTTTAATTTAATTAGCCTTTGTTTGTTAAGTTGTTATACGTCAATATCAGAACAAAAAAGTAAAGTACTAAATGATGAATTGGTTAAAATTGCTGAGGAGGTTGCGATTTCCAAAAAAGATGTGATAGATAAAAAAACCAAAGAAACATTGGATTTGGTGAAAAAAGCTCCTTCCTATTTTGAGGCCAAAAAAATATTGGAAGAATTGATTTCAGAAAAGAGGAGAGAAATGTCTCCTGTAAGAGATCAGGACTATTCCATTAATGCCTACATCTTTTACTGTATGGATTTTTTAATAAGAACTTCTAATCCTTTCAGAGTAGATTTAGTTAATGATTTTTGCATGAAAGAAAATGAGAATTTTTTACGTGTATTTGGTATTACTATACTTCATTTATCCTTCTTTCATGGTGATATAGAGTTGTCAAAATTCATTCTTAGATCTGAACTTAAGGATCAACTATTTTTCTTTAGAAGCCAACATGTAGGTGGTAGGTACTCCCCTATTATTATGAAGGCGATGTTATCTTCAGAGACTGAGTTAATAGATTTTCTTGAAGAACTAAAGCAGGAAATTAGTGCAGACGACTTATTACGTACTGGATTACTTCACCTTGCTGCTAGCTCATTAAAGGATAGGCTTTTTAGTTATCTAGTTAATGTTAGAAAACTGGATGTTAATTATAAAATTAAATTTGATGTTTATATGGTAGACGAGTATGAAAAAAAGATTGCGCAAGGAAACACAGGTCTAATTAGCGGATATCATAAAGAAGAGAGTTGTAACCTTTTAGGTGCTATCAATTTTGGTTTCGTGAAGCGATTTGTGGTCAACACTATTTATACCAAATGGAATCCAGCGTTAGGTACTTTTGTTGAATCGTTTGGCTTTGATTATTATAAGTTAGTTGACATAGAGTTTGATAAATCTACAGCCACTTATTATTTTCAGAAGAGTGTTGCTGAAAGTGTTCATGAAGAACTAGATAATGTGCTTAAGTGGCTACAAACTAAAGGTGGCCCAAATAATGTAGAAAAAAAATTGAGAAAATTCAAGCTTATTTTTAGAACCATGATAGCAAATGATTACAAAATAGGGGATGAAAGCAGTGATTTGTCAATGACCACAGGTTTTATTGGTACATTAGGAACAGAAGCTATAGCTTTGTTATGTGAGTCTGGTTACAAGGCTAATTATTTTAACGGAGTGAAGTTCACTTTTGATTTGTCAGAAAATTACAAAGATGACTTGACTAACTCAATTTTTGTTATTCTTGAATTTATGACAAGGGCAGATATATCTTCAGAAGGAAATTTAAACGGGTTATGTGAGCAGTTCAGATTAGGCTTTAAGCATAATGGAAGTACTATTTTTAATCCTGAATCCATACCAAAAGAGGAGAGAGTACTAGATTTAGATCTGTTGGCTGAAGGTCTTGTTATTAAAAAGAGAAAAGAACTAGCAGATGTTATGATAAGGTTCAATGATTTGTTTGGGATAGGAAAAGATGAAATATTTGAATATAGGGGACAAAGAGTAACATTTTTAGATTATCTAAAGCTTGTTGGTTGCCCAGGACCTGCTATTAATAATGCTATAGATCATGGTTTTTTAACAAAGAATCAGATAAAGAATAGAAGATTAAGAAAAGCTCTGTCTGAAGCTGTTAAGGAACAGAAGAGAAGAGAGGAAATAGAATTGCAGGAGCAGAAGGAGAGAGAAGAAAAAGAGAAAGAATTAGCAAGAATAAGAACAGAGAGGAAAAGAAAAGAGAGAGGACCTACTTCTTTTGCTTCTTACTCCTCTCCTAAGAAGGTAGATGCTGAAAATGCATTAGAGCTATTTGAATCAGCACTAGCAAATAATGATTATGAATTATTTAAAAAGGTAGTTCACATGATAGATTTAGAGCACGATGTAGTAGATCTTTCAACTGTTACAGACTCACGGGTAAGAAAAAATTTGATAAGAAGAGGACTGAAGGTGAGCAGAGCATTATTCTTATCAATTTTGGAACTAGACCAGTATGATGTAATGAAAGTTATAGTTAATGAAAGAGAGAGAGATAGGTCTTTTGTAAGGATGGTAATGCTAGATATCAAAGATGAAGATATAGAGCACAAAGTAAGTGATGATATGTTGTTTGCACTAGGAGGGTTTAGAGGTAAATTTGTAGCCATAAATAGAAAATTTGATGAAGAAGATGATGAAGAAGTAGAAGAGGTAGCTGAAGAAGAGAGAAAGATATATATATCAAAAAATGGTCTAGAAGAGATGGAAAGCTTTTCGGATAGAGGGTCAGTTAGGGATAAATTATCAAAAAAGATAGAGGATATGAGATGGGGAAGGTTCAGGGGATCAAAAAATTTAGAGAGCATTGATAAAGTTAGGGAGTTGAGAATATTGGGAGGAGAGAATATAAGAATATATTACAAATTGTTAGGAAAAGACGTATATATACTAAAAATATATGAGAAAAGGTACGAAGTTCCCATAGAAGAACTAAAAATATTAGATAAGCAAGAGGTAGATCAATTTCAAGATATCTAAGGATTTATCTATCGAATGTTATTAAAGCATATTTTAATAGATATAAAGGTATTTTTCCTAATTTGACAAATGTACACAATAAGATATAATAAATATAGCTTATTTGTAGATTTATAATATATTTATATTGCTAACAAAGTGCTATGTTGCCAATCTTAGTCCTAAGGGTGTGAAAAGTATTACAAAAGTAAGGAAGGTAATAATGCTAGCTATTTTCTTTGTGGTTATAAGCTGCTACAGTTTAGATTTGCCAATAAAATCAAAAATTATTGATGCACCTGTGGAACGGAAGTATGTTTGCCTTGCTGCTCAAAACAACAGATTAGAGCATGTTAACTCTTTACTACGATCCAGTATGGATAAAGGAACTTTACCTCAAACGATTAATGAGTTGAGCAAAAAGGTAGATGAACCGGAGTTTTTTGTATGCTATGTTGCTGATTTTTTAATAAGAAATAGAGTAGATTACAGGTTTGACTTTATACAAAAGAACCTTGCCTTGGGAAGAGTGAAAGTAGTCTATGGCATACTAAATGTACTCCATTTAGCTCTTTTCTATGATGATATTGAATTGATCAAAAATATATTGAGTTCTGAACATGGCAGAGAACTTCTTCTATACAAGGATCAACTTATTGGCGAGAGATATAGTCCTCTGGTTATGAAGTTATTTTCGTCTACAGAGAGTGACTTTATAAACTTATTAGAAAATTTAAGAGAATGTGTAAGTGCTGAAGACCTTTTTAATACAGGAATATTACATCTAGCAGTGGGCACTTTGAGACCATTACTTCTTGATTATTTAGTCAATGTAAGAGAGATAAGTGTTAACAGGGATTTTGTTGTGGAAACTCCATGTTTGAAAGCACATGAAAGGCTTTTAGATCCTGCTTTTTTGAAGTCTCCATTGTTCAAAGGTGATTTTCAAAAGCTAACCTTTGAATTTAGTACATTATCATCAATGTCATCTTGTTTTATAAAATCCTTTGTCTCAGAGTTCTGTGCTGCCATAGATGGAAATGAAGCTTACAATTCATTGATATTTGTATCCTCTCCTATATATGACAGGTATGAGATTAATAGTTCTTCTTTTTTTTATTACTTTGTAGAAGATATCTACAGACCATTTAGGGATTCGTTTACTGCATTTCTCTCTTGGAGGAATAATAAAGATGTAGATATAGAAGATAAGATAAGACGTGTGCAAGGGATTTTTGATGTTTTGTCCAGTGCTGGATATGAAAGAGATGAAACTGCTGTACTGCAAGAGGATATTTTTAATATTATTGGTGAAGAAGGGCTTAGACTTTATTATGACTATTTTTACAAAAACATCCTTTTTGATGGCAAGGTAGGATTGTTTGAGCTAAATGACAGTAATTTGGATGGGATAACAGGAGATACAAATGTCAAAGCTATGTCCAATAATACTATATATGAGATTATTTACAAAGGCTTACCCTTTATAAATAGAGCAATTATTAGCAATGGCAGTAACCTAGACTTTCTATGTAGTTTTTTCAAAATAGGATTTAATTTGAAAAAGAGAGTTACTTTCAGACCACAGACTATTTCGATAAAAGATAGAAAAATAAGTCTACCTACAATAAGAAAATTAGTTAAAAGAGATAGGATAATAGAAATTATCATCAAATTTAGTGATATATTTGGTGTGGATAAAGAGACTTTATATAGATACTCTACGAGTAGGAAAGGAACAAATACCTTTTTAGAATTCTTGCAACATAACCGATGTTCCTCTGAATTAATAAATTTGGCTAAAGATAGTGGTTTTTTGACGACTTCAAAAGTTAAGTCTAAGTTACTGTCAGCTGCTATTCAAAAAGAGAAAAAAAGGCATGAGAATGAAGAAAAGAGGAAAGAAGAGGAGAAAGCTAGGAAAGCCAGCACTTCAGTGAAAAGTAGTACTAGTAGAAAGGAGAGCAGAGCCAGGCGTGCAGTTGAGAAAAAAGAGGATATAGATTATGCAAGTCAGTTTGAAAGTGCAATATATAATCAAAATTATGATGAGATAAATGAGGCTCTTTCTGTAATTGGCATAGAAAGTGTTGGTATAAATTGGAAAGATATAACGGACTCTAGGATACGAAAGAGTTTGATAAGAAGGGGGATAAAAATAGGTAAAGACTTAGTTGCATCAATTTTAGAACTAGACCAGGTAGATGTAATGAACATAATAGTTAGAGAAAGAGCTAGAGATAGGGATATTGTTGAGGCTATGGTTACTTTAGAGGAGCATGAAGTAAAAAATGAGATAGGTAAGAAGATGCTATCTGCTTTAGGTGGGTTTAGGCGAAGATTTCAGGAAATAAATAAAAAATTCAGAGTTATAGAAGATAGTGAAAGAAGTAAAAAATTAGAGATAGTTAAGCTGAAAATATATGAGCTGGAAGATGCAATCCATGAAAGAAAAAAATTGACCACAAGTGAAGCGGTAAGAAAAAAGATAGAGAAGGCAATAGGAAAGATGATAGACGGTGATTTTGCTGATGCAAAAGACCTAGAAGGGGTTAGTGAGGTTAGAGAGTATAGGATACTAGGGAGAGATAATATCAGGATATACTATATACGTGATGGAAACAGTGTGAAAATATTGAAATTTTTCAAAAAGAGAGACAGTGTTCCTTTAGATGAGATTAAGAGGAGGCTGTCACTCTCTAATTTCAGAAAAATTAAGTAATAAGTATGACAATTGCAATCTTTTTTATATATAAAGTTCTGAATTTATAAATAAATTATGTTAAAATTCCATATATAGGAGCTTTTAAATTGGATAATATTAATAAAAATTATAAATATGGATTTACAACAGACATAGAGAGCGACGATTTTCCTGTAGGTATTGATGAGGATATAATCGTAAAAATATCAGAGATAAAGCAGGAACCTGAATTTATGAAGAAATTTAGGCTCTCTGCTTACAAGCATTGGAAAAAAAGAAAAGAGCCTAGATGGGCAGCTTTTGATTACGGAACAATAGACTACAACAATATAAGGTATTTCTCCTCACCCAAGAAGGTAAAGCACAACAGTTTAGATGAAGTTGATCCAGAGCTATTAAAGACTTTTGATAAATTAGGGATACCTCTTACTGAACAAAAAAGGTTAACAGGAGTAGCAGTAGATGCTGTGTTTGATAGTGTGTCCCTAGGTACAACTCATCAGGAAGAGCTAGAAAAGCACGGAATTATTTTTTGCTCAATGAGTGAGGCCATAAAAAATCATCCTGAACTTGTACAAAAGTACATAGGTAGTGTTGTTCCTCCAAGTGATAACTTTTTTGCAGCTTTGAACTCAGCAGTGTTTAGTGATGGTTCTTTTTGTTACATACCAAAGGGAGTTAAATGTCCTTTAGAACTTTCTACTTATTTTAGAATAAATGCTGCAGGCACAGGGCAGTTTGAAAGGACATTAATAGTTGCTGATGAAGATAGTTATGTTAGTTATCTTGAGGGTTGTACCGCACCTATGAGAGACGAAAATCAGCTTCATGCGGCTATTGTAGAGATAGTAGCTCTCGATAGAGCTTACGTTAAGTATTCTACTGTACAGAATTGGTATTCTGGTGATGAACAAGGCCGAGGTGGAATATATAATTTCGTTACAAAAAGAGGTAAGTGTGAGGGAGAATCTTCTAGAATATCTTGGACACAAGTTGAGGCAGGTGCAGCTATAACCTGGAAATATCCGAGTGTTATTCTTAAAGGGGATAATTCAGTAGGTGAGTTCTATTCAGTTGCAGTGACTAACAATAAGATGAAGGCAGATACAGGTACAAAAATGACTCATTTGGGTAAAAACACATCTAGTACTATTATTTCTAAGGGGATATCTTCAGACTACTCCTTGAATGCCTATAGGGGACTTGTCTACATAGATAAGGATGCAAAAAATGCCAAGAATTTCTCCCAGTGTGATTCATTATTGATAGGAAGCAATTCTCGTGCTAATACCTATCCCTACATAGAATCAAAAAATAGCAGCTCTACAGTAGAGCATGAAGCTACAACTTCAAAATTTGGGGTAGAGCAGTTATTCTATCTGCAATCAAGAGGGCTTAGTGAAGAAGAGGCAGTATCACTATTGATAAATGGATATTGTAAGTCTGTATTTAAGGAGCTGCCTATGGAGTTTGCAGTTGAAGCTATCAAACTTTTAGAAATGAAATTGGAAGGAAGTGTTGGATGATATTGAAAATTGATAATCTTATTGCTGAAACAGAAGATAAAAAGATTTTAGATGGAATAAATCTCAGTTTGGAAAGAGGAGAAGTTCATGCAATAATGGGCCCAAATGGGTCAGGGAAAAGCACACTATCTAAGGTTATTGCCGGACATCCTGAGTATATTGCTAAAGGTAGTATGAGTATGGAAGTAGATCTTAAGAAGAGAGATCTCACTTCTTACAGTCCTGATGAAAGAGCTCAGTTAGGTGTTTTTCTATCTTTTCAACATCCTGTGGAGTTACCAGGTGTTTCTAATTTTACATTTTTGAAGGCAATTTTTAATTCTCACCTGAAAAAGAAGGGAGCACCAGAGATGGATGCTTTGGAGTTTAGAGAGCATATTACACCTCTACTTGAAGAGCTTGAAATTGATGACAAATTCTTAGAAAGGTTTGTTAATCAAGATTTTTCTGGAGGAGAAAAAAAGAGAAATGAAGCGCTCCAGATGCTACTTTTGAAGCCTAAGCTAGTCTTACTTGATGAAATAGACTCAGGTTTAGACATTGATTCTTTAGCACTGGTTTCTAAAGTAGTCAATAGTTTAAGAGGGGAGACATCCTTTTTGATTGTTACACACTACAACAGGATATTGGATTACGTAAAACCTGATTTTGTGCATATATTAATTGATGGAAAAATAGTCAAATCAGGAGACCATAAGCTTGCTGAAGAGGTAGAAAAGAGAGGTTACAATTGGCTTTAGTTTCTTCCATTTTAGAGAAATTTAACTTTATTTCTTCTTCTCTGAACAACTTTTTTAGAGATAAGTTAGAGATCAAAGGCTTTCCAAAGATGAAAAATGATAGATGGAAGTATACAAAGACGATAGATATCTTTTCATCTAATCAAGAAAGAGAGTCCTTTGATTTGAAGGCTAATCTTCCTATATCAAAATTGGGCAGTTATGATTTCAGATATTTGGATGACAGCTTTGCATTTCTCTCTCTCTCTCTAGTTAAGGATATAGACTTTATCAAAATGAAAGACGAAAAGCTTATTTTAGGTAATTCATTGTTGAAGGGTGCATATTTTAAAGCTCTAGTTATAGAAGTAGAGGGTAGATGTAATATCATAGAGAAATTTACCTCAACAGAGGAGACAATGTTTTTCCCTTTAACGTATATCATTTTGAAAAGGGGGAGCTCTCTTTCATATACAAAACTTCAGGAACATTCAGGAAGTGTGGTGGATAATACTTTATTAACTCTAGAAGAGGGATCTAGGCTAGAGATGGTAACTTTTTCAAGGGGTTCCAGAGTACTAAGAAATAATTTGAAAGTTTTACAAAAAACTAACTCTGAGTCGACTATAAATGGAATTTATTCAGTTGATAAAGGCCATCTGGATAATTTTTTAAGGGTTGAGCATCTTGATAGAAGTAGAAGTAAGCAAAAATATAAGGGAATAGTGGAAAAAGGCAGAGTATCTTTTGCTGGTAGTATTTTCATTGATCGTTCTGCACCAGGTACAGAGTCCCATCAACTTAACAAAACCATTCTACTTGATGATGAAGGTGAAATGAACAGTAAACCAGAGTTAGAGATTTTGAATGATGATGTTAAATGTTCTCATGGTGCAACAATAGGTAGTATAAACGAAGAGCAATTGTTCTACCTTATGTCTAGAGGTGTAACAAGAAATGAAGCCAAGCTGATGCTAATAAACGGATTTTTGAATGATCTATTAGATAAAAATAACAGAGAAGAGGTTTTAGCGTGCTTCAAGAGATAAAATTGTGTACTTATTCAAGAGCTGCTATTAAAGCTGCAAAGGAGTATTTAAGTAAGGCAGGGACTGTTAGAAGAGGGGTCTACGATTTAAGTGAAGAAGCTACTATTAATTATGAGAATGCATACGAAAATATTGCAAAGTTAATGAAGTTTGGAAAGGAAGAGATATTTTTTGTGAGTTCAAAGAGAGAATTTGATTTGAGAGTTCTGGATGGACCTTTTAATGAAATTCCTAAAGGGTTTGTGGATATATCCTCTATTCTTCATAGGGATCTATGTTTCGATAAAGCATTTCTATCAGGTGAAGCTATAGGTGTTCCTGGTTTAGATGTTGTAGGTATGAAAAAAGAGGTACTAGAATCGATGGATGCGTTAGAGTTTGGTGGAGATATGATAAGTTATGTTGGAAAATATAATTTTAAATATGCAGAGCTTCCTCATAAATTTTCAGCAGGCACACCTGATGTAGCCTCAATAGTTGCTTTGGGAGCTGCAGCAAATGAGTACAGTGTGAGTGAAAATATTGACACTGTGTCTGAGCATTTTAAAGATTTATTGCAGAGTAGAGGTATAGATTTTAGATATTTTCACCTCTCTAACTGTTTTGAGGTAAGTTCAAAACTACTATATGTTCCTAGGGATAACCCTGAAGAAATATTTGAGGTTTTAGTATGATTTTAAAAGAGGATTTCTATTCAGGGTGTACATTTTTAGATAACGCGGCGACTACTCTAAAGCCAAAAGTTGTTGTTAGTGAGTATATTGATTATTTTTACAAAAAACCAGATGTAGAGAAAGTAAGAGACAGAGTAGCTAAATTTATAGGCACAGATTCCAGTAAAATAAAATTCACAAGAGGGACCACAAACTCTTTAAACAAAATAGCAAGTTTTTACAGAGGGAAAATATCTTCAGTCTCCTTACCTATCTCTTCTCATCATTCTAACTTACTTCCTTGGCAGCGAATTGCTAATCTGAATTTTGTTGACGTTGATAATAAAGGAGAATTAGGAGAGTTTAGTCAGGCTGATTTAGTTACTGTTGATCACGTATCTAATGTTTTAGGTACAATTAATCCTGTTAAGGAGATAGCCAAGAAAGCTAAGCTACAAAAGAGTATAGTGGTAGTTGATGGGGCGCAAGCTCCTTCACACTTAAAAGTGAATGTTGAAGAGCTAGGGTGTGATTTTTATACATTTTCTTCCCATAAAATGTATGGCCCAACAGGGTTAGGTATTTTGTATGATAAGAACAATGTGATAGAAGAAGATTACTATAACTACAAAGCTATAGCCTCTTTTTACAAAGCTTTAGAATATCTGGAAAATAATTTTGATAAGGTCAAAAATGAAAAGATTTTAGCTAGTTACCTTTCACAAGGGCTTAAGGGCTTAGGTGTTAAGGTTTTTGGTGGAGATAATAGAGTAGGAATATTCTCTTTTGCAATAGAAGGTGTGCACCCTCATGATATTGCTACTTTCTTGAATTCACATGGTATAGCAGTAAGGGCTGGTCATCATTGTGCTCAACCCTTAATGAAATTTTTAGGCGTCAATGCCACTTCTAGGGCATCCTTAGGCATTTACAACGACAAAGAAGATGTAGATAAATTTCTTGATTCATTAGAGCAATGTATCTCCTTTTTTTCAACCTAATTTTAGCATACAATATGTCACCCCTTAGCCTTCTGCACTTCTCTACAAGACTTGGAATGCCTGTAGTCGCTCTTCTATCAGAGCCTGGGTCCATTTTTTGCTTCAAACTAAGCTCTGATTTTGAGCAACTTACTAATAAACCTAAAATTGGTAAAAGAATTTTTTTCATTTGACCTCCCCTCTAACATTTGGTCTACAAACCAAACTTAGCACAAAACGATTTTGTGTGCAATAGTTTTTATTTTTTTGTTAGTTGGGTTAAAATATTTTTAGGAAGAAGGAAAAATGAGAGAATTGTATTCAGAATTAATACTTGATTTAAGTAAAAATCCAAAGAACTTTTGTAAAATACCGCATAACAAAAGCTCTGAAGGCCATAACCCTCTTTGTGGTGATAGTGTGGAAGTTTTTGTTAATATCAATGAGGAAGGTGTTATAGAGGATATTTCCTTTTTGGGCTCAGGTTGCGCTATATCTAAGGCTTCTGCCTCTATTATGACACATGTGATGAAAAATCAAAAAAAAGCAGATGCTTGTAATTTTATAGACAATTTTATGAAGATGGTAAAGAGTGAAACTTATGACCAAAAACTACTGTCAAAGGTAGCGTTTTTGAAAAATGTAAGCAAGCATCCCTCAAGAATAAAGTGTGCTACTTTAGCATGGCATGCTTTAAAAGAGGCTTTGGGATGTTGACCTCAGTCTAATTAAAAAGTTATACTTTGTTTGAAATGAAAAAATATTTAAAGATTGCAATAGTAGAAGATAGTAGGCCTTACTTGAAACTAGTCTCTATGTTTCTTAGACAGCTTTCAGATGAGCTGGGTGTAGATCTGGATTTAGAGCTATTTGATAATCCAGTAGATTACAAAGTTAATAGAGACAAGTTTGATATAGTTGTTTTGGATTATGTCTTCAGACAGTATACTTATGGTGCAAATGGGTTCTACCTTGCTAAGTTTACTAAAGAGAGATTGCCAGATTGTTTTGTAGTTATACACTCCTCGTATTCCGAGACAGAGATAAAAGAGATGCTTTCAGAGTTTGATGACTATATAGATGCATATTCGCACAAAGAAGGTGAATTTTACGATAAAAAGATGGGGCTTCTTGAAATTATAAAGAAGCATTTAGAAGATAAATGGAGCGATTGAAAACTCTTTTTGTAGGTTTAGGGAACCCTGGTAATAAATTTTCCATGACTAGACATAATGTTGGTTTTATGGTTATGGATAAAATTTGTAAAAATTTAAATCTCAAATTTACAAAAGAGCACAACGCTTTGGTAGCTAGAGGAGATGAAGCTGTGTTTATGAAACCTCAAACTTTTATGAACTTAAGTGGCAGCTCTTTGAGGAGCATAACTCAGACTGAATTCTTTGACAAAATTGTTGTTGTCTATGATGAACTGGATCTACCCCTAGGTAAAATCAGAATCAGGGAGAAAGGACGAACAACTCATAATGGAGTTTTATCTATAATGAACTTTGTTGATAAATTCATACGTGTTAGAATAGGAATTGGAAGATCTGGAAATACTAAAGAGTATGTACTAGAGAAATTCAGCAAAGAAGAGCTGGCAGTTTTGGATAGAGTTTTGGACAGAGCTGTAGAGTGTCTTACTGACATTTGTAACAAAAAACTTTCAGAGGTGATGAATGGATATAATGGACATGATGGAACCTAAATATATAGCTATAATGGGAATAATTGGAATTTTGTTTATAGTTTTAATAATATTTTTAGTCTATTACTTTTACCACAGAATAAATAGGAAAATATCCTCTATGTTCCTGGGTAAAAAATCTACTCAGTTGAGATTTTTAAAATCAATTGCAAAGGCTCTATTTAAGATATCGTTTATTGTCTTTATAATGAGCCAGCTTGGATTTGAAGTAAGGTCTCTTTTGACATTTTTGGGAGCTGCAGGTATATCTCTTAGCATAGCATTTAGAGAGAATTTGGAAAATCTTAGCTCAGGTGTATCTATGGTGGTCTCCAAGAAGGTCAAGGTGGGTGAGATAGTAGAAGTAGAAGGTATTAAGGGTACCATAGAAGATATAAATTTGGTATACACTGTTATAAACAGTGGTAAGGAGAGATTGCTTGTTCCTAACAGTTTTCTGTCCAGTAAAGTTATAAAAAAGGAAGTATAAATGTCGAAATTTTGGAAAGAGATAAAAAAGGACCTTTTTATAATAAGTGAAGAGGGCTTAGAGGACTTTAGAGCTGTAATAGGAGCAAAAACAAGCCGAGCTCATGACCTTAATATAAGAGCTGATATAGATAGGGATGGAGTAGAAAAATTCTTGAGGATGAATTTGGCCGGTTATGGTCATGCGTCAATAGGAGAGATGGCATTTCCTTCTGTGCATCATAGAGGTATGGGATGGGTAGGAGCCTGGTTAATGGAAGATGATCCTCTTTTTGTAGGGCAAGAAGTCTCTACTAGAGCTGTTGATGTAAGAAGAGGAAGTTATGGAATGGCTCCTTGTTATGATGCTCCTGAATTTCTCAAAGAGCATAATGAATTTTTTTGGAATTTGTTCGAAGAGCTTAATTCTAAGAATGAACTGAAAAAAGGGTATAAATTTGACAATATAAGATGGGCTATGCCAGGTACATCAAGGTTAGGGGTCACTTTTATGATGAATGCTAGAGCTGGTATGAGGCATCTTGAGAGACTTGAGTCTATTCCTTTTATGGGTGAGTGTGTAGACAATTTCATGTTAGGAGTAAGGAGTTCAGCACCTTTTGTGTTTGAATCACTTAGAAAGCAAGCCAGAAGAGCGCACTCTAGGTGGTTAGATATAAAGGAAGTTGAAGTTGATAAGAAAGATTTGGATTTTAGTAACTCAATAGAGATAATTCCACCTTCAGACCTAGAAGAGAAAATAGCTGCTTTGGAGCACATACCTGCAAGAGCAGAGAAAGATTACCTAGACCCAGCATTTAAGGAGTTAGGTATATTTAAACTCAATATAAAGTGTTCCATAGCTGCTGCTAGAGATTGGCATAGACATAGACCTGCTATGCCTTGGAAGATAAATTTTGTTACTTCAAATGGTCTTCCTTTTGTTGCTCCTTGGTACAACTTAGAGGGTTACGATTCTGAAGTAAATAAGGCCATAAATAGGGATTTTTCTTCTGCTTCTAGAGTAGATGACAAGAATATTATGCAAAAATTATACTCCCTCCCTTATGGAGCTGTTGTCTCTATTGATGGTTTAGTAGCTCTCCCTGAACTGTTATACATGCTTGAACTTAGGTGTTCTGCTGGTGGATCTAATTTTGAATATGCAGGTCACGCTAAAGAAGGTTTAAAGAAACTAGCATCTATATTAGGTAAAAGTTTTAGTGAAAAACATGGTGTGTTAAGGGTTTTAAGTTAGCTCTATTGTTGACATATTGTGCTTTTTGATATACAATTTCCTTACTGAGTTCAACTTGTCGGAGTGTAGCGCAGCCTGGTAGCGCAACTGCTTTGGGAGCAGTGGGTCGGGGGTTCGAATCCCTCCACTCCGACCATGTTTTGCGGGAGTAGCTCAGCTGGTAGAGCATTAGCCTTCCAAGCTAAGGGTCGCGAGTTCGAATCTCGTCTCCCGCTCCATTGAATTCAAGATCTTGTGCCTGTAGCTCAGCTGGACAGAGCAACGGCCTTCTAAGCCGTGGGTCATAGGTTCGAATCCTATCAGGCATGCCATGGTGATCGTAGCTCAGTCGGTAGAGCACCGGGTTGTGGTTCCGGGGGTCGCGGGTTCAAGTCCCGTCGGTCACCCCAAACGCGCGCCTGTAGCTCAACGGATAGAGCAGCGGACTTCGGATCCGAAGGTTGTGGGTTCAAGTCCTACCAGGCGTACCATTAACAATTTAAGCGCCATTAGCTCAGCTGGTAGAGCACACGACTTTTAATCGTATGGTCACAGGTTCGAATCCTGTATGGCGTACCATTTTTTATTTTTGCGAGGGTGGCGGAATTGGTAGACGCACCAGACTTAGGATCTGGCGCCGCAAGGTGTGTGGGTTCGAGTCCCACCTCTCGTACCAGAGTAGGCGAAAGTAGCTCAGTTGGTAGAGCGCTTCCTTGCCATGGAAGAGGTCGCGAGTTCGAATCTCGTCTTTCGCTCCATTTGTATAAGGATCATTAGCTCAGCTGGTAGAGCACCCGACTCTTAATCGGTAGGTCACAGGTTCGAACCCTGTATGGTCCACCATTGTAATTTTTTAATCTATTGTTTTTAGTTTTCTAATATGATATCTTATTTTTCAAGAGGTAGTGTCGTGATTATATTTTATATTTTGTTTTCTTGCTTTAAATCTGAAAGTACTAATAGTAAAGATGATGTTGTTACCAGAGAAGTTAATGAAAACAATTACAGTGATGAGAGCTGTGACGATGATAAGACTATAAATTCTGTTTATTTTCCTGCGAAAGCAGATGTTGGATTAAATTTTGATATCTTCATACACAGAGATCCTGTATATACAAATTTGGAAAAGCTAAAAAAGATGATACAAAAGAAAAATTATGAAGAAGCATGCGGAATCATATTCGAAGCGGGCACTAATTTTTATATTATACCAGAGAGTGATGTAGACTCTACATTGGGTGAAGATGAGTTTTTACTTAATTTTATAGATGAAGAGAGTAAAGATATACTATTCAATGCTTTAAACAGTAATGTGGAAGGATTTAACTTTGAAAGAGCTGTTCAGTTAGCTATCTTTTCCTACCTTACAGGAAAAGATAGTAGGGCAAAAGAGATAGTGGAAAAGGCTAGTGATGAACAGATAGAGTACATATGGAAGGAGGTAAAAGATTTTCTTCTTAAGTCTAAGTTCAATAAAAGTGCAAGTCTTGTTGCAAACAGTAGTAACCTTGTTGCAAATGGTAGTAATCTTGTAGAAAATTTTGAAAATAGTTTCTCTTTAATAGATCTAAGCATAAAGAATAGCACAATTTGCTATGAAGAAATTATTTTGAGGCTACTGTTCCCTGTATTTGAGTCAAGATTTGATGAAAATACATTTGAAGAGATTAAATCTATTATATTTTCAACACAAGATGTCGCATTTTCAGAATCATTAGGGATTGAAAGTGCAGAAATTGACCCTGAGTTGTCAAGCATAGACGATGATAGTGATTATGAGTAGGTAGAGATGAGGAGTTTCGGATACTATATTTTATCCCTACTAACCTCTGTCCTTGTAGTAGTATCTATAGTTGTCCTACTATCTAAAGGTTCAATTGTTAAGAATATCCTCACTTTTGATTTAGGGCTTTCACTGATTTATGGCAAAAGTAATTTAGCTATAGCATACAGAGCTGCTTGCTTCTCTCTGGATTTAGCTTTTAGAGTTGTTTTGCTAACTCTAACTTTTGGTCTGATTTTAGGTTTCTGTTCTTTCTATTATAAGAATTTAGAATACTGTATTGATATTCTTTCATCTGTTTTTAGATCTATTCCAAGTTTTATATTAGCAGGATTGATGCAGCTATTTTTTGCCAATTACCTCAGAATACTTCCTACAGCTAGGTACAATAATTTTTATGGAACTATAATGCCCACGCTCTCTTTGAGTATAACCCCTATTTTTATCGTTGCTAAGATTTTTAAGAGCTCTTTGACTGAATCTTACAATAGTAAATATGTGATTTTAGCAAAGATGAAAGGGCTGACATTTAAGGAAATTTTTTTTAGGCATATGTTAAGAAATTCCCTCTCATCTGTTGTTGCTTATATAGGTAGATTGGGGTCCTATCTTGTAACAGGAACTCTTTTTATAGAGAGAATATTTTTGATTCCAGGTCTAGGGAGCAGATTTATAGAGGCTTTGGAAATGAATGATTTTACACTACTCTTTACCATCTCTATAATCTATTCATTTGTATCAGTTTCGTCTATATATCTTTCTAAATTTGTGAATGGTTTCTTGGATCCAAGGTCAAGGGAAGAGATATGATGAAAAAATCAACATGTGTTCTTATATCAACTGCAGTGCTTACTTTGTTTTTAGGGCGGAATCTTTTGTGGGTTAGAGATGAGTTTGGTATGACTTTTGCTTTGAGACTAGCTTTGGGACTTTTCAATTCTCTTTCTATAGCATTAATAGTGCTTTTGCTAGAAATTTGCTTGGGGACATTTGTAGGATTTTTCTCCTCTATAAAAGAGTCAAAGTTATTAATGTTACTTATAACTACTCTCTCTTCTATTCCTAGCTTTATGTTTATATTGCCACTTATATCTATACATAATTCTATTTTTTCACTAATTTTAGGGCTTACAATCCATAGATGGATAGGAATGGCTCTAATTGTTAATTCAGAAGTTGATAGAGTAAAGAGTTTAGATTATATAAAGAGTGCCAGATTATTAGGCAGAAACAATATGTGGATATTTTTCAAGCATGTATTACCTAATATAAAAAGTAAAATATTGATTAAGGCAGCATTTAGCTTCCCAAGGATAATATTTTTTGAAGCTGCTTTGAGTTCCAGGGGGATAGGGCTTAAATATCCTAATGTCTCATTAGGAACATTACTTTTTAGTGGATTTCCAGCTCTTTTCAAGACACCAGAGCTATTTTTAATGCCCGCTGTGATAATGTTTGCAATAGCTTTTATATCTAATGATATTGCAAGGAGCAGAGTTGATTAATATAGAGAACTTAACACTCTATTCAAAAAAGGGTAGAGCTATACTGAAAAATTTAAATTTGAGAATAGGAGATGAATCCTTAGCCATTATTGGGCCATCAGGTTCTGGTAAAAGTAGCTTACTATTATCTATTTTAAATATTTTTGATAATAAGAGAGTAAAAGGTAGTGTGTTCACTGATAAAAAAATATCTTGTATTTTTCAGGATACTTCTAGCTATCTGGATCCAACTATGAAGATTGGATCACAGATAGCAGAGTGTGCTAGCAATCAAGTTGCTAATGAATTAATGAAAAGACTAAGAATAGAAGATATATGTGACAAATATCCTCATCAACTGAGTGCAGGTCAGAAGCAGCGGGTTATGATAGCTATAGCTGTAGCAATCAAGCCAGATGTTATACTAGCTGATGAAGCATTAAATAATTTAGACAAAGATAACGCTGATATTGCCAAGGAGCTGTTAGGAGATTTTCAAACTATTTTTGTTACCCATGATATAGATTCAATCCTAAATCTTGTTAGTAGGGTAATTACTTTAAATGAAGGTGGGATTGTTCAAGATGTTGAAGTGTCAAAATTTACGAAAAAAAGTTAAGGGAAAGATTATACTTGATGATGTCTCTTTTGAACTTAATAGAGGTGAGAGACTAGGTATTAAAGGTGATTCAGGTGCAGGCAAGAGCAGCCTTGCTCTTGTAATATCTAATTTGGAAAAGCGGGATTCTGGTATAGTCAAGATAGAGGGCCAATACTACAATCATATTGACCCCAAGCTTCTTCAGATAGTGTTTCATAATCCTCTACTATCCATGAACCCTTTTATGAAGATAAAAGACACTCTTTTAGAGGCTTCTGAATTAGGTCTTAGTATGTTAGAAGAGTTGAATCTTAGAGAGAGCATTCTTCAACACTATCCTTCAGAGTTAAGTGGAGGGGAGCTTTCTAAACTTTCAATAATAAGGTCTGTTTCAGTTGGCCCAAAGATATTAATAATGGATGAAGCTTTTGCATCTCTAGATTCTGCTAATAGGGAGCTGGTATATAATTTTTTGAAAAGCTTCAAAGATATGACTTTGATAATCATCTCACATAATGAAGATACAATAAGAAAGATGTGCACACAGTATGCAGTTATGGAAAAAGGAAGGTTATCTCGATTGTACTCTATCTAATTTTAACTAATATCTTTTTTTTATCAACCACTTCGTTATTAACAATGTATTCTATTAAATATTCTCCTGACTCTTTTATTACTGCTTCCTTGTTGCATCGCTTCTTGCCTTTTGTCTTTAAATTGGTTATATGTACCTCTCCTGCTGTTGAACTTAGACCTGTTTTAACCCACTCAGTATTAGTAAAAACGAATCTATCAACCTCTGCAACTGAGCTATTTCCTCTCTCTCTAGTAGAGACAAAAATAGGTATTGGCTCATTATTTACAACATTATCTTCAAAGCAACCTGTAATTGTTAACATAAAAAATAATAACATATTGCACTCCGTAGTAATTATGATATACAAATGGAGATAAGGCAAAAAAAATTGACTTTCCTTTTTGATTGATTAAAATTTAGTTAGGCTTGAGAACTGACACGGGAGAGAATAATGCTCATATTATTACTGTTAGCTGCATGTTCTAAATCAACCTCCTCTAATTTGGTTAGAGCTTTGGAAGACGATTTGACTGAACAGAATATAGAACAAAAAGATGAAAAAGATAAGAAAACTGGAAAAGATTTAAGCATAAGGAAGAAGAAAAGTACAAAACAGGTTTGTAACTTACCGCAGCTAAAGATAGAGATAGGGAGTGAGGAGGCTTACGAGATAGAGAGTAGCCTCTTGAGAAAGAATATTGACCCAAATAGAGCAATATACGTAATCAATAAGAAGGTAGGTGAAGTTAAAGCCCTTCCTCCTGAAACTAAGCATGAGTACGAAATTCCTTCCTCTTCGGAACCAAGAATATACGCCAACATAGAAGAGGCTATGCAAGAGAGAAAAATTTATGATTTGGCTGAGGATGGTGAAAGTAGTGATGACTGGACTAGCGATGATGACTCTTATGATAGTGAGAGTAGTGATGGTTATGATGACCCAGTGGACCAAGCTGTTTTACCACAAAAAATTCGTAAACGTAAATCTACAATAAAAAAGATCAAAAATTTTATTACCTTCAAAATTAAAGAGGCTAGTAAAAAGAAGCCTAAATTGACTATTAATGACGTACAGAATATGCAAGTATTACCAGAAACTGCACAAGGGGGAGTTGGAAAACCTTAATTTTCATGCTAGAATAACAAAATAATGCATAAAATTAAGAAAAACTTTATATCTTTTTATTTAGGTTTCGCTTTGAAGAACCCTCTTGTATTTTCGACACTTGCCATTTTTGCCTCCATATCATGGCCTTTGGACCTTGTCCTTATGCCGTATCTTAACAAAGTGTTTGTGGATAGAGTATCTCAAGGTGGTGATATATACTACATTGTTGCACCTTTATCTTTTCTCTTTGTTTTTAAATTAGTTGCTAATCTTCTTAACAGAACTCATGATTATCTATGGATCACCTTTCTTGTAGATACTCAATCTAGAATAAGAAAATTTTTATTTAAGTATGTTCATGGTCACTCTTACCAATATTTCATAGACCATCCATCTGGTAAATTGTCACAACGCCTGAATGAAGTGGTGAGAAATTTTGAGAATTTAGTTGGTTTCTTCATGGAGCTTTTAATTCCACTTTCAATTGGTATGGTATTTACTATTGCTCTTACCGCAAGAATAAGTTACATCTTTGCTTTGGTGTTTGTTGTTTGGTTTCTATTTGAAATACTTATAGCATACTCACTAGGGCCAAAAGCACTTGAAGCAGCACGGGTTCACTCTAATAGAAGTGCTGATCTTGGTGGAGCTATAATAGACTCTATACTGAATGCAATAAATGTAAAGATATTTAGTTCACCTCTGCGTGAGTTGGGTTATATAAAGAAAAAAGATGATGCGAAATGTGAAGCTAAGAAGAGCTCTATGTTTCATAGCTGGAGAATAAGAGTAGTGACTAATGTAATAGACTCTATGTTTTTTATAGTCTTTTTCTTCATGCTTTTGTACTTATACAAAATAGGAAGAGTAACTTTAGGAGATTTTATACTTATATATGGCCTATACATCAATTTTGGTAGATCTATGTCCTGGATGGGAACAAGAGTAGCTTACACATTGGAAAGTATTGGGATAGTTAATAATAATCTGAACATTTTGTTAGAAGATTACAGTATGGTGAATAATACTAAGAGAGAATTGGAAGTGACAAAGGGTGAGATAGTATTTGAAAATGTTACTGTTAATTACGGAAACGTTAAAGCTATAGAAAATTTTTATTTAACAATAAAGCCTAGGGAAAAAGTAGGTATAGTAGGTGCCTCAGGAGCGGGTAAAAGTTCTCTTTTGAGTGTATTAATGAGATTTTTTGATTTTGAAGGTGATATAAGAATAGATGGCCAAAGTATAAAAATGGTGACTCAAGAGTCACTTAGGGATAACATTTCATATGTTACCCAAGAGTCTATGCTTTTCAGTAGAAGTATATTAGAGAATATATCATATTCACGGCGTGATGCATCAAAACAGGATGTAGATAGATCTATAGAATTAGCAAATGCTACAAGCTTTATAAAGGCATTACCTGAGGGAATCGATACGCTGGTAGGTGAAAGAGGAATAACGCTTTCTGGTGGTCAAAGGCAGAGGGTGTCTATAGCTAGAGCTCTATTAAAAAATTCAAAAATTCTTCTTATGGATGAGGCTACATCTGCACTTGATTCAGAAGCAGAACAGGCAATTCAAGAGAGCATGAAAAATTTGATGAAGGGTAAAACTGCATTAATTATTGCACATAGATTGAGTACTATTTCTAGTCTAGACAGACTTATAGTTATGGATGACGGAAAGATAGTAGAAGAGGGTACTCACAAGGAACTATTAGAAAAAAATGGACGATATGCAAGGCTATGGAAAATGCAGTCTGATGGCTTTATGTAAAGGCTGTAAATTTCTTTTTGTACTAATTTTTTGATATAATTTGGTTGTGCTTTTTGGAAATAATAGAAGAGTAGAGTATTAGAACCTATGATAGAGCGTTTAACAAAACCTTACAGTGAAGCTGAAATATTTAAAGAGTTAGATGAAGATGTAAAAGAGTGGTTTATTAACAAATATGGTAAATTTAGCCCCCCACAGAGATATTCTGTAAAGCTTATAAGTAAAAATAAAAATATCTTAATTAGCTCCCCAACAGGTACTGGTAAGACTCTGTCTGCATTTTTAGGTATTATCAATAGATTGGTTAAAGAGGCCAAAAGGGGGACTTTGGAGAACAAAGTGTATTCTATATACATATCTCCACTTAGGGCCTTAGGGAATGACATAATGAAAAATTTAGATGGTCCTCTTAGAGAGATTGAGGATCTTTTAGAGAAAAAAGGAATTCCTTTTCAGGATATACGGCATGCTACAAGGACAGGTGATACCAGCCCCTACCAAAAGCAGAAAATGAATAGACTTGCTCCTCACATTTTGATCACTACCCCTGAAAGTCTTGCCTTAGCTCTATGTTCTCCTAAATTTAAGGAGAAGATAGCTAATATAGAGAGTGTAGTTATAGATGAAATTCACGCCTTAGCTGACAACAAAAGAGGGACCCACCTCTCACTAAGTTTAGAGAGGCTAGAAAATTTTTCTCAGAATAATTTTACTAGAATAGGTCTTTCTGCTACTATCTCTCCTTTAGAGGAGATAGCTCACTATCTAATAGGTAATAAAGATAGAAAGTGTAAGATAGTCGATGTATCTTATATTAAAAAGAGGGATCTGAAGGTAATAGCTCCTGAGAAAGACCCACTTAGAACAAGTGCAAGAGACTCTCATGCTGCCCTATATGACAACATAACAGAGATAATAGATGAAAATAGAACAACTTTGATCTTTACCAACACTCGTTCAGGAACCGAGAGTGTAGTTTTAAATTTAAAGAGAATATACCAGAATAAGTGGCCTGACGTTGAAGAAGAGATAGTTACCCACCATAGCTCACTATCAAGGGATAGGAGACTAGAGGTGGAAGAGTCCCTTAAGAGTGGTAAAGCCAGAGTTGTAGTGAGTTCTACCTCTTTAGAATTAGGTATTGATATAGGTAGTGTAGATGTGGTAATACAGATTGGATCCCCTAAATCTATCGCTCGTTGCCTACAGAGAGTCGGAAGAGCGGGACATAACTTAACCTCTATAACAAAAGGTTATTTTCTATGCCCTGATTATGATGACTTGTTAGAAGTTGCAGTGATGCTAAAGAAGAGTTACGAGCACGTTGTTGATAGCATAATAATACCCAATAACTGCTTGGATGTGCTTTCTCAGCATGTTGTAGGGTTAAGCCTAGAGCAGAAGTGGAATGTAGATGATGCATACAACTTAGTTAAAAAATCATATTGTTACAAAGATTTAACAAAAGAAGATTTTGTCTCTACTCTAACTTTCTTAGCCGGAAGTGAAGATCTGGCTAAAGCTAAGGTTTACGGGAAGATATGGTTTGACAGAGAAGGAAATATGTTTGGGAAAAGGGGTAGGTTAGCTAAGTTGATATATATGTCAAACATAGGTACTATACCTGATGAGACTAAGATAACTGTTGCAATGGACAAACAGAAGATAGGTTACATAGAAGAGGGTTTTTTAGAAAAATTAAAGAAAGGTGACATATTTTCTTTAGGTGGTAGAAGCTACAAGTTTAGGTCAGTTTCTGGAATGAGGATAAAGGTAGATGCTGCTTTTAACCAACAGCCTACAGTTCCACAATGGTTTTCTGAGCAATTGCCTTTAAGCTTTGATTTAGCCGAAGAGATAAGGATATGTAAAGCTAACATGATCAAGATGCTTTTAGAAGGTAAAGATAAAAAGTTGATAATTAATGAAATTAAGAAGATGCCAGTCGATGCTAAAGCTGCTAAAATTATATACGAGTATATTAATGATCAATATGTTTATATGAAGAAACTAGCAGGAGAGTTTAATTATGATAAGGATACTCTTCTTGTTGAGTACTATAACTCAAGTAGAGAAGGGTTCAAAATAATATTCCACACACTCTATGGCAGAAGAGTTAATGATGGTTTGTCTAGAATAATAGCTTACTTAATAAGTAAGAAAATAAAGAAAAATATAGCTATCTCCGTAACTGACAACAATTTCATGTTACATATGCCGAAAAGTATATTTTTTGATCCAAAAATCATACAAGGAATAGACGTTGAGAAAGTTTTGAGAGAAGCTGTTGAGAAGACTGAGATATTGAAGAGAAGATTTAGACACGTAGCATCAAGAGGATTAATGATTCTGAAGAGATATAAAGGATATCAGAAGACTGTTGGGAGACAGCAGATGACAGCTACTACACTTCTTAACATAGTTAAAAAAGAGGACAAATTCCCTCTTTTAGAGGAAGCTTATCGAGAGATACTAGAAGATTATCTAGATCTTAAGAGCTTGAAAGAGGTAGTTGCTGGTATAACAGATTCAAATATTATCAAGATGGAGACCAGTGTACCCTCACCATTTGCTCATAATCTGATACTATCAGGTATGGGAGATGTTGTTTCAACTGAAGATAGAAAGAGTATCTTGAGAGATTTAAGAGAAAAAATAAGGCTTCAAAGTAGTTGAATATGAAATTACAAAGCTTAATAGATAATGTACAATTCCTTCCCTTAGGTCTGTTTTTGGTTAAGAGTAGAGCCATCATCATTTCTGACCTGCATATAGGTTTTGAAGATATGCTATCTAAAAGTGGTGTACAGTTACCTAGAAATAGTTACCCTAGCATGAAAGCTACCTTAGAAGAGTATATTTCTCTACTTGATCCTAAAGTTATAATTTTGAATGGTGATATTAAAGAATATCTATCTAATTTGAGTTTTCAGGAGTCAATGGAGCTTGTTGATTTTATCAATTTTTTGAGAGTTAAAAAGCTTGATGTTAAGTTTATACGAGGTAATCATGATAATTTTCTTTTTAAATTTGTGGAGAGAGAAGAGATAGATTTCTATGATGATTACTTGGAAATTGATAACTGTTTTATAACTCACGGACATATGAACCTAATTGATGAAATCGCAAATAGTCCTGCTGAGGTTGTTGTGCTGGGACATGAACATGCTAGCATTGTTGTGGGTAGTGGAGGGTCAAATTATAAGTTTAAGGTTATAGCAGAGGCAGATCTACTAGACAAAAAGGTACTTGTGTTACCAGCTTTTTCTCCCATAAAAGCTGGATGTGAATTTAATGTAAAAGATCAAACCTTTTTGTCTCCTATTTTGAAGAGAGCGGATAATTTTAGATATCATCTATTTGAGGAGGATGAGTGGTTTACTTTTGAACATAAGGATATAATTTTAAAATGAAGAACATATTTATATTTAGAAGAGATTTGCGTTTAGAGGATAATAAAGCTTTGAATCTAGCTTTCATGGAGGGTGATGTTACTCCAATATTCATATTTGATCCTAAACAAGTTAAAGATAATGAATTCAAATCTGACAATGCAGTCCAATTTATGGTAACTTCTCTAAAGGAACTAAGTGATGAGATATCAAAATTAGGAGGCCATCTAAATGTCTTCTACGGAGATACATTTGAAGTTATCAAATCTCTAGATGGTGTTGCTACTCTATCTATCAATTTGGACTATACTACATTTGCGAAGGAGCGGGATAAAGGGATATCTAATATTTGTAAAGAGAGAAATATTAAGATTAATTTTGCTGAAGACTATCTTATAAATTCAATCAAAGGGGTTATGAACAAATCAAAGCCTTACAAAGTCTTCACCCCATATTACAAAGCAGCTAAATTACTGGAAGTTGAGAAGCCATTTACTGAGAAGAAGAGATTCGCAAAAGAGAAGATAGTTAACAAATTTAGTCTCGATCTGGCAAATGCCAAATTCTTTACTTTTAATGATCAGATAGCAGTTAAAGGTGGTAGGAAAGAGGCCTTGCAGTTATTAGATAAGGATTATAGAAGTTATGGTGATATTAGGAACTTTCCTTTTTTATCAACATCAAGACTGTCTGCACATTTGAAGTTTGGAACTATAAGTGTAAGAGAAGCTTTGAACAAATTGAGATCGGAAGAGCTAATTAGACAGATATATTGGAGAGATTTTTGGGCAACTATAACTCATTTTTATCCTAAGGTTATTAGTAGTAACTTTTATGAAAAATTTGATAATATACCCTGGAAGAATAAGAATTTTGATGCTTGGAAGGAGGGTAAAACAGGATTTCCCATAATAGATGCAGGTATGAGAGAGTTGAATAAGACAGGGTGGATGCATAATAGAGTTAGGATGCTAACAGCATCCTTTTTGGTAAAAGACCTTATGGTAGATTGGCGTTTAGGAGCTAAATATTTTGCACAAAAACTTGTTGATTATTGTCCTATGCAAAATCAAAATAATTGGCAATCTGTTGCTGGAACAGGAGCAAGTGCCTTAGCTTGGTTTAGAGTGATGAACCCTTGGTTACAACAGGAAAAGTTTGATCCAGAGTGTAGATATATAAAAAAATGGGTTGAGGAGCTCAAAAATATTCCAACGAAGGATGTGCATAATTGGCATGCGAAATATTCAGAATACAACGTATATGGACACCCTATTGTTGATCATAAGCTACAATCTAAAGATTTTATAAATAGCTTGAAAGAGAGTTTTTCTTGACCCTATTGCCTCAATTTGAAATATGTGCTATTCTATCTTCACTCAAATTAAATAAGGGGGGAGTATGATACTGATTTTACTTTTGCTTTCGTGCTTTGATGCAAACTTCAACTTGAAAGAGAAGGGGAGAAATAGGGGTTATGGTAGAAGTAAGCTTGATAGAGCTCTAGAATCGGCCTTCAATAAAGAAGATAGGGAACAAATAAAGTCCCTAATAGAAAGTGAAGAAAGAATTAAAAAGTGGGATGCTGTTAGGTCGCTACAGATTTTAGGCTCTTTTGACTTAGAGTTGTGTAGTATGTTTATTAATCGCTTAGATAAAAAGTTGCCTAGAAAAGCCAGGCTTGAAATTTTAGAAATTAGTTCTAAAAATCCGGATTACTCTGTTTGTTCTATTGCTTTGGATAAATATTTTTGTTCACTTGACAATAATGACAAGAAGAGTCTTCTTTCTAAAGGAGCACAGGAAGGTAACACCTCCATTTTAAGATGGTTTATTGAGCATCGTCCTTTGCCGGAGCTTTTTTTTGCTGATCGTTACAGTTGCTATTATGATGGAAAAGATAATCATGTATTAAATTTTTTGTTTACAAGAGATGATAATACATTAGCTAGGTTAATTTTAGATAGGGTGAAGTCAGAATATAAGGGAAAAAAACTTGTAGAAGAACTTTTGGATATTTGCCTCTGTTGTACAAATAATCTTGCTGAACAATTTTTGATTGACAATATAGAGTGGGGTATCTGCAGTTTTAGTAAGGATGTTGAGGATGCTTTGGTAAGAGAATCTAATATAGGAAAGTCTTTAATATCTAGTGAGGGTGGTTTCAGAAAATTTTTGTCCAAAATTAAAGAAGATGAGAAAAACTTAAATGAAGCTACAGCTAGAATTTTTATGAATAAAATAGTTAATCTTAGTAACAATAGAGGCGGGTATAGTATTGTTAAAGAGGTTTATGAGAGTGAACAAAATTTGTTAATGGGCATACTAGAATTATGTGATGAGTTGGGATTAAAAATTTCGATAAAGAAAGAACTGTTTGTTTTAGGGCTGGAAAAGTATGATACTGAAATAATGGGCTATTGTGAAGCTTTAAATTGGCCAGCTAGATATTATTCATGGGGGGGAGAGTTAGATGAATTAAGGATTATTAGCCATGTTTTAGAGGTAGAGAGCTATAGTGATGAAATGATGGGTTGTGTTTTATGCTCACTTTTTCCAGCATATAGTAGGCATGATTCCCTTAATTCTGATAGGAGTAAAAAAATAATTAGAGAGTTCATATTGAATAATAGAAAGGATTTGCTGGGAGCTATTGCTAGGTCCAGCTTTCGAGGTTACTTTGAAGATTTATTGAATCAAAATTTAGAAAAGACGAATAGATATGGCTACTTTGGCAGGGAATTGATTTTGACTTTTGAACAGGTAGTTGACTCTGCTACTCTCATTCCTGGTTTCAGACCTCAGTTGCTAATAGAAAAAAGTATGGAAGGGGATATTGAAATCTTTAAAAAATTAATTGATGCTGGAAATCTTTCTCTTTCCTTGGATTTATTCAAATTAGCTGTTAAAAAGGAGAGCATCCAAATTTTAAATTATTTTGTGGAGAACAGTTTTAATTTTGAAGAGGATATCTTGAAATTGATGTTGATTGAGAAGCAAAATATTAATCTAGCAGTCTGGGCAGTTCAAAATGGTTTTACTGTTAAAGACAAAGATCATGATTATTTTGCTGAATTTTGTCGTCAAAATTGTTTCAAAGGAGTAATTGATAAAGCCAAGATAGAAATTTTGTTGAATAGTGGGATAATCAAAGGAAATAGTAACTATTTCATGGATTTTTGCGGTATTTGCTTTGATGATGGAGCTAAAGTTAGCTACCAAGCATTAGATTATCTTGAGTCATTATCTTGTGGAGTAGTGTTTGAAAAGAAAGCGGAATTAAATGAAGAATCAGTTTTTTTGTCTGGTAAATTAGATAACTTTTTTGACGAAGTTGATGCTTCAGAGAACGAGGCAAAGTATTTAAAATTTATTGAAGGGTGTTTGGATAAGTTTTTTATTAACACTTCACATTGTGATGCAAAAAAGTTTGGATATAATTTGATAAATTCATATTTTTTCCGTGATATGAAAGAAGATTTATCAACAAAAATTAGGTTGATTGCCTTAATTTCAGATAAATTTGATCTACCTCTACCAGAAATATGTTTCAATAAGCACTTAATAGAGCTATTGTTGATGGATGGAGAGCATGTGGATTTATTAGGTGTTTTAATAGATAAAGGATGTTTTATAAACGTGAAGAGAGACTTGCCGTTTATGTCCTCTAATGAAGGTTACTCAGCTTATAGTTTATCTCTTAGAAGAGAGAATCATGACTTTTTAGTAGAAAGAGGTGCTAGTCTATTGATGGGTAAACTGCCTTCAAAGGAAGGTATGAAAATATTGCTTGATTGTATAAAAGAACCAGAATCAAGTATCAAGTACAAAGTATTTAGTGAACCATTTAATATAATTTCTTTACTTGATCAAAAAATAAAAGTCTGTTTGAGGTCCTCACTTTTTGTTATTTCCCTTAAGGATTTTGATTTTTTGAATCCCTCTTCTATACCGTACACTTACACATGTAGTTTTGCTCATAATAATGAAGATAAGTTTAATCCAGAAAGTATATACAGTGATTTGGTAAAGTTTGCTAGAAGTTTTGTGTCTTCAGAGTTGGGGAAAAGAATGATTTTAGAAAATTAACAAAAATAATATTGCTTCTCAATCTATTGATATCACTATGATTTCTAAAATATTGTGAAGGATAGCAAGAAAACTTGTTGACAAAATGATAACTTTAATCTACAATAGTTACTATATGGATGCCCTCTCAAAAAGGGTAGACAAGTGAACATTAATAATTACATAACATATATCTTGAGTATTTTAGAAATAGAATTAAGAGCACATAGGGAATGCCTAGGCAATAGTAGCCGAAGAAGGACGTGGTAAGCTGCGAAAAGTCCGAGGGAGTTGCAAGCGAACTTTGATCTCGGAATATCCGAATGGGGCAACCCGCATATTTGAAGAATATGCAAAAGTGGGAACCGGCCGAACTGAATCATCTTAGTAAGCCGAGGAAGAGAAAGTAATTAAACGATTTCCATAGTAGCGGCGAGCGAACTGGAAAGAGCCCAAACCATATAGATGTAATATCTTGTAGGAGTTATCTAGATGGGGTAGAGGGATCTCGAGTGAGCAGACTACAATCTGCTCGTCTTAGTGTAAAATGAAGTAGAACATAACTGGAAAGTTAGACCAGAGTAGGTGATAGTCCTGTATACGTAAGTAGAAGCTGAGATTTTGAGACACCCAAGTAGCACGAGACACGAGGAATCTTGTGTGAATCTGCGTGGACCATCACGTAAGGCTGAATACTGCTATTGACCGATAGTGAAGAGTACCGTGAGGGAAAGGTGAAAAGAACCCCGGGAGGGGAGTGAAATAGAGACTGAAACTATGTGCTTACAGACCGTCAGAGCGTAATAAGTGATGGCGTGCCTATTGGAAAAGGAGCCTGCGAGTTTTTCTTAGTGGCGAGGTTAAAATATGGAGCCGTAGGGAAACCGAGTTTTAAAAGAGCGAATTAGTCGCTAGGGAAAGACACGAAACCTGGTGATCTATGCCTGTCCAGGATGAAGCTTCATTAAACTGAAGTGGAGGTCCGAACCGACCGATGTTGAAATATCGGCGGATGAGATGGGTATAGGGGTGAAAAGCCAATCGAACCAGGAGATAGCTTGTTCTCTTCGAAATGCATGTAGGTGCAGCCTACAGTTTAGATCAATGGGGGTAGAGCACTGAATGCTCTAGGGGTCCGAAAGGATTACCAAAAGCAATCAAACTCCGAATACCATTTGATTTTACTGTGGAGTGAGGCATTGGGTGACAAGATCCTATGCCGAGAGGGAAAGAGCCCAGACCAACAGCTAAGGTCCCCAAATAACTTCTGAGTGTGAAAGGATGTTAGGTATCTAAGACAGCCAGGAGGTTGGCTTTAAAGCAGCCATCCTTTAAAGAGTGCGTAATAGCACACTGGTCGAGAGACCTTGCGCCGAAGATTCAACGGGGCTAAGAAGTTTACCGAAGCTATGGAACGAGAGTTGGTAGGAGAGCGTACTGTAAGTCGTTGAAGGTGTTTTGTAAAGAACGCTGGAGATATCAGTAGTGAGGATGCAGGCATCAGTAGCGTAAAAGGTAGGTGAGAATCCTACCCACCGAAAGTCTAAGGTTTCCAGGGGAAGGTTCGTCCGCCCTGGGTTAGTCGGGGCCTAACACGAAGCTAAATAGCGTAGTGGAAGGACAACAGGTTAATATTCCTGTACTAGTTGTAACTGTTTGAAAGATGGAGTGACACAGAAAGGTATCTACGCTGACTGTTGGATTAGTCAGTTTAAGCTTGAAGTCTGTCTATATAGGCAAATCCGTATAGATAAAGATGAGGAGTGATGAGGTAAGGTAGAGATCCTACGCTGTCGAGAAAAGCTTCTATTTAGGTTATGACTACCCGTACCACAAACCGACACAGGTAGACAGGATGAGAATTCTAAGGTGAGCAAGATAATTTTCGTTAAGGAACTCTGCAAAATTACTCTGTAACTTCGGGAGAAAGAGTGCCTGTTTTAGTTGGCGTGCACAAGCGGCACAAAGGCGAGACAGGTCGCAGTGAAAAGATCCGGGCAACTGTTTATCAAAAACACAAGTCTCTGCTAAGCTGAAAGGCGACGTATAGGGGCTGAGACCTGCCCAGTGCTGGAAGGTTAAGGGGATTGCTGCAAGGCGAGAACTGAAGCCCCAGTGAACGGCGGCCGTAACTCTAACGGTCCTAAGGTAGCGAAATTCCTTGTCGGGTAAATTCCGACCCGCATGAAAGGTTTAATGATCCGGGTGCTGTCTTGACGAAAAACTTGGCGAAGTTGTATTGTGGGTAAAGATACCCACTTTCCGCAGCAGGACGATAAGACCCCGTGGAGCTTTACTGTAGCTTGATATTGTATTTTGGTGACATATGTATAGGATAGTTGGGAGACTATGATTCTAGGGCGCTAGCTTTGGAGGAGTCAACCTTGGAATACCAACCATGTGTTAGCGGGATACTAACTTGTGGATACAAGGACAGTGTTAGGTAGGCAGTTTGACTGGGGCGGTCGCCTCCTAAAAAGTAACGGAGGCGTGCAAAGGTTCCCTCAAAACGGTTGGAAATCGTTTGTTGAGTGCAAAGGCAAAAGGGAGCTTGACTGTAAGAGAGACATCTCGAGCAGGGTCGAAAGACGGTCTTAGTGACCCGGTGGCACAGTATGGAATGGCTATCGATCAACGGATAAAAGTTACCCCGGGGATAACAGGCTTATACTTCCTGAGAGTTCATATCGACGGGAGTGTTTGGCACCTCGATGTCGGCTCATCACATCCTGGAGCAGAAGAATGTTCCAAGGGTTGGGCTGTTCGCCCATTAAAGTGGTACGCGAGCTGGGTTCAGAACGTCGTGAGACAGTTCGGTTTCTATCCGCTGTGGACGCAAAGCATTGAGAAGATCTATTCTTAGTACGAGAGGACCGGAATGGACAAACCAATGATGTACCAGTTGTTACGCCAGTAGCATCGCTGGGTAGTCACGTTTGGAAAGGATAAACACTGAAAGCATCTAAGTGTGAAGCCTACTTCAAGATGAGTGCTTATGAAGACCTTATAGACTATGAGGTTGATAGGTAGCAGGTGTAAGTTTTGTAAGAAATTAAGCTGAGCTATACTAATATCTTCTAACTATTTGTTGATACTTGAGATATATGTAATGTAATTATATTTTGATAGGTGAGTAAGATTGTAGGGGGTACACCCAGTAACATCTCGAACCTGGCAGTTAAGCCCTATTCGCCAAGAATACTTTACGGGAACTCTTGGTTTGCCTATCATTTAAGTGTTATTATACTTGTTTTCCATTTTTATTTTTAATCAAGGGGTTGATGATGGAGAAGAAAGAAAAGAAGAGAATGTTAATTAGGCTTGAGCCTACTCTTTCTGAGAATTTAAAAAAGCGTGCTAAGCTTGAGACAAGATCCATGAACAGCTTGGTACAGCATGCTCTTAAGAAGTACATAGAATGGTCAGAGCAGTAATTTATTTGTATTCATTTTAAAAATATGTTTTAAAGGTGTAGCTTGGTTGCACCTTTTTTTGTTATTATATTATAAATATTTAAACGGTTAGGGGAAGAGTTATGTTAAAAAAATTTAAAAATAGTACTAGGTATGTTGGAATTTTACTTGCTGTGCTTCTTGTAGGTGGTCTTGTTGCCAGTGCATTTGGTTCAATTTTTACTTTAATTTCTAATAGAGAAGATTACGTTATTAAAGTAGGTGAAAATAAGATATACCCTTCTATGATCAAATCTTTAAATGATGAATTGAGTAAAACCTTATTCATAGCATCACTTATCGACAAGGAAGTTATGGATAAATACAAAAATAAGCTTCATTTGAGCATTTCTAGCAATGAGATAGATGAAAAGTATTCTGAGAAAATATCTCGTGCCAGATCTAGGGTAAATAGAAGAATAAGTGAAAGAGATCTGGTTAGGATAGTTTATGGTACCACTATTGCTAAATTAAGATCATCAATATACAATGAAATAATGAATGAAAAGATACGAGAGATAATAGTAAACTCTTACTCCCCTAAAGAGAGAGATATAAAAAAAGTTATGTCTGATGAAGATTGTGATAGAGATAGAGCTATATATAAGCTTAAATCTGATAATGGCAACAAGTACTTCAAAAACTGGCTTCAGGAGGAAAGAACTGCTGTTAATCTAGAAATTAAAGATCCTGATTTTGCTAAATATGCTCCTTTTAACCTACTTAGCTTAGGCAGTCTGAAGGTTACCAATCATGAGTTTGCTAATACAATGAGCATATATGTCTCTTACCCAATGATACTGAACTACATGCCAGGTGATAGTAGTGAAGAGAAAGCAGCTAAGTTTGTCTACAAATCTTTGAATAGAGATATGCTACTAGCAGGTGAAGCATTATCAAAGGGAGTTAGATGTAGCAGAGATCTATCTAATTTAGATAAAATTAACTATCTAAAAGGTCGAATGGAAGAAAAGATTAAAGATGAGATTAATGTGAGAGATAGAGACTTAAAGGCATACTTTTTCTCTAATAGAGATAAGTATGATGAAAAAGAGAGGGCCTATGTAGATATAGTATTTCTTCCTTTTAAGCCTTCAAATACAGATATAGAAGAGAGAGATAGAGAAGCTAACGATATTTTAAATTCAGCTATAAAATCTAACAGTCTTCCAAAAGGTATGGAACAGAAAAAAATGTCAAAAGAGGAATTTACTAAAAAATTCGGAAGGAAGTTTTTTAGGAAGAATGAAGTTGTCCCTTCACTATTTCTAAATGAGGGAAAAAAGATAGTTGCTAAGGATGAGGGTGAAAGTGTATCTTTTGTGGAGCTAGAAGCTAAAATGTCTAAAGAGACAAAAGAATCTCTAGAAAGACAGGCAAGTAAGATATTGGACCAAATAGAAAAAGAGCATATAGATATGAAGAAAGCTGTAGAGTTGTACTCTGATGTAAACTTTAAGAAGAAAATTACAGTTCATAGAGATGGTAAGCTTGATAAGGAATTAGAAAAGGCTATTATGAGTAGCGACAGAATTGAAAAAGTTGTTACTGGAAAAGGTATTTATATATTCAAAAGAAGTTCATATTACCCAGAAAAGAGAGCAGTTTTTGAAGATGTAAGAAATAGGGTGGTTAATGACTACAAATCCTCAGTTTTTGATAAAAAGGTAGAGGAAGCTATATCAGATATCAGTTCAAGAAAGAGTGTGAAGATAGAAAAATCTTTCTTTAAAGATTTGATAGAAAAAAAGTAGATAACTTTCCTTCTGGCTAGGGAATCATTGCTGTTTTTTGTGGGATAAAACTTTGCTATTCAATTAGGAGATAGTGATTGTGAGGCTTGTATTTAAACTGGGCGAATCAAATTTCAGAGGAATGATAGAAGGCAAGAGTTTTTTTGTGGACAAGAGCTTGTTCATAAAAGAGGTAATAGAAGAGGGTTCAGAAGTAGTATTAATAACAAGACCAAGAAGATTTGGAAAGAGTCTAAACTTTTCAATGTTGAAATATTTCTTTGATA
>MDTC01061398.1_pt1 | contig 152549 bp, 131 predicted proteins | sample 811181 | NCBI WGS metagenome assembly MDTC01 (sample SAMN05326644, study PRJNA326480) | marine metagenome | isolation source: seawater | place: Pacific Ocean: North | collected 2011
CCCCTAGGGGACTCGAACCCCTGTTACCGCCGTGAAAGGGCGGTGTCCTAGGCCACTAGACGAAGGGGACGCAAACAACACTTCGTCGTGTGTTGAGGCGCGCATTTTATGGACGAACCCTAACCTCGTCAAGCAATTTTTTCCAATTAATTCATAATCCTCTGCCGAATCAAACAGCTGCACAGTGTGGGTGGATCATTCGCATTTCGGTACGCACTTCGCTAGCATGCTGGAACCAGAAACGAGGAATAACAAGAATGAAAAAACTGATGATGGCGGTGCTGATAATCAGCCTGCTACTGGCCGCAGGCCTCACCCTGATTCCCTCCCCCATTGATGCTGCCGCCTATAATCCGGCACCGTCGATGGCGATGGCCGGACCGCTTGCCGTGAACCGGCTGTTGGATGACATCAACGTACTGGCGGCACAATCCGTGCTGGGGGCGGAGGATGTGGATGTGGACCCCCAGGGGCGTGTATACGGCACCACCGCAGACGGCCGGATCATCCGGGTCAGCCCTGATGGTAACACCGAAACCCTGGCGCACACGCAGGGTCGGCCACTGGGCCTGCACTGGGATAGCAGGGGCAATCTGATCATTTGCGATGCTTTCAAAGGCCTGCTGTCACTTGCACCCAATGGCGAACTGACAACTCTGCTCACTGAAGTGGACGGCATTCCACTGGTGTTCGCGGATGATCTGGAAATCGCCGACGACGGCACAATATATTTTACCGATGCCAGCATCAAGTACGACCAGCATCACTATGTGCTGGACATGCTGGAAGCCCGCCCCTGGGGCCGCCTGATTGCATTTAACCCGGAAACCGGCCAGGCTCGCACAGTGTTGGATGAGCTGTATTTTGCCAACGGTGTGGCCCTATCCAGTAAGCAGGATTTTGTGCTGGTCAATGAAACTTACCGCTACCGGGTGACCCGATACTGGATCAGCGGGCCCAAACAAGGTCGGTCCGATATTTTTATCGACAGGCTGCCGGGGTTTCCGGACGGCATTTCCAGCAGCGGACGAGGCACTTTCTGGCTCGCGTTGCCCACCGTACGCAATCCTCAGGCTGACTTCATGCATCCCTGGCCCTTTCTAAAAGAGATCGTCGCCAGGCTGCCGGATTCCGCCAGGCCTAAACCCGCGCCCTATGGCCTGATTGTAGAGCTGGATGAACAGGGCAATGTGCTGCGCAGCCTGCACGATCCGGAAGGAGACGATTTTCCGTTCATAACCTCGGTGCAGGAAGTCAACAACCAGCTGTATTTGGGAACGCTGACCGGGAAAGGCATCGGCGTAGTGTCAGCACAGCTCAGACCCAAACCCTGATCTGTCAAAACGTAATAAGCAAACCAACTCTAGGAACCCTTGGTTACACCTCTGGAGAGTCACGGAGGGCTGGGGTAATCTGAGATCAGTCCAAACATGAGGAAACATCATGTCCGAAGCCAAACAATATGATTCTTTTGAAAATTTCTACCCATTTTATCTGGCGGAGCACAGCAATGTAACCTGCCGCCGACTGCACTTTGTGGGCAGTACCCTGGTCTTGTTACTGCTGGCCTATAGCGTTACCACGGCCAGCTGGGGCTACCTGCTATTGTTGCCCGTAGTGGGTTACGGATTTGCCTGGGTGGGGCATTTCTTCTTTGAGAAAAACAAACCAGCCACCTTCACTTACCCCTGGTACAGCTTCATGGGTGACTGGGTTATGTACAAAGACATCCTTACCGGAAAGATTCGCTTTTAAAAACTAACCTAAACAGGTTTAGCCGCAAATCCGGGCCGATGACCATTCCTGGACCTGAATCAAGAATTTAGGTCTACACTTAACAGGATAGGAAGGCCAACCGGCAAAGGACAAACCATGTCATCAGAACTGATCGTTATACTGTCCATCGTGGGCGGTGCAGGGCTTATCGGCCTGTTTTACATCAGCCACAGCATTGAGCAGCAGCGGCGGCAACGGGCTCTGTTGATTGCCAATATTTCTGACTTTGCGTTTCGCTTGCAACGCCTGCTGGACTCCATTCCTCCTGCCTACCTGGGAAAAGACATTCAGTTGCTGCTGCTGGGTCAAATCAAAAAGCGGATGGAGCGGCTGAAAGAGCTGGCTCCCAGCAACGACAAATTCCGCAAGAAACTGGATGCCACCAACGAGCACATTGCGGAAGTAACGGGCTCCACCGCCAAGCAAGTCAAACCGCAGATCAAAAGCCCAGAAGAAGCCTCTCAGATCCGCACCCTGTTACAGGATTTGAGTAAGATCATTGAAACCTTTGCCCAAAACAAGATCATCACTGTGGCTGAAGCCCGCACCCATCTGGCATTCCTGCAAAGCAGTTACCTTGATGCCAACCTCAATCACTTGCTGCATCAGGCCGAAACTGCCCGCCAGGAACAAAAACCCAAGGTGGCCATACTGAATTATGAGAAAGCACTGACTGAAATGAAAAAACGCAATAAAAAGGGTAATTTCAGCGAACGCATCGAGCAAGTAACGGCCGTCATCAACCAACTGAGGGATGAAGCCGGGCACGCCGTTTCAAGCACAGCAGACGAACCCAATGAGTTGAACCAGGCGATGAATGAGCTACTGGAAGAAGAAGACGCCTGGAAGAAAAAATATTTCTGAAGCTGTCTTTACTCACCCTTGAAATAACAGGGCAATGCGTTAATCCTCGACCAAACCATCACCAGAGGATCAAATAATGACACTAACGGTATACGGAGCATCACTCTCCCCTTTTGTTCGCAAAGTCTGCATTGCTTTGACGGAGAAACAGGTTCCCTACGAACAAATCCAGATTGACCCCGCCAAACTTCCGGAAAACTTTCACGAACTGAGCCCCTTTGGACGGATCCCAGCCCTTAAGGATGGCGATAATGTGCTGGCCGATTCCGCTGTCATACTCTCCTACCTGGAGCGCAAATATCCCACGCATCCGTTGAGCTATGAAGATCCCTATTTGCAGGCAAAAGTGCAATGGTTTGAAAAGTTCGCAGATTACGAACTGGCACCGAATACGACCTTTGGCGTGTTCCGAAACCGGGTGCTGATGAAAATGATGCGCAAGGAATGTGACGATGCCTTTGTGGAGAAATGTCTGCAGGTAAAACTGCCGCCGTTGCTGGACTATCTGGAAGAAAGCATTCAGGACAACGAATTCATTGTCGGTGACCGCTTTACCGTCGCCGACATTGCCATTGCTTCACAGTTTGTCAACTATAGCTACGGTGATGAGCGTATCGATTCTGGACGCTGGCCCAAGGCGGCAGCCTATGTGGAGCGCTTGCATGGACGCCCCAGCATCGCCCCAATGATTACCCGGGAAACCACATTCATTGACAAAGTTCTGCACCGTTAGAACAGCCCCAGCGCCACTCCAGGCTGACTCCAGCGCCGCTCCAGGCCGACTCAGAGTCAGCCTTCATCCAGCAACAGCCGCAATTGCTCGCGCAACGCCAACAACTGATTGGGTGTTATCGGCAAGTTGCACAACAATTGCAACGGCACCACCCGAGCGCGCTCCTTGAGTTCGATGCCATCCAATGACAATCGTATGAGCACCTCTCGTTCGTCATGGCTGGCCCGTTCCCGGTGGATCAAGCCATTGCTCTCCAGACGTTTCAACAGTGGCGTGAGGGTGCCGCTATCAAGCTTCAGCCGTTCGCCGATGAACTTTACGGCAACCCCCTGGGGAAATTGTGGATCGGGCAGAGATTCCCACAACACCAGCATCACCAGATACTGAGGGTAAGTCAGGCCCAACTCATTGAGTAAAGGCCGGTATTGGGCGATTATTTTGCGGGAAAGCGCATAGAGAACGAAGCAAAACTGATTATCCAGTTGCAGGGCTTCGTCCAGATCATTGAGCGCCGTCAACGGGATGCGCCTCAGGCCAGTAACTTACGAATTTCAGATTCAATTTTTTCCGGTGTATCCTTGGGCGCAAAGCGCTGCACGACCTCACCGTCCTGATTAATCAAAAACTTGGTGAAATTCCATTTGATCGCCTGGGTACCCAGCAAACCAGGCGCCTGCTCTTTCAGATGTTTAAACAGGGGATGGGCATCGTCCCCATTAACATCCACTTTCTCGAACATGGGAAAGCTGACTCCGTAATTCAGTTCGCAGAACTCGGTGATCTGTTCATTGCTGCCCGGGTCCTGCTTACCAAACTGATTACAGGGAAAACCGAGAATCTCCAGGCCGCTGTCCTTATATTGCTTATAGAGTTTTTCAAGCCCCTTGAACTGTGGTGTAAAGCCACATTTACTGGCCGTATTCACCACCAGAATCACTTTACCTTTATAGTCTGACAGAGGTGTTTCCTTCCCCTGCATGGTCACTGCCTTGAAATCATGCACGCTGCCCATTGGAGTCTCCCTTAGATGTGAACAGGTATGTTTGCTTCCAGATTACTCGCACAGCATACAGCGCATTTATATTTTGCACAATTTAATAATGCACAATCAAACTCAATACGCAGTGTGCCTGGTTCTCACTTTTCCACAATTTCTGTGGATAACTCTGTTGATACATTATGTAAAAATTCGTAAAACACGCTCATTCCGCTCATCGCAACAAACTGGTTATTTTTTAATCAGACACATTTGAGCCAAAATTCAGCAACTTACCCGACGAATTGCACCAACAAGGAACATAGCTTTATTTATATAGCCTACAGCGATAGTCTCCACTAACTGTGTACAAAAACGGTGCGGTTGACTGTGATTAAATTTGAATCCATTGGCTGACAAACGTCGATAAAATATAGATAAGCGGTTGTTAACAATTTATGGTTATAACAACCAAATTTAAGGCAACCCGCTTGTTAATAACTATTTTTGACTGTTTTCATGAAACTGCAGTGAAAGCGAATTAATGCAATAGCGCAGACCGGTTGGCGGTGGCCCATCGGGAAAAACGTGGCCCAAATGGGCATCACAGGCAGCACACAGCACTTCTGTACGTACCATTCCATGGGAGGAATCCTTGCGTTCGATAACAGCGCGCTCATCCACCGGCTGGAAAAAGCTTGGCCAGCCTGAACCGGAATCGTATTTGGTCTGGGACACAAACAAAGGCGCATCGCAACAGGCGCAGTGATACTGGCCAACTTCCTTATGATCCCAATACTTACCCGTAAATGCCCGCTCGGTACCAGCCAGCCGGCACACGGCAAACGCCTCTTCATCCAGGCTTTGTTTCCACTCTTCCTGACTTTTTTCAACCCGCTTAACCACGCTGGGCACCTCCCATTCAAAGTACATTAAAAACAATTGGTTTTCGTATACACTTACCGGTCTTTGTAAGCTTGCTATGCTTGCATACTATGAACCTTTTTCTTGTTTGTGAACATAGAAGCCAAATTGAGGCATGAGTTTGTCTATATGAAGTCAGTGTTGAAATCCAACAAATTACATAACGTCTGTTACGACATCCGCGGGCCGGTACTGGATGAGGCGCGACGCCTGGAGGAAGAAGGTCATCGAGTACTCAAACTGAACATCGGAAACCCGGCGCCCTTCGGCCTGATGGCACCGGAAGAAATCATTCAGGATGTGATCTACCAGCTACCGGATGGATCCGGTTACAGCGACTCCAAAGGCCTGTTTGCCGGCCGCAAGGCGGTGATGCAGTACTACCAGGCCCGGGGTATTGAAGATGTCCAGATCGACGATATCTTTCTGGGCAACGGTGTCAGCGAGCTGATTGTCATGTCCATGCAGGCACTGCTCAATAATGGCGACGAAGTGCTGATTCCAGCACCGGATTACCCCCTGTGGACCGCAGCTGTCAGCCTCTCCGGCGGCACCCCCGTACACTACACCTGCGATGAACAGTCAGATTGGTATCCGGATCTGGATGACATCCGCAGCAAGATCAGCGACCGCACCCGTGCCCTGGTGATCATCAATCCCAACAATCCCACCGGTGCCGTGTATCCCAAAGCGATTCTGGAGGGCATGATCGAGATTGCCCGCGAACACAAGCTGATTGTGTTTTCCGACGAAATCTACGACAAGATTCTGTACGACGAAGCCCAGCACACCTGCACCGCCTCACTGGCCAACGATCTGGTGTTCATCACCTTCAACGGCCTCTCCAAAACCTACCGCATCGCCGGCTATCGCGCAGGGTGGATGGTGATCAGCGGCAACAAGTACGCGGCCAAGGATTATCTGGAAGGCATCACCATGCTGGCTTCAATGCGCCTGTGTGCCAATGTGCCCGGGCAACTGGCCATTCAAACGGCCTTGGGGGGCTATCAAAGTATCAATGAATTGATTGCACCCGATGGCCGCCTGACACGGCAGCGGAACCTGGCTCACAGCATGCTCTGTGACATACCGGGTATCAGCTGTGTTAAACCCAAAGGGGCCCTTTACCTTTTCCCCCGCCTGGATCCCAAGGTCTACCCCATTGTGGATGATCAGAAGCTGGTGCTGGATCTGTTGATTCAGGAAAAAATTCTGCTGGTACAAGGCTCCGGCTTCAACTGGCCGGCTCCAGACCACCTGCGCCTGGTGTTCCTGCCCCGGGAAGAAGATCTGAAAACCGCGTTAACCAAAATGGCTGAGTTTTTCGAACGCCTGCGGGATGACATGAAGAGCTGATATGGCGGATTTAAATATACTGGACTTTTACAAGGATACCGCACTGGTACTGATGAGCCTGCAACGGGTGTTTCCCCGCAAGATGGATTTGTTTGTGGAAGACCTGATCGGGCCGGATCAGGTGGATGAGTTCGGTCTGCACACCAAACGCCATGAGGCCTGCTTTGGTGCCATGCTCTGGCTGGCCGATGAAGGCTTCCTGCGGTACGGTGCCACCATTCGCCAGGAGGGTGTGGATCAGGCCTACCTGACAGCAAAGGGCCTGATTAAACTCTCCACCATCATTAATGCCCCCCTTACCGAAACACCGGCACAGGATTTACCCTCCTTTGAGGCCCAGGAACGGCTCACCATGATTGAACACATGCGCCGAGCCGTGCAGTCCCAATCGTCCGAACAGATTACTCAGGTAATGCGGATGTTTTTCACCGAGTTGGACGAGCACCAAGGCCGCTAGCCACTACTATCCACCAACTAATCTATAGGGAATGACAGATCACCGGCTGGGAACGCCCTTTCACCTGGCTTAATCCCATTTGCGTGGTCTGCGCGGCCAATTCATTGGGCAACCGGGCCTTAACATCATCACTGACCAGAATAGTGGTACCGAACTCTTTGTTCAGATGTTCAAGGCGGGCCGCTACGTTTACAGTGTCCCCGATCACGGCGTATTTCATGCGGGTTTTTGAACCCAGATTTCCCGCTACCACCGCTCCGGTGTGCAAGCCGATTCTGAATTCAATGTGATCCACCCCCAGCGCCTGCCAACGCTGGGCCAACCCATCCGCCTGCCATTGTTTGTTCAGTGAGTCCAACGCCTCGCGCATGGCCAGGGCACAGCGTGCGCCTTTCTCTGCGTGATCAGGCGTTGCCTGCGGCGCGCCAAACACGGCCAGGATGCCATCACCGAGAAACTCAATGACACAGCCCCGGTGCTGATCGATGATGCTGTTCATCACCCCCAGGTATTCATTGAGCATGGACACCATCTGTAATGGGGAAAGACGCTCGCTGATGGTGGTGTAATCCTTCAAATCGCAGAACAAGACCGTAACCACAACCTCCTCGCCACCCAGGTCTATTTTTTGTTCCTGGGCCAGTACGGAGCGGGCGACGTCTTCACTCAGATAACGGCCGAACAGGTCACGCAGCGTCTGGCGCTCCTTCAGCTCGTCGGCCATTTTGTCAAAATACTTGCCCAGCAATCCGAACTCGTCTTCACGCCGCATGTGCATGCGCACATCCAGATTGCCCTGGGCCACGGCCCCGGTGCCCTGAATCAAACGCCCCAGTGGCTCGCGGATACTGCGGGACACCACCCAGGACACCAGCGCAATCACCACAAAAGAAATCACAAAAATAACACCGGAAGCCATCAGCACCCGGTTTTCCACCATGGTGAGCCGCTCGGCTTTGACGTCCACACCCACCAGTCCGATGGCTTTGCCCTCAGCGGTTCGCAGAGGGGCGTAGGCCGACAGGGTATAACCGAACTCATCCCGATAGGGGATGTTTTCCACCGCAGGGCGGGAAAACCCCTTCAGCATAATGGGCGTATCTTCCGCCGAATAGAACTGGCCGGGATCTCCGACCATCTCGCCTTTGGCGTAGTCAATGAAAAAGAACAGCTCGGTGGGGACATTGGAGGGACGCAGAATATAAATGGAGTCTATGTCCTTGTCACGCTCCGCCATGGCTTTGAACTGCTCGTAGATTTCCTGGTGAAACGGTGTCAGCGTGGTGGCTTCGAGGTCGTAGGCGGCGATCTGATCGGCGTTGATGGTGGCAGCCAGGCTGGTGGATAACGTTAACAGCCGTTGTTGCAGTGACTCAATTTCGGATTTGGACCAAAGGTTGTAGAAAATCAGCACCAACAGCGCCAATGTGATGATCACCACGCTGCCGTACAACATCGTCAACCGAAAATGGAAGCGGTGGAAGGCACGGATTTCCCGAATGGGATCCAGCTCCATACCCGGCGCCGTTGCCACCAACAGGTCACCGGCACGCTCTTGCATTAATACGGGGGCATCCTGCTGAGACCAAACCGGCTGGGTGCCATCTGCTACCTTATTGTTTTGTTGTGATTCGCTCATTAACCCTGCTTAAAACCTACTTAAAACCTACCTAAAATAAGACAGGCGGTACCCTTCCCTGACTGAGCAGGCTTATTTGAACCGGCTCACTGAACTATCGACTCACTGAACTATCGACTCAATAGCTTCAATCCGGCAGGTAAGGCTTCGCCGAAAACACGTTTATTTTCCTGGTCGTCCAGAGCGAGCTTCTGATCCACCATAGTCTGCCACAGATCCGGGGCCTTGGCTGCACGGAGCTTCTCTACAATGGTAGACCGGATTGAGGCCGGGATATCACGGGCTCGATCCCCGGTCACACGGGCAATCATCACTGCGGCGAACGCAGCATGCTGGTTTTTCTTCCAATCCTGCCCCAACACCAGTTGCAACCACTTGTCGACATGGTCCGGCGGTATCACTGTATCCACAGCACTCTGGAAAGGCTCCCTTGATGCCACACGCCCCAGCGCCCACCAACTGGTCTGGGTTTCGCTGGATTTCTGCAAACGCTTGGCAAGCCAATTGGCTAACTCAATTTTGGTCGCCACCGGCAGCCCTTCCAGGGAGGCACTTAACCGTACCATATCCTCGTACGATTTATTTTTGATTTCTGTCTTAAGTTTCAGGTTTCGTGCTGACGCCGGATTGATAAATTTGCTGACATCCTTGTAAAGGCGTTGCTGGCATGCGGTTTCCAGGCCCCCGGCGGCCCGGCGCCAGAAAGTCCACCACTCGGCCCAGGACTGGTTCTCTTTATCGAACTGTAAACCCTGCTGGTAAAGCCCCCAGGCCTGCGAAATACGCCATTCATCGGCCGGGTAACCAAAGCCCGGGCGCAAACAGAACCCCGCCAGATTGAACCATACCCGTTCATGAGCCTGGGAGCGCCTTCGTTTCTTACGACGTTGCCACAATTCATCGAATAATGCCCTCGCCAGCGCGGTATCCCAATCATTGCGCGGCCCCAGTAACTTCTCCAGCTGCTGGCGCAGTTGCTTGACTGCGTTCCTGTCGGCCTCCTTGTCGTTGGCACCGTACACGGCATCGATGGCAGCCACTGCTGCACCATACCCCGGCGGCAGAGCATGGCTCTGATGACGGTTTTGCAAATCCCGCCGCAACTGAAACTCAACCTTCCAGCGCTGATCGGGGTCTTGCAGTGAGTGGCACTGAATGTCCAGAGTACCCACTTCCGTAAGCCGCGTGACCAGCGACACTTCCACTTCATGGTGGGTACTTTGCGTATCCAGCGCGGCCACCAAAGGCGGTAAGGGTTGAAAGCGATCCTGCTCGCTGTCCAGTGTCACCACCTGGCCCGGGGCAAAGGGTTCGTCACCGGAGCTGGCCACCAATGAAAACTGCACCGGCTGGTTCACCTGCAAAGCAAAACGGTGTGCCTGCAGGGGAATCGCCACTCCCTCTTCAGTGCCCTTGGGCAAAATGCACACCGCCACAGCGTCATTCCCCGCTGCCTCCACTTGTAAAAAGTAGGAACGCGCCGAGCCGCCGCCAATACGCATCTGATTGTTCTGTCGGCTCAATGCGAACGCCACCGCACCAAAGGCCACGGCCATATGGGGGTCTCGGTTTTCCAGCCGGGTCACGGGCCCGCCGCGCCAATGTTCCAACACCGCCTGCGCCCGCTCGGTAATCAGTGGGCTGTTAAACACACCACCGTTCATCAGCACCGCATCGGGGATCGCCGCGCCTTCCGTGGACAGCGCCAGCGCCTCAAGACAGCTGGCCTGGTGCTGCAGCAAAAACTGCGACAAATATTTGCTGACCGCCGGATCCGGTACGTAGGGCAGGCCAAACTCAACAATGCCGGCACCGCGTTTCCGGGGCAGCGCTCCAAACTCAATCAACGGGAAAAAACCATCCAGCGCCAGTTCGCGCACTTCCTGCCGGCTGAATTCCGCACTCCTGGCAGCGCCGATCAGACGGGAACCGCCCCCCAGCAAGGTGACTTTCGCCGTTTCCGGGGCGCTTTCACCCAACAGGGCTTCCTTGGCGATGCGACTCTGCTGGATCAACTGGGTCAGGCTGGCGGCATTGAGGGCCCGACCACCGCTAGTAATACGCTGTTCCGCCAAACGCGCCAACGCCAGATCCACGTTATCGCCCCCCAGCATCCAGTGGTCACCCACCGCGATCCGCTTCAGTTTGAGGTCGCCATCGGCCTGCTGGACCTGAATCAAACTCAAATCGGTGGTGCCGCCACCAACGTCCAGCACCAGCAACAGCCTGATCTGCTGCAGTGCCGCCCGGGCCTTCTCCCCCAGCCGGAAATACCAGTCGTAGCACACCGCCTGGGGCTCTTCCAGCAACGTCAGATTGTTAAGCCCGGCCAGTTCGGCAGCCTGCAACGTCAACGCACGGGCGGCCTCATCAAATGAGGCGGGCACGGTAATCACCAGGGTTTGCTGTTCCAGTGGATGTTGGGGATGTTCGTGATTCCAGGCACAGCGAATATGCAGCAGATAAGAGGCCGATGCCACCACCGGAGAGACTTTCTGCACATCGTCCGCCCCAGCCCAGGGCAGAATCGGCGCCGAACGATCCACGCGGCTGTGGGAGAGCCAACTCTTGGCACTGGCAATCTGGCGCCCCTCTACTTTGCTGCCCAGCTCGCGGGCATATTCCCCCACCAGGTACGCCACATCATCGCCCTCAATGCGCTGTTGCGGCCAGGGCAGCACCATTTGCGCTTCGGGCAGTTCACCGGCGGCCGGATGATAGCGAAAGGAAGGCAGCAGCGGGCGTTTTGCTACCTCGCCGGGGCCAACCAATTGTTCAATTTCAAACAGTCTGGCCCGGGGCTGCTGTGCTCCGGCACCGGTATCGGCGTAGGCCACCACGGTGTGGGTGGTGCCCAGATCAATGCCCACCAGATAGCGGCTGTCACCGGATTGTGTCATGCACTGTTTTCCCGTACGTCGAATTCCACCTGCCAGCGTTGATCACTGTCCCGCGGGATGGCTTCCAGGCACAAAGTGCCCAACTCGTTCACCCGTGCCGCCAAACGCACTGCCACCACTTCCCCCGGTTGGCGCCCTTCGCTGGGTAATGAAGCCTGAATGGGGTGCAATTCCTCAAGCTCTGAATCCTCCCAATCATCCAGCAGCAACCCGGGGCCATCCTCCCGGCGTACCGTGGAGCCAAAAAACCGGAACGTCACCGGTTCCCCCACCACCAGTCCAAATTCCTGTTGCGAAGGCTCAGTCTGGGAACCCTCTTCCATGCCAAAGGGTGCCACACAGAGAGCCTGCAGGGGTGGCGGCATACCCGGTACCGCCGGCATGGCGCTCTCAATGCCAACGTAATAACCACTGGCCAGACCGCCCCGAATGCGCACACCGTGGCCCTGGCGCACATAACCGTAGTAGGCTGCGCCACGGGCAACCGCCAGATCCAGATCGGCTCCCTGCAGCAAGCGGGCAGGCTCAGAGCCGCCCTGCTGCAGCCAGCTATTGAGTACCGACATCAAGCGCTGTGCCAGTTTCGGCGCCTTCAGGACACCACCGTTGAACAACACCGCCGTGGGTTTGATAAAGCCCTGGGCGGCCCCGAAAAAGTCCTGGGCGGCATTGGACTGACGGCACAGAAAGGCGGCCAGATGGCGGGTGACACCCGCATCCTGGGCATAAGGCAATCCCATCTGAGTCAGGGCAGTGCGAGGCTGCTGCCGTGGATGATCCTCAATCGCCACTTGTGGAAAAAAACCGTCCACGAGCGTCTCTTCCACTTCGCTGCGGGTTAATTCAGTGCGCAACGTACTGCCCATCAACTTCGACCCCCGGCTGGGCACCACCAGGGGTACCACATCCTGGCCACTGTCATTGAGCAATAACTCCTTTGCGTCGCGACAGCCATGGGTCAAAGCCTGAATCTGCCAGGGCTTAAGTGATTTCCCTTCTGCCTCCAGTTTGGCCTTGATCCGGTAGGCCAACGCCAGATCCATGTTATCTCCACCCAGCAGAATATGATCGCCCACCGCAACCCGGTTCAGTTCCAGGTTGCCTTCGCTCTCCGTCACCGCCACCAAAGACAAATCCGTGGTACCGCCGCCGATATCCACCACCAGCACAATATCACCCACCTGCACCTGATCCCGCCAGCGGTCACCCGAATTATTGACCCAGCTGTAGAGCGCTGCCTGCGGTTCTTCCAGTAATGTTAAGCGTTGCAAGCCCACGGTGCGGGCCGCTTCTGCCGTCAGATCCCGGGCTGCCGGATCGAACGACGCCGGCACGGTGAGGGTAATATCCTGCTGCTCCAGCGGCTGATCGGGAAAACGATCATTCCAGGCGGCCTTCAGGTGTGCCAGGTACGCTGCTGAGGCAGCCAATGGCGAGGTCTTGCTGACGTCCTCCGGCGCATTCAAAGGCAGGAAATCAGCGTGCCGATCCACGGCCCCGTGGCATAACCAGCTTTTGGCGCTGGCAACCAGACGCAATGGTGTTTTGGCGCCCAGGTGGCGGGCAATGTGCCCCACCAGTGCCAATCCGCTTTGCCCCCAGGGCAGATTGAGATCCGACGTCGCCACTTCCGCCTCATGGGCCTGATACAGGAAGGAAGGCAATTGGGGCAGGCTTTCCACCACGCCAGGTTGGGTCAACTGCGGGATGGCCAGGACCTCCTCTCGGGGCTGCTCAGGGGCCTGGGATACATCGATAAATGACAGCACACTGTTGGTGGTACCGAGATCAATGCCCACACTGTATTGACTGCTGTACTGACTGCTGCCTTCACTCATAGCTCCACCTCGGCAGGGGCTATCACCTTGGGATCATGGCCCGGCGCCAGCCTGGGCAAATCGGCTTTCACCGCTTTCCATCCGCGGTGTACCAGTACGCCACTGAAAGGGGGCTCGCCAACTACATTACCGGTTACCCGGTTTTGCGCCGGATCAAAGCCGGCCGCCAGCGTCACCTGGGTTTCTTCCTCTTCACTGCGCACCGGCACCAGTGAGAAATACTGATCCAGCACCTTCTTGCTGCCCTCATGCAACACCCGCGACACCGCGCCGATTTCAGCATCACTGAACCCGGTCAGATCCTCCTGCAGGAAATCAACAAAGCGTGCCTCCTGTTGCAACAGCCCCAGCAGTTGCAACGCCGATTCCGGATCATTGGATTTCAGGGCCGGGGTCGGTGTCGGGGTCGCTGCCGGGGCGACAGGTTCCGGCTCTGTAGCGGAATCAGGCGCCGGTGCCTTCTTGCCACCACCGCGCAGCACGGCCACCACCAGCAGGATGAAACCGAGCCCCCCCAATATCAGGTGCAGGGCGTCAATGGTGGTGGGCATTACGGGATTTATATCCATGGCTTCACGCTCTCAAGAATCTATCAGGGTCAAAAACAAACCGGCTACCGGGTTCAGCCGCGCCAAATGCCGCGCAGTTTACCATCTTGCCGGCGAGGATAAAGACCACATTATTTGGGTCTTTTATGTTTCATAATTTAATGACATGATATGTCGGAATCTTTTTCGTGCCGGGCGGTCTATATCCTGGCTCCCATAAGAATTTCAAACACTTGAAATTCCCCTGGCGAGCCCAATGTATACAGCATTCGGTTAACTGTTCATTTTGTCTTAGAGAGGATAAGAATCCACCATGATGCGCATACTGTTGTTTCTTGGTACCAACCTGGCCGTGATTGCCGTTGCCAGTATCACCCTGAGTATTCTGGGGGTACCTGGTTATCTACAGCAGAACGGCACCAACCTTAACCTGCAGTCCTTATTGATATTCTGTGCGATATTTGGCTTCGCCGGCTCCTTTATCTCCCTGTTGTTGTCCAAGAAAATGGCCAAATGGAGCTCCAGGGCGCAGGTCATCACCAAACCCACCAATCACGCCGAACAGTGGCTGCTGGAGACCGTTAACGAGTTGTCCACCAAGGCTGGTATCAAAATGCCGGAGGTGGCGGTATTCCCATCCCAGGTCTCCAACGCGTTCGCCACCGGCTGGAACAAAAACGACGCTCTGGTGGCAGTCAGCGAAGGGCTTCTGCGGCGCTTTGACCGGGAAGAAGTACGTGCCGTGCTGGCCCATGAGATCGGCCACGTTGCCAATGGCGACATGGTGACCCTGGCGCTGATCCAGGGCATCATGAACACCTTTGTCATGTTCTTTGCCCGCATCGCCGCGTTTGTCATCGATCAGTTCTTCCGCAATGATGAAGGTGAAGGCGGCTTAGGCTTCTTTGGCCATATGGCGGTGGTGTTCCTCTTCGATATCATTTTCGGCATCCTCGCCAGTATCATCGTCATGTGGTTTTCCCGCTGGCGTGAATTCCGCGCGGACGCCGCCGGTGCCGACCTGGCCGGACGGGGCGCCATGATCCGGGCATTGCAGAAACTGAAGGCCGAAATGGAATTACCCAATGACCTGCCCGACACCATGGTGGCATTCGGTATCCGTAACGGTAAAGTGGCCAAGTTGTTCTCGTCACACCCGCCCCTGGACGCGCGCATCGCTGCGCTCACCAACGGCTAACTGACAACAGTACAACCGGCCAGACTGGAAAAGCCCGCGTAAAGCGGGCTTTTCTTTTGTCGACATTGTGGGGGGATGGGTGCAGTGAATGCCGTAACCAGCATGCTAACCGGGTCAGGCAGGCTCAGCATCAGCCTTCAACGGGATACAGCACCGCATCTTCATAACCGGTAATCACCGGTAAATAGCCACACAGTTCCCCATTCAGTTCGGCATCCCAGGTATCCACCAGCAGGGGGCGCCCTGCCAGTTCCTTAAGCTTGGTTTTGGTGGCAATTATGATGATGTTATCGCGACCCACCTGGCGAATCACCGCCGGGCTGATCTGATGATTGCCCCGACCGAATATATGCCCCTGACCACCGATCAGGGTCACCACAATCTTCGCCGGATAGCGCTCAAGCCAATGCAGGATATCCTGTTCGGTGGCATCCATCTGCACCCATTCCTGGTTTAACAGCAAATCCACCCCCAGCAGTGTTTTCTCCAGCCCCAGCTCATCCGCGATCGCTTTGGTGGTGGTGCCCGGGCCCAAAATATAAAGCCAGTCGCGCGCCAGCTCATCAATGATGTGCGCCGCCACCTCCTGCAGCACCAGGGCTTCAACTTCCCTGCCGCCGCACTTGACGTGTTGCAGGTAGCGTTCTTCAGCGGGAACCAGCAGCTCCCCATAGTGGCTGGCCCGCACCTGGCCCTGGCGGAAGGCGTCCTCGTCAATATCCCGCACTTCCATGGCCGCCACACTGACCAGCTGCCCCTGGATCATTTTGATCACAATCTCCGCCGCTCCTTTGGCATGCACCGCATAGACCCCGGAATGGATCTTGACACCGGCGGGTATCCCCAGCACCGGGATACTGGTGTTTACGGCCTGATGAATATCCCGCGCGGTGCCGTCACCACCGGCAAAAACAATCAGATCAACACCCTGCTGCTGCAGCGCCCGGGCCGCCTGACGGGTATCCACAGCACCGGTGGTGGCGGCACATTCACCGCATACCTGCATATTGAATCCGGCTTCCTGCAGGCTATCCTCCCCCATGGCTCCGCCCCAGCAAAACCACTGAATCTGGGCCTGGTATGGCTGCAATTCACGCAGAAAAATACCCACCCGCTGCAAGGCACGGGGCACCGCTCCCCGCTGCAAAGCCTGATCCACAATGGATTCACCATCACTGCCCTTCAGGCCCACCGCCCCGCCGATACCGGCCATGGGATTCACCAGCAGTCCAAGTTTGATTTGATTCATGGCAGGCTGTACTTCCTCCGGTTAGAACCACTTTGTTGCTGTGCCGCATTCTATACCACTCGGGGACAGTGGGCACGGTGTGTCCCGTTCTGACATGCAGAACCGGCTCCAAACATGAGACACTTACCGCATGAAAAACACAACAATGACTGAATCACATGCTCATCTCTTTGAATTACGCTATTTTCGCGCTGGCTATTGCACTGAGTCTGGACCTGTATCGTCGCCCAGAGCGCTATCGGGAAGCCGCCAGACATATGCTGCTGTTTGCCATCGCCGCCCTGCTGGGTGGTTTGGCCCATCATATGGAAGCGGAAGAGGCTCACGTCAACCGCTGGTTGATGAGCCTGAACGACACCCTGCCCCGTTATTTCCGAACCGGCTCGTTCCATAACGTCTACCTGCGGGTCTGGCTGGCAACGTTTTTCGCCATTGGCCTTACCGAATACTATTTCATGCGTATCTTTCTGCACCCGCTGGCAGACCGCTATGGTTTTCAGTGGCTGAAAGGGTGTCTGGTGGTTTCGTTGATATTATTCAGTGCCGCGTCACTGCTGATCAGTCAATACTCCCTGGTGGTGATGTTTCACCTGCTCACCCATTTACTGGTGATCGGGTTTTCACTGTATCTCATTTTGGTGCAGGGGCTGCGGTTGTTCTGGCTTCTGATCGGCCTGGTGACGCTGAACCTGGCAGCGGGGGCAATCTGGTCTTTGATGGCGCTGGGCAGCATTTCCACGGGGCCGTTGCACTACAACGACTGGTATCATCTGATTATTCTGCTGTTCCTGGTGCTGCTGCATCAGGTGCTCACCCGGGGGCGGCTGGTTGACACCCTGCATGCGCTATCCCCACCACGGCAACAACCGCATGCGCTCAAGGCACAATCTTCAGGCCCAGTGCCCGCAGGCGATTAATCTCCTGCTCTGCCAATACGGATTCCAGATGCGCCCGCCCCCTCAGCGTGACCGTATTGAACTCGCGCCGCACCCGATACTGCCTGCGCAAGGCGTCAAAACCCTGGGCCCGACGTTCTCTGGGTAAGCGCAGGCTGGTGCGGAGCCCCACATCATCTTCATGAATATTGTATATACGGGTAATCAACTCCCGGGCCGTGGCGGGATTGTACGTTTGCTCCCCTTGCAGGTCCAATAGCAGATTCAACTTGGGATCGATCAGATCAGCCTCCTGTATAGAGACATCACACCCCAGATGCCGGCACAGTGCCTGGTAAATCATCCAGGTTCCCCGCACCTTGCCATCAAAGCTGTAACCGGCAATGTGGGGTGTTGCGATATCCACTTTACTGGCCAGCTCAATGTTGACAAAGGGCTCGCCTTCCCACACATCCAGTACGGCCGCCAGGTCATAGCGCTCATCCAGCACCCGTGCCAACGCCATATTATCCAGCACCGGGCCACGGGAGGTGTTGATCAGCACCGCACCCGGCACCATGCTGCGCAGGCGGTGCTCATCCGCCAGGTGATGGGTGGCGTGCCTGCCTTCCTGCGTATAGGGTACGTGCAACGACACAATATCCGCCTGCCAGGCTTCATCGGCACTGACAAACTGCGCGCTGGCAGGATGCTGCCCGGATTCCTGTTGCGGGGGGTCGCACAACAACACCCTGAGACCCAACTGTTCAGACACCGCCTGCAGGCGGGAACCCACATTACCGGCACCAATAATACCGATGGAGCGGTTGGCCAGGGTGAAGTCGCGGGCGGACTCCAACTCCAACAAAGCCGCCATCACATAGTCCACCACCGACTGGGCGTTGCATCCCGGTGCACTGCTGAACGCAATCTTCTCCCGCTGCAGATATCCCTGATCGATATGGTCAACACCAATGGTGGCGGTACCAACAAACCGCACCCGGGAACCCGCCAGGAGCGCTTCCGTCACTTTGGTAATGGAGCGCACAATCAACGCATCGGCGTGCTTTACCAGATCAGCATCCGGATCGCGCCCCGGCACCTTGATCACGGTTCCCAGGCTGCCGAAGCAGGCTTCGGCCATGGGAATATTTTCATCCACCAGAATTTTCATGCTTCAACTTAACTCACGCAGCAGTGCCGCCAGTGTATGCTCAACCTGCCCCAAATAACCAACGCCAAACAGGTTAAAGTGATTCAGCCAATGGTAGAGGTCATACAGATTACGGCGTAAAGAATGCCCATCGCGCAGAGGTAAAACAGTATGGTATGCCTCATAAAACGCCGCTCCGGGCGCGCCAAACATGCGGCTCATGGCCAGGTCCGTTTCCGCATCACCATAATAGACCGCCGGATCAAACAAAGTGGGGGTGCCGGATGGGTCCACCGCCATATTGCCACTCCATAGATCCCCGTGCAGTAAAACAGCTGGCGGCTGATACCAACCCAGTGTGTGAGGAAGCAAGCCCAGCAGGCGATCCAGATCCTGCAGCAGTGCCCGCCGCATGCCTTTGGCCTGTGCCAGCTTGCGCTGGGGTAACAAGCGCCGCTCTGCATAAAACACCCACCAGTCCGTGTGCCAGCCGTTGATCTGGTGACTGCGCCCAATGTAATTATTATGCTCCAGGCCGTACGCCTTACCCTGCATGCTGTGCAACTGCGCCAACGCCTCGCCAAAGCGAGCCTCATGCCGGGCTTTGATGGCCGCCAGCGCTATAAACTCCATGGCCAACACCGAGCAGTGCTGCAAGCGCGCCGCCCCCAATACCGCCGGTACGCGTATGGCGGGGCATTGATCCAGCAACTGCAAACCCAGGGCTTCTTTCTCATACATGTCCAGTTGGCCAACGGGCCCCACTTTGACAAACACAGAATCCAATTGCTGACTGTAAATTTCGTAGGTTTCGTTGATGCAACCGGCGCCGGAGGGGCGCGCCTGCGCAGTACGGTAATCGGTGCCGAGCAGGTCGCTCAGCCAGTCAAGCAATTCATTCAGAATCCGCGTATCAAGCATAATGTCGCTTCACCAGGTTGTGGAATGCCGCCCCCAGCCCCTGGGCATCCAGATACGCCAGTAGGGTATCCGGACTGGCAGCATTGAATCTCAGATTATTCAGCGGCAGCGCGTGAGGTGGCGGATGCAGCCGAATCAACTCCCTGAACAGGAAGGCATCTTCCTCGGTATCAAGTAAGGCTGTGTACAACCGATTTGCGCCGCGCACATTCATTTCCCTGACGGCTTCCAGGTTGGCATACAGGTTTTCCAGATCATGAAAGTGCTGCACCAGAGCTCTGGCTGATTTATCACCCACCCCGGGCACGCCGGGGATATTGTCCGCACTGTCCCCCGTCAGCGCCAGCAGGTCCGCAATCTGCTCAGGGCGAACCTGCCAATGGGCCTGCAACGCCGGGTGATCCCGCTGGATATCCGCAGACCAATCCCACCACAGATCGCCCGGGGTGATCAACTGCGCAAGATCCTTATCCCGGGTCAATACAATAGACCTGAGCCCCGACAATCTGGCGGTTTGCGCCCCCAATGCCAGCCAATCATCGGCCTCATAGACCTCATCGCCGACACAATGAACACCGATTAATTGTGTCAGGGCCCGGCACAAATGCAGTTGCCGGGCCAGATCATCATCCGGCAGTGCACGATTGGCCTTATAGGGTTGATAAAGGGTATGACGAAAGCCACTGAACAAGCTTTCATCAAAGGCAGCCAGCATATACACGGGGTTTAACGCCTGCAGCTGAGCCAACAGAGTCTTCAGATACCCATAGACCGCGTTCACCGGCCGCCCATGGGCATCCTGAAATCGATCCGGAATGCCAAACCACGCCTGGAAGATATAGATGCTTGAATCCAGCAGATAAACCGTGTCAGATTGTCTCAAAGTTGCTATATTCCCATCTATAACTATCTGAAAAGCGTACGATTGCACTATACAGCAGATCACACATCAGATCACCGACAAGCCAAACGGGCTAAACCCCGCCAGTGCTTTGAGGTTTTTGGATAACGGGCGCACAAAATTTACAATCCACGCCTGGGCTTTTTTGCCAGTTGATCTAAAACCGGCGACAATCAAAGCTATTAATCCTTTGGCCCACCGGAATTTACGCTTCGTTGAGACAAGAATAAGAAGTGCCAGGTTGTTACGAGTGAGTAAATCTATCAGACAGTCAAAACCAAGTTGGGTGACCTCTACTCTTGCCGCCTGTTCCATCGTCGGTGCGCTGATGCTCACGGCCTGTGCGCCTTCCAGCCAACGCTCAGCCTCTGCGGAAGGCCGTGACCTGACTCTGGCAGACCTCAAACACCGCGACATCAGCGTCCTGCCCCAAGAGCTTGAACCCATCCAGGCGGAACGGGTACTGCAGACCTACGAACAAGCCGTTGCCCTGTTCTCCACCCAGCAAGAGCGGGCCCTGGCCATGCGGCGCATGGCCGATCTCACCATGGTGGCCACAGAAGACCAGATGATCGAGTCTTTGGAAGAATCCCCCCTGGTGGACTCCGCTGAGTTGGCGGCAGAGGGCGATGTCCTGCAGTACGGAAAAGCAGTGGCGATCTACGAGGCACTGATCCTGGGGGCGCCCGATGGCACCGACCTGTCAGAGGAATACTATCTGCTGGCCAAGGCCTATGACCTGAGCGGGGAACAGGAAAAAGCACTGACTACGCTCAACACCCTGGTGGCCAAATACCCCGATGGCGAGTTTACCTACGAAGCTCAGTTCCGCCGCGGCGAGCACCTGTTCCTGCTGGGGGAATATCAGCCCGCTGCCGCCGCCTACGCCTATGTGCTGAAGGCCGGACCGCAGCGGGAATTTTATGAGCACTCCCTCTACAAGCACGGCTGGAGCTTGTACAAGCTGGGTGATTACGATTTGGCGGTACAGGATTTTGTGACGCTGTTGGACGGGTACATGCCCACTCCGCCCCCGAAAACAGAAGAGGAACGGAAAGCAGAACGACGTGAGCGCACCATCACCAAAATTGAGGCCATCCCCCTGCCGGAAGTGTCCAAGACCCAGCAGAAAACCCTCGACGACACACTGCGTGTACTCAGCATGTCCTTCTCCAACCTAGAGGGTGCCCAGAGCGTCTCGGAGTACTTCCGTAACAATGGTTCCCGGGTCTACGAATTCAAGGTTTACGCCGCGCTGGCGGAACTCTACCTGTATCAGGAGCGCTATAAGGATGCGGCGGATACCTACGCCATGTTCTCACAGAAAAATCCGCTGCACCCAATGGCGCCTTCCATGTCCTCCAAGGTCATCGACACTTACCAGAAAGGCGGTTTTCCCAGCCTGGTGTTGCCCTATAAAGAAAAGTTTGTCGATCAATACGGGGTTTACAGTGCATTCTGGGCGCGGGCAACACCGGAAGCCAGAGCCCAATACAGCAACGAGTTGAAGCAACACCTGATCGAGCTGGCCCAGCACTACCATGCCGCTGCACAAAAAACCAAATTGCCCAAGGATTATGGCGTCGCGGCCCGATGGTATCGGGAATTCCTGGCCACCTTCCCCAATGACGAAAGCGCCCCCACCATGAACATGCTGTTGGGTGAAACCCTGTTTGCCGCCAAGGATTTCCGTCCGGCCATCGAGGAATTCGAGCGCACCGCATACGACTACCCACCCCATCCGGATGCCGAAAAAGCCGCCTACTTTGGCTTGCTGGCCCATCAGGAATATCTCAACACATTAGCCAAGGATGACCCTACCCGCCGAGGCTGGGTGGCCAAGCGCGCCAGCAGCTCCCTGCGTTTCGCAAAAACGTACCCGGCCAATGAGCACACCCCACGGATTTTGGATAACGTCATCGAAGATCAACTGCTGTTGGGTGACGTGGAGGGTGCCATTGTCACCGCGCAGCTGATCATTGAGCTGGTGCCACCGGCACCCCAGGCATTACGGGAAAAAGCCTGGATCACCTATGCCAACGGCATGTTCGACAAACAGGCCTGGGTCAAGGCCGAAGAAGCCATTACCAAGGTCTTGGAGTTCGAATCCCTGCAAGCGCAGCAGCGCGCCAAATTCAGGGAAAACCTCGCCACCAGTATCTACAAGCAGGGTGAAATCCTGGAACAGGATGGCCGCCTGGCAGAAGCCGCCGGTGAATACCTGCGGGTGGCTGCTGTGGTACCTAATGCCTCGGTGCGTGCCAACGCGGATTACGATGCGGCCAACCTCCTGTTGAAACTGGAGGAATACGATAAGGCCATCGCGGTACTGGAATCTTTCCGCCAGCGTTTCCCCAGCCACAGCCTCACCGCCTCCATTCCGGCCAAGCTCAGTTTTGCCTACGAAAAAACCGGCAACCTTGCCATGGCCGCAGGCGAGCTGCTCACCATCGCCCTGCTCAACCAGGACAGCAACCCGGAATTGGCACGGGAAGCCCTGCTGCAAGCTGCAGAGATGCGCGAGAAAACCGGCGATACCGACGGAGCCATCGAACTGTACAAAAAGTTTGTCTGGGATTACGAGCGCCCGGTTGGCCCCCGCATGGAAGCCCAGTACAAACTGGTGAATCTGTATGAACAAGCCGGAGACAGCAATAAACGTTATTTCTGGCTGAATAAACTGGTGGAAACCCACTCCGCTGCAGGCTCGGAGCAAACAGACCGTACCCTGTATCTTGCCGCCTATGGCTCATACCACAGTGCCGATGCCCTGTTCGCCGATTTTCGCAGTATTCGGCTGACACAGCCGCTGAAAAGCAGCCTGCGCAAGAAGAAGGCCGCCATGCAAAAAGCCAGCGCAGCCTATACCCGCACCGTCCAATTCGGGGTCATTGATTTCACCACGGCCGCCAATTATAAGCTGGGGGAAGTCTATCGCCTGTTTGCCCGCAGCATCATGGACAGCGAACGCCCCCGCGGCTTGGACGAACTGGCCCTGGAAGAATATGAAATCCTGCTGGAAGACCAGGCCATTCCCCTTGAAGATAAGGCCATTGCCATTTTCCAGACCAACACCGAACGTACCCTTAACGGCGTGTGGGATGAATGGGTGCAGAAGAGCTACCAATCCCTGAGTAAACTGTCCCCCGGGCGCTACAACAAAACCGAACTCACTGAGGAGTATGTTGATGACATCTATTAAATCATCCATCTGCTCTATGATGCTGATTCCACTGCTGGCGCTTGCCACGGGATGCTCCATGCTCTCTTCCGGTGATGACAGCCAGCTGGAAGCCGGCGATTTTGAGATGCCGGATTCGGTAACCATTGACCTGACCGGAGAAGTTCCGGCCGAAAAGTCCGATGCGGCAACCGTACCCGAGCAAGCCAGTGCACAAACCAGCGACGAGGAGACACAACCGGATCAACCCGAATCCGCCGCACCCGTCATTCAGGATGCCGACTCCGCCGCTGTGTTGGCACGGCTCAATCAACCCGGCCAGGAGCCTTTGACCCGTGATCCGGAACAGGTACAGCAGGCGGAACTGGCCCGTTCGGATTTCAACCGGGCGGTGGCTGAGCTGCGCAAAGGCAATCTGGCTACCGCGCAGGCTCGATTCCGGGATCTGGCAACGCAATATCCGGCCCTATCAGGCCCGATTGTGAACCAGGCCATTGTTTTGAGAAAAAAGGGCAATATCCAGGAAGCCTATGATCTGCTTCAGAAATCAATCCTGCAGCATGGCAAAAACCCTCGCCTTCTCAATGAGTTGGGCGTACTTAGCCGGCAGCTTGGCAAGTTCAGGCAAGCCCAGGTGAGTTATGAATCTGCGATTCGAATCGACGAAAATTATGCACCAGCCCACTATAATTTAGCGGTACTGGCGGATTTGTATTTGCATGATCCCGTATTGGCCCTAAAAGAATTCGAAACCTATCAGACGTTGCTTCCCGAACCGGATAAAAAAGTTAACGGCTGGATCATTGAATTACAACGACGAGCTGCAAGGACACAATGAACATTAGGCCGACGCTTTTTTTCATTTTAATACTGGGTACTGTGTTGTTAAGCAGAGCCACATGGGCATTGGATGAAGGCACCACCATCATTGGCACCAAAGAAGCACCCAACGTGCTCAACGTGGTGCCCTGGCAAAACCGCGAATTGTCGGTTGACCCCTGGCAATCCAAGCCCAGCCTCGACTCTCAGTTGCTGAACGATTCATTGAAACCGGTGGACCAGGACGAGTTGCGCAGACAGGTGGATTATTTTAACCTGCTTCAGCATTCTGATCCCCAAGCGGTTGATCAATAAGGATTTATGGTACCAAACCAATAACAATACGAAAGCCTGACCCTTAGACTCGTAGCAACGATTCAAATCAACGAACAGATAAACCAATATTTGGTAACGCAGGAGACCAAAATGTCTGACACAATGAATGCGGCTGAACAAAGCGCAGGACTGATCACCACCACCGCACAGTTCTTTCAGGAAGGCGGCCCCTTTATGTACATCATACTGGCGGTGTTCCTGGTGGGATTGGCCATCACGCTTGAGCGCTTCATTTATTTGAATCTGACTCAAACCCGCAACCAGATGGTGTGGAAAAAGCTGTTCCCGCTGCTGACCCAGGGCAAGTTCAAGTCCGCCATGGAAGAGGCCAAAAACTCCGGCAGTGCAGTGGCCAAAATCCTGGTATACGGCTTGTCCAGAAGCGCCTATGCCACCCGCCACGACGAAGTGGAGATGGCCATGGAAGAAGGCCTGATGGAAGCCATTCCGCATCTGGAGCGCCGCACCAACTACATTGCCACCTTTGCCAATATCGCTACCCTACTGGGTCTGTTGGGTACCATCATGGGTCTGATTAACGCTTTTACCGCAGTTGCCAGCGCGGATCCCTCGCAAAAGGCAGACCTGTTATCGGCCAGTATTTCGGTAGCCATGAACACCACCGCATTTGGTTTGATGGCAGCCATCCCGTTACTGTTGGCGTTCACTTATCTGCAGAATAAAACCAACCAGCTCATCGACAGCATGGAAATGGCTTCCGTAAAATTCCTCAACGTATTCCGTCAGGCCCAAAGCCAAAAGGCACAGAGCAACGGACAGGGTTAATGTCAGTTACCGACATTGATCAAACGAATACGATTGAGCAGGAGCCGATATGAGTAGACGCTCGCGTCGAAGACACACAGCAGACGCTGAAATCAACATAACCGCCTTCATGAATTTGATGGTGGTGTTGGTGCCGTTTCTTCTGATTACCGCTGTGTTTTCGCAGATCTCTATCCTGGAGCTGAATTTGCCTGCCACCACCCCGGCCGCGCAACAGCAGCAGGAAGACAAAAAGCCGATCGTGCTGGAAGTGCTGATATACAACAATCGATTGGAAGTGGTCGACCGTCAGACAGGGCCGCTGAAAATCATCCCCAATACAGCCGGCAAGCACGATTTCAACACCCTGGTGAAAACCCTGAAGGCGGTGAAAACCCGCTTCCCGGACATCACTGAAATAACCCTGTTGCTGGAACCCAGTACTCCCTACGAAGTACTGGTCACCACCATGGACAAAGTGCGGGTAACCAAGCAAGTGGTTGGCACCGATGTACAAAACGCTGAATTGTTCCCTGACATCGCCATCGGTGATGCACCACCGGATCAACAGAAATCCTCCTCCACCGGTGTGACCAAAGGAGGTGCTGCGTGAAGTTATCCCATCGTGCAAAACGCATGGACCGGCGCCATAAGCGCCAGTTTCTGCCCAGCGTCAACTTGGTGTCACTGATGGATATTTTCACCATTCTGGTGTTCTTCCTGCTGGTGAATTCATCCAACACCACCCAGCTGCCGAATCAGAAATCCATTAAGCTGCCGGAGTCCATCGCCGAGCAGTTACCCCGTGAAACATTGACCATTATGGTGAATGACCGCACGATTCTGGTGAACGGCCGGATTGTGGAAGAGGTTCCAACCATCATGTCATTGCCCAGCGACAACATACCTGCCCTGCAGAAAGAGTTGCGCTACCAGGCCAGCAAGGCCCCGGCACTGATGGTGAACGAGCTGGGCGTGGCAGAACGGAACGTCACCATCATGGGTGACAAGGAAATTCCCTACGCCCTGCTGCGCAAAATCATGATGACCTGCAGCAGTAACGAGTATTCAAGGATTTCACTGGCTGTCCTCAAGAAAACGGAGGACAAGAAATCATGAAACCGCTGTATTACTCAACGCCGAGCCTGCCATGGGATCGAGCCGCGGAAGAGGAGAAACTCTTTCGCAAGCTGTTCGTGGTTTTTGCGGTGGTGTTTGTCATTCTGCTGTTGGTTTTGCCCAGCATTCCCGTGCCGGAAAAACAACGGGATCAGGTGGAAAAAATCCCGCCTCGTCTGGCGAAGCTGGTGATGGAAAAGCAAAAGCCGCCACCGCCTCCGCCACCTCCCAAAGAGGAAAAGAAAGAGGAAGAGAAAAAAGAGGAACCCAAGGAAGAGCCCAAGAAAGAAGAGCCTAAAAAAGAGGAAAAACCCAAACCTACCGCCAAAGAGCAGGCTAAGGCCGCCATTGCGGTATTCGACGATCTGAGTGATCTGCGGGACAGCAACGATCTGGCGGACCTGAAGACAGAACAAAAAGCGGTGTCTTCAGTGGGGGCTCAGGAGCAAAAAACCCAACGCAATCTGGTGGGTTCCATGGCCCTGGGCAGCAGTGGCGGTGTCAGCACATCGAAAGCCTCTTCCGGCGGGGGTGGCTCCGGCTCACTGGCGGGAGTACAAAGCACGCAGGTGGAAAGCCAGATCGCTGACCCTGCCGCCGAAAAAGAAACACGCCGCGGTGCCGATGGCAAGGCGCGCCGATCCACCGAAGACATCCAGTTGGTATTCGATAAATACAAAGGCTCGATCTACTCGCTGTATCGCCGCGCCTTGCGTAAGAACCCGGCTCTGGAAGGCACCGTGGTACTGAGTATGGTTATCCAGCCTGATGGCACCGTAACCAAATGTGAAGTGGTCAGCAGTGAATTGAACGATGCCGACCTGGAACGCAAGATCGTATTGAAAGTGAAGCGCATCAACTTCGGTGCGATGGATGTGGGCGTTTGGCAGGACACCTACCCAATCTCCTTTATTCCATCGTAACCAACCGTGAGAAACAAGATGCAGAGCATGTGGCGAAGGGTACAGTATGGAGTGATCGGGCTGGCGTTGCTGGCAAGTCCGGCGGTGTTTGCCAAAAAGCCGCCGGTGGGTGACGATGCGCCGGACTTCACGCTACACAGCGACGGCCCATTCAATCTGCGCCTGTCGGAACAAAGGGGCTACATTGTCGCTGTGGTGTTCTGGGCAAGTTGGTGCCGTTCCTGCCCGGTGCAATTACAGGCACTGGAGCAACTGCAACAGAAATACCGGGATTTCGGTGTAAAAGTCTGGGCCGTTACCCTGGATAAAAAACGCAGCGACGCTGAACATTATCGGGAGCACAAAGGCCTGGATCTGACCATGCTTTTTGATGACCGGTTTGTGGTCAGTGAGCGCTACGACATTAACGATCTGCCCTCCTCTTTTATTGTGGACCGGGATGGCGTAATTCGGCATCTGCAGGATGGCTTTGAGCCTGGTGATGTCAACAAATTCGATACCATCCTGCAAACACTGGTATCTGAATAGGCGAATCCAAACGAGTGAAGTGAAGCAAATGAACGCGATCAATCACAAACTGGCCCGATTCTTTACCGCCCTCATGCTCATATCGCTGTGCGGTATGGCCTGGGCGGCTGAAACCGACGAAACCATCGACCTGGATTTAGGGGAAGATCTGGAGTTCATCGAGATCGATGAAATTCTGGATGAAGATGAAAATGCCCCTGCCGAAACGGTGAGCGCCAAACCAAAAGCGGAAATGACCGCACCGGAAGAAGAGAGCGAGTTCGTTGATCTGAACCAGATCCTCTATGGATCGGAAAGCCCGGATGCCGCAGCCGAAGGTACTGTTGCCAAAAAAGATCCGGCAACCATGCAGCAGGAAATGCAACAGCTGAAAGAGAAAATTCTGCAGGTAAACCGGGATCTTTTCATTCTGGAAGAAGACCTGCTGTTTCCCAGCAGTACCCAGGTCAATGTCTTTGTATCGTTCGACGCATTGGAATACTTCCAATTGGACGGGGTAACGCTGAAGTTAAACGACCGCCCCATCAGCAATCACCTTTATACCGAACGGGAACTGAAAGCCATGAACCGTGGCGCGGTACAACGCCTGTTTACCGGTAACCTTCCCGTGGGCGAACACGAGCTGGTGGCAGTGGTCACCGGCGTGGGCCCGGAAGGCCGCGATTACAAGCGTGCAGTCAGCATGGCATTTGAGAAGAGCAGTGGCACAAAGTACATTGAGCTGAAAATTGAAGGTGATGATCTTCGTAAACAACCCGGCTTCCGCTTGAAGCAGTGGGAGTGATGGCAACGGCCACCAGGATTTGATTTTGAAACCGAAACGTCATCACGACAACATCTCATTAACACCCAATGCGGTTATTCGCTTTTGCAAAGTGGGTATGCTGGCGGCTGCCATCGGCGTACTGGCGCCCAGCCCTGCCCTTGCCCTGGATCTCGATCCCTTTGACTGGTTTGGATCTGAAGAAACCACTGACCCAGCCGTCCCCGAACAACCCAGGGAGCCGCTGCCCATTGATCAGCCCCACGCCATTGAAGACCTGGCCTACGGTGATTTGTTGTTTGAGTTCTATCAGGAGCATTACTTTTCGGCCATCACCAAGATACTGGTAGCGAAGGAACGGGGCCAGTTTGCAGGCAACAGCGAGCATGCGGAACTGGTATTGGGTGCGCTCTACGTTTCCTATGGCCTGCTGGATCAAGGGGAAGCCATATTCCGCTCTCTGCTGGATACTTATACCTCGGTTGAAGGTGCCGACGAATCCTGGTACCAACTGGCTCGCATCTACTACAAACGGGGTGATCCACAGCACGCATTAGACATCCTCACCTCCAGCATTAACGAGCCACTGGAAAGCCGTGCCACCGAACATGTGTTACTGCAGATCCTATGTCATATCCGCCTGGGGCAAGTGGATCAAGCCCAGTCCCTGAGTCAATACCTGCGAGAAGACCAGGCACAAAGCCTCTTTGTCCGCTTCAATATGGCATCGGCTCTGGCGCAGTTGGGGGATATGGAACAAGCGGCAACCTATTATTCCGATGTACTCAACAGGAGCCGCCCGCAAACAGAGCTGGATAAAACCCTCACCGATCAGGCAGCGCTTGCATTGGGCATTCACTATCTGCGTGCCAACCAGTTACAACAGGCACAACAGGTGCTGCACCGGGTGCGGCTCTACGGGCCGGTGGCAAATCGAGCCTTGCTGGCCTTGGGCTGGACCCATTTTCATTCCGATCGAAAACTGGATGCACTGACCCCCTGGATGGAATTGAACGAGCGCCCCCTGACTGATCCATCCGTACAGGAAAGTATTCTCAATGTGCCCTTTGTATTTGAAGAGTTGGGAGCGTTGCAGGATGCACTGGACGGCTATAAATCCGCCTATAAGATTTTCAGGAATCAACGCCGCCGCCTCGACACCATCAAGCAGGAGATTCAGCAGCCAGACTGGATCGAGCGCATCAGCCCTGTGGACATTTCCGGTCACGATGCAATGGGTAAGCTGCCTGAGTTCAAATTGCCGGTGGAAGATAAGGTAACACAGCACCTGTACCGCTACTTTGCCAGTAATGAGTTCCACCGCCTGTATCGGGATTATCGCGAGTTACAGCGACTGTACATGGTGCTTCGTCACTGGGAAAAGCAGTTCCCCAGTTTTAACGAGATGATCAATACACACGTGGAGCGGCTCAATGAGTTGGCCCCAAAAGCTGAAAAAGCCATTGATAACTCGAAGAATTTTTACGCGTATTCCCGGGTAAAGCTGGACGAATTCGAAACCAGGCTCAACCAGATCATTGCCAACAATGACCTGACGGGCCTGGCCAATGTATCGCAACTGATCCAAAAAGAACGGCTTGATGCCATCGAAGCGGCACTGGTGGACCTGAATGATCCCGATCTGTATTTCGAAGAGTGGGAAAAACTCAAACTGTTAAAGGGCCTGCTACTCTGGGATCTTAACGCCACCGCGATTGAAAAGCGCTGGGAGGCAACCAAAGAGCAGGTGGCAATGAACAATATGCTGCTGGAGCTTGAGCGACGTATCAGAGCACTGATGGCGGCACGGGACACCCGTTTAAATCGTTTCTACGGTTTCGAATCCCGCATCATCGCGCTGCGGCAGACAGTCACCGAGCTGGAACAGGAAACCGCCAGACAACTGCGTCAGCAGCGGCGGCAGATGCAAACAGTGGCTATCGGTATCATCGAACAACAACAAAAACAGTTGGATACCATGCGCGCAAAATCATTGCTTGCCATTGCCCGATTACAGGATCTTGGCTACATGCAAGAGCGTGACCGCAAACGTGAGCGCGAACAGAGCATTATGCTGGAGCTGGGCAAGGAACCTGCCGCAGATGCGTCTGAACAAAGTGCTACTGATGGTGATGGCGTAATACCGCTTGAAGAAAAAGCCCCGGCGCAGAACCTCAGTGACGTCATCAAACGCATATTCTCAGACGACTAGATCAACACCCGGGAATGACTACCGGATCCCCCTCTTCCTCCAGAACAGCGGCGGTTTTATCCCGGCCACTGTTCACCCGTGGTGAAATAGGCACGGCTTGCAAATCCGCTGACAACCCCTGCGCCATAATCTGCTGTAAGCGCGCTTTAGACGTCTCAGGATTCATCCACTCCCGGGCTTCATCCAGAGACAACATTACCGGCATCCGGTGATGTAACCAATCCATGGCGGGAGCGGCCGCAGTGGTAACCATGGCGCAACTTTCAATGTAGTGCTCAGACTTCTCCCATTGATCCCAGATGGCCGCAAACATAAGCACCCCGTGTTGAGGCCGAATCAGATAAGGCTGTTTACCCTGCCCCAGCTTTCGCCATTCAATAAAGGAGGACGCCGGCATAATGCCACGCTTGTGACGAAACGGGCCGCGAAACGCCTTACTGGTATCCAGGGTTTCACTGCGGGCGTTAAACATGGAAAACCGCGACGTGATTTCCGGTGCCCATGCGGGGGTCAACCACCAGCGCATCTCATGGATGGCCAGCCCTTGATCAGTCTTCATGATCACCGGTACAGCCTCGGTAGGTGCGATATTAATTCGCGTGGGAAAATTGAAATCGAAACCAAGGGTACGAAGCAAATCCCGCATAGCTTGATCGTCGATAATATTAAAACGGCCACACATATATTTGGCCTCACGCGTTGTGAGTTAAATAGAGACAGGCTAGCATAGGGCAGAACACTCTGACGATACCGATTATGTCCGATCATAAATCCAAACACCCGCTGTTCCTGATCATCGCCTATCTGGCCATTGCCGGAGGTCTGAGCGTTCTCCTGATGAGTCTCTATCTGTTGACCTCTACCATCGAAAAACAGCGCTGGCCGGTTACGGACATCACCCCGGCACAGTCCGGGCTTTTCTATCAGGTTGGTGAAAAACGTTATGTCATCCAAAAGGCCGACTTGCGCCGGAACCATGCCATCAACAAGGTTTACTATAACCCTGATCGCCCTGAACAATACCTGACTGCGTTACCCAGTTACTGGTGGCATCTCTATCTGTGCATGGCGGGGCTGATCGTACTTTACGCTGGATTACACCTGCTACGGGAGCGCGAACGCAACGTACAGTCATTGGGTTTTGAATAGGAGTTTTTATGAAACACGCTTTTATCAGTATGCTTGAACTGCAAAACAGGATGAACAGCAAAGTACACCCTCAGTGGCAACAACAGGGATACGAATGGTATCGCGCCATCTGGACGGAATGCGCCGAGTTGATGGATCACCACGGTTGGAAGTGGTGGAAAAAGCAAACACCGGATACCCATCAAATTCAGTTGGAAATCGTTGATATCTGGCATTTCGGTATGAGCATTTTACTGACCTCCGGTGATAGCGTAGAGAGCATTGCGGAGACTATGGAAGCCCAGTGGAAAAGCGCAAACAGCACCCAGGACTTCTTGGTGGCGGTTGAAGAACTGGCCCGGAACACATTGACCACCCAACACTTTTCCATTCCCCTGTTCTGTCAACTAATGGAACTGAGTGATTTTAGCCTGGTCCAACTCTACCATCAGTATGTGGGCAAGAATGTGTTGAACTTCTTTCGCCAGGATCACGGCTATAAAGAAGGCACCTATCACAAACAGTGGCATGGCAAAGAAGACAACGAACATCTGGCAGAAATCCTGAACACTGTAAGCGATCAAACTACCGATCTGCAGGATACGGTATATAAGGAACTGCAGGCCCGCTATCCAAAAGCGTAAAACCAACAAAAAAGCCTGAGTGGGAGCAACCATGGATATAAAACTGACACCCATTAGCGCAGCGTCCATTGTGTGTGCCATTGCAGTACAAGCTGCGCACAGCGCACCGCCCCACACTTCGGCACCCTCTTTGACCCTCTATAACGACAACTTTGCCGTGGTGAGAGACACTCTGCAGTTGACCCTGAAACCCGGCATCAATCAGGTCCGCTATCAGGAAATCACCACACAGTTGGAGCCGGATTCCGTAATCTTTCGCCCACTGGAGAAAAAAGATCAGCTGTTCGTACTGGAGCAGAACTATCACTCGCTGCCGGTGAATGAAAGTTTGCTGTTGCAGCATTATGAGGGTGAAGTCATCGATTTCGAAGTCACTCGCAACAACCAGACTGAAATCCTATCGGGAAAAATAATCCGCAGTGGCACCTCCAGCGGTGTACCTGTTATTGAAATAGATGGTAAAACACGTTTTGGGCTCCCCGGCACGCCCCTGTTTCCGGCCCTGAAAGACGATGCCCTGCTGAATCCGGCACTGAATCTGCAATTGGATTCCGCCACGTCCGGCAAGATATCAGCAGAACTGGCCTATCTTACCGGCGGACTGAGCTGGAAAGCAGACTACAATCTGGTGGCCCGGGAGAGCAGCGATCAACTGGATTTAAGCGCCTGGGTTACTATCAACAATGATTCCGGCAAGAACTTCGATAATGCCAAAGTTAAACTGATGGCAGGTGATTTCAACAAGATAGCACCGCAGGAAGCACAACTGGCTCAGGTCAGAATGATGGCTGCCGCCAGAGTCAAAACCCAAATCACTGAAAAGGACTTTGATGACTACCATCTCTACAGCATCGACCGCCCCGTAAACCTGGATAACGGTGAAAGCAAACAGGTCGAATTTATTCGCGCAAGCGGAATCAAATCTGAAACCCGCTACCTGTATAACGGGGCTCAGATTGATGCCCGTTACCCTGCCAATATGGAACACATTCGGAATGATCCGAATTACGGGGTAAAGAGCAACACCAAAGTCTGGATTTATCGCCAATTCAGCAACAGCAAAGACAACGGCTTGGGGGGTTCCCTACCCAAAGGCAGGGGTCGCTTTTATCAACAGGATCAAGACAAACAACTGGAATTCCTTGGTGAAAATAACATTGACCACACAGCACAGGGCGCGCTGGTGTCACTCTATACCGGCAACGCATTTGATATCAGCGGTGAGCGGACCCGGTTGAACTACGAGCTTCACACACGGGAAAACAGGGCTCAGGAATCCTTCGAAATCACAGTCAAGAACCGCAAAAAACAAGCCGTTACCGTAACCGTGATTGAACCGCTGTACCGCTGGACCAACTGGGAAATCGTGGATCACTCAGAGCCATTCACGAAAACCGACAGCCAAACCATAGAATTCAACCTGAAACTCAAACCCGAGCAGGAAGACACCCTCACCTATACCGTTAACTACAGCTGGTAAGTAGAACCTGGCAAGTGGAAGCTGCACTAATCCACTTTGATCAACTGCCGAATCTCTTCCGCAGAAACGGTTTCATTAGCCATTAGAGCCTCGGCCAGGGCATCCAGATCACGGCGCTTGTCCCGCAGAATTTGTAGCGTGCGTTCTTCACTTTTCTTAATCAATGACTCTACCTCCAGATCGATGGTATGGGCGGTGACATCGCTGAAATCTTTGGAAGTGGCCATCTCCATGCCCAAAAAGGGATGCTCTTCGTGCTGTGGGAAATGTACCGGGCCGAGTTTTTCACTCATACCCCACTGCGTCACCATCCGGCGTGCCAGTAAAGTACATTGTTTGAGGTCATCGGCTGCACCGGAGCTCACGTTTCCGAATACGACACGCTCCGAACAACGCCCCCCCAGTAACACACACAAACGGTCTTCAAGCACTTCCTGCGTGTAGTTAACCCTATCTTCAACCGGCATCGTTTCGGTGACACCCAAGGCGCGCCCCCTGGGTATGATCGTCACTTTACTGACCGGATCCGCGTAAGTCAGAAACATGGATAACAGGGCATGCCCCGACTCATGGTAAGCGATACGTTTTTTATCATCGCCATTCAAAATATCCTGACGCTCGGTGCCCAGCAGGATTTTATCGTGGGCATGCTCGAAATCACTTTGCTCAATGAGCGATTTGTTTTCCCGCGCCGCATGCAGTGCCGCTTCATTAACCAGGTTTTCAATATCCGCTCCGGAGAAGCCAATGGTACGTGCAGAGAGCTGCTCCAGATCCACATCATCACTCAGCGGCTTACGCCGCGTGCGTACCTGCAATATCTGCAAGCGGGCTTTTTTCTGTGGCAACTCCAGGGTGATTTTTCTATCAAACCGACCCGGGCGCATGAGCGCCGGATCCAGTACATCGGGCCGGTTTGTGGCTGCGAGCACCACTACAGGCTCATCACTGGCAAAACCATCCATTTCCGCCAGTATCTGATTGAGCGTCTGCTCACGCTCGTCATTGCCGCCCCCCACTCCGCTTCCGCGCACCCGCCCTACTGAGTCGATTTCATCAACAAAAATAAGTGCCGGTGCTTTCTCCCGTGCCTGCTGGAACATGCTGCGTACCCGACCGGCACCCACCCCCACAAACATCTCAACAAACTCAGAGCCGCTGATGCTGAAAAACGGCACACCCGCTTCGGCGGCCGTTGCCTTCGCCAGCAATGTCTTACCCGTGCCGGGAGGCCCCATCATCAATATGCCTTTGGGCAATTTAGCGTCCAGTTTTCGAAATTTGTCCGGGTTACGCAGAAACTCGATAACTTCCCGCAAATCCTGTTTAGCCCCCTCTAAACCAGCCACTTCATCAAAATTGATTTCACTGGTCTCCGGCGTTTCATACAGCCTGGCATGAGAGCGGGAAAAACCGAACAGGCCGGCACCGCCCCCCATGCGATTTTGCAGGGCACGATTACTGTAGGCAAAAAATCCAAAAATCAGAATCCACGGCAGCAGGCTGATCAACACCGTGGCCCAGGTTGGCAGCTCTTCGCTCTTGGCCTTCAGTTCTACGTTTCTGCTTTCAATCAGTTCCAGCAGCGACTCATCCCGTATATCCGGCATATAGGTTTTAAAATCAAAACCATTGACCTTGTCACTATTCCGATAACGGCCATTGATCTGCTGCCCGCGCATGGTAATTGAGGCGAGTTCATCGTTCATCAGCTGTTGCTTGAACTGGGTGTAGGGAATTTCTTTGGGGCCGGTTTCACTCTGTGCCGAGAAGGTGTAATACAGTGCAAACAATAAGAGTGTAAAAAAAAGCGGCCGCCAGTCAAAGAGCGGATGGCCTTGTTGTACCTGCGGTGAATCGCTTTGATCTTGAGTCTGATCAGATTCCGGTTTGGTTGGCTTCTTCATGCGCGACTGCCCCTGCCATAGACCACAAAAACGCCATAATATCACAGCTGCAGCCCCCGGGCGGAAGGCAAATCATCTATTCAGAGACACAGGCTACCAGGTCAAGCAACGCCGTTTCCGACAGCGCCCGGCTCATGTAGTAACCCTGCACCTCATCACAACCGTTCTCACTGAGTATCTGGTATTGTTCCCAGGTTTCCACCCCTTCTGCTATCACCCCAAGATTCAGGCTTTTGGCGATGGCGATCACGGTTTGGGCCAATTGCAGCGTATCCTCGTTGTCGACGATATCTTCTATGAAAACCCGGTCGATCTTAAGCGTACTGATGGGGAACTTGCGCAGATAGTTCAAAGAGGAGTATCCGGTACCGAAATCGTCCACAGCGATTCTTATATTGGCACGCTGCAACTGTTCCAGCATCTGCAAACTGTGCTCAACGTCTTCCATGATCGCGCTTTCGGTGATTTCCAGTTCCAGATGGGCCGGGTTCACCCCATAGCGCTGCACCTGAAACAGAGCCCATTCGGCAAAATCATCCCGTTTAAACTGATTGGCGGACACGTTCACGCCCACTCGGCCAAACTGCACGCCCTGCTTCTGCCACTGACTGATCTTTTCGCAGGTTTGCTGAAAGACCCATTCGCCCAGGGGGATAATCAGGTCCGTTTGCTCAGCCAAATCAATAAATTCCAGGGGGCGTACGGTCCCAAACACCGGATGGTCCCAGCGCAATAACACCTCTATCCCGGTCATTACACCATTGAGAACGGAATACTGGGGCTGAAAGAACAGGTCGAACTCTTCCCGCACCAGGGCCTTGCGCATGGCGTTTTCCATAATCAGCCGGTCCATGGCCCGTTTGTTCATGTCATCATCGTAGAACTGATAGTTGTTTTTACCCGCTCGCTTGGCCGCGTACATAGCGGTATCAGCGCTGCGCAGCAGTATCTCGGCACTCTGACCGTGATGAGGAAAAAGGCTGATACCAATACTGCACGAGGAATACACTTCACGACCATCTATCAAAAACGGTGCAAAAAACTGTGCCAACACCCGCGACGCCATCTTGATAGCACATTGTTCCGCTTCCTCCTGCGGCAGGTTGCGTAATACCAGGGCAAACTCATCCCCTCCCATGCGGGCTACGGTATCCCCCTCTCCCAGGCAATACATCAGGCGCCGGGCCACCGATTTGAGGAGTTGATCTCCGGCACTGTGACCCAATGAGTCGTTTACCGGCTTAAAGCGGTCCATATCAAGAAACAACACTGCCAGTTTGGTACCGTTTTCTTCTGAGTCCGCCACCGCATCCTGCAGGCGCTCATTGAACAAGCGCCGGTTCGCCACGCCGGTAAGGGAATCATAGTGCGCCAACCGGTAAATCCGCATTTCATCGCGTTTTTTATCGGCAATATCCATCAGCATGCCCACGTAATTCTGAACTTCATGCCGAAAGTTATGGGTTTGACTGAAACTGAGAATAGCCGGCCGAACTTCACCGCTTTGACGTACAAAGTCGCACTCTCCCCGCCATTTGTTATTACGCTGCAAGCTATGACGAATACTGCGAAAGAACGCCGGGCCGTAGCGGCCACGCCAGATATGACTGCAATGCAGCCCCAGCAGTTCTCTTGGTGAGAAGCCCGTTAACTCATACAGAGCCGGGTTGGCCCGCAGGATAAAGCCGCTGCGATCCGTAATAAAAAAGCCTTCTGAAACCGCATCAAAGGTTGCCGCAAACAATTGGCGTTCACTTTCCAGCAGTTCCCGACTGGGAAAGAACTCAGCAATACCCAATGTTCCGATGACGCAACCGAACTCATCAAACAGCAGCGAAAATTGAATGGTGGCCGAGACGGCATTGCCATCCAGGCTGCGCAAGGTCTGGCGCACCACCCGGGTTTCAGGTTTGGGGCTGACAAACAGATCCTGGCATATGGAATCCAGAAAACCACCGGTTTCTTCGGTCAGAAAACTCAATTGCCCGGTTGCCAGCAATGTCGCAATATCAAAACCCAGGGTGCGACAATCACCACTGACTTTGGTCAACCTGAGATCCTGATCGGTCATCCACACCAGGCGGGAAGACAGGGATGAGTCACTGGCGACAAAGGCGGCGGGATTTTGCACCCGTGTTATCATTCCGCACAGAAATTCCTGATTGGCGGCCTCGCCGCCGTAAAGCAATGTATTTTCCAGGAAACCAAAGCGCCAGTATCCGTTTTCATCCCGAAACCGAAACAGGTGCCCCTCGGCGGACTCGTTGGCTTTAACCATCGCATCGACAAGATCTTCCTTGATATTTTTTAGCTGGAGAATGGAGGTGGATGGGCTGTTGAGGTAGGCCTGGTAAAGATCCGCTTCACTGGATTCCTGGGTCAACACAAAGTGCGGCGAGGCCATGTTGGAACAGAGAATACGCTGTTGCAGTTGATCAGCAACAAAAACGTAATTGGGTGTATGTATGCCCGCATCAGCAGGATCGTGCAGCATCAGTGACGAATTCATAGCAAGCCACGGGTCCGCTCTTATTGTTATTTTTTATAAGCTAATGCAATCCGTTATACCATGTCCTCATCATCAATGCATCGTTGGATCCACTAAATCGGTTGAGTAACGGACCTTTCCTGTCCTATCTATCAGTATCGCAGAGACGCCTGCCAAAGAATTGACTAATTTCAGGCCTTTCTGTGGGCCAAGTACGAACAATGTGGTTGACAATGCGTCCGCGTCCACCGAATGTTCGGCCAACACCGTCACGCTGAGTAACTCACGGGCCGAATCCCCTTTGGCGGGATCAATGATGTGATGGAAACGAACGCCACCTTCTTCAAAAAAGCGTTCATAATCCCCGGACGTTGATATAGCCGAATCCGACAACGGCAGCGTAATGACGTGCTCCTCCCCCCTGGGGTGCTTGATGCCCAGCATCCAGGGGCGGCCGCGGTGGTCGCCAATCAAACGACTGTCGCCCCCGGCAGTGACGATGGCGTGCTCCACACCGGCTGCCAGTAATCCGGACACCGCCTGATCCACCGCATACCCCTTGGCAATTCCCCCCAAATCGATGCGCATTCCGGGCTTACCGAATTCGAGCGTGCGTGTCACGGGATCCAGTTTCAGACTGCGGTAACCGATGAGTGCCGCTGCTGTTGCCTGCTCCTGCTGGCCCGGCCGCCGGCGATTACGATAATCAAACTGATGGCCGACCGAGGCAAAGGTGATATCGAACGCACCTCCGCTGAGGTCACTGTAGTGGTTGGCTTTCTGCACCAGGTCAAACAGCTCCTGACTGACTTGCACCGGTGCCGTGGCGGCATCACGGTTCACCCGGGCCAGTTCGGAGCTAGTCTTGTAGGGGCTCATCAATTGATTGATGCGCTCCATCTCGTCCATTACACCCTGCATCAGCAACGCCGCCTTTGCCGGGTCATCGTGCCATAACTCAACAAAAACCCGTGTGCCCATAATGGGCTCATCGCGCTTATACCATTCACTGAACCCACACTGGGGCCAGATCCAAATCAGCGATACAATGAAAAAGCTGACCCACATCCCCCTTCCCGGGGCACGCTTACCAAGGAACAAGGGTTCCGTCATAGGCAATAAAATCACCACTTTGCTTGGTTTGCAGACCTTCGATCACTTTGCGCATGCCGTTCACCGAGATGGCTACATCAATCAGGGCATTGGGGCCGCCCATATCGGTCAGCACCCAACCAGGATGTAACGCCACTACTTTGATCTGCTCTTCGGCCAAATCGATGGCCAGGGACTTGGTGGCGGCATTTAACGCTGCTTTGGAGCTGCGATACACGTAGCTGCCACCGGATGTGTTATCCCCCATCGATCCCATTTTACTGCTGAGCATGGCGACGGTGGCGCTGCCGGCATTCCCCAGATTGGAACGCAGCAGGGCCACCATCTTGACAGGGCCAATGCAATTGACATGAAACACCTTGCTCCAGTCCGCTTCGTCGAGCTTACCCAGGGGATTATTGGCACCGTAGTAGCCGGCATTATTGATCAGCAGGTGAATTACACGATCACCCACCGCGTCCGACACAGCCGCCCGTGAATTTGCATCGGTCACATCAAGGGGATACAGACTGAGGTGTTCCCCGTATTCTTTTTTCAGTGCCTGCAAGCCTTCTGAATCCTCAGGATTCCGTGCTGTTGCGATTACCCGGTTGCCCGCGGCCAGATATTGTCGGCTGAACTCCAGGCCTAATCCCCGATTGGCGCCCGTAATAAATACCGTTTTCATGGCCCTGCTCCTTGTAGAAAGCCGTTAATGGAAGTCTTTAAATTAGCACGCTATCAAAACGGATCATAGCTCACCCGAGACACTTCAAAACAGGTTTCGCCTTTGGGTCTGGACACAATGACCTGGTCACCTTCCTGCTTCTTTAACAACGCTTTTGCCATGGGTGAATCCACACTGATCCAACCGCGATCAATATCGATTTCATCGGCGCCCACCAGCCGATACACCTCGATACCCCCGGCATCCAGATCCTCCAACTCTACCCAGGCGCCAAAAAAGATCCGCGATTGATCCGCCGGCTTTTTGTCGACGGCTTTCACCACTTCCAGGCGTTTCACAAGATACCGAATGCGGCGATCGATTTCACGGAGTTGCTTTTTGCGATAGATATACTCTGCGTTCTCGGAACGATCCCCTTCTGCGGCGGCCTCCGCCAGCGCCTTGGTCACTTCCGGTCGCTGCGTGTCACTGAGATGACGCAACTCATTCATCAGCCGATCGCGGCCTTGTGGCGTAATGTAGGGAGCAGCAGGTTGGCTGGGGGGGCGGTATCGGCTCATCAGTATCTTATATCCCCGCTCAGGAGCGACTGATCAAATCAGGGTTATCAGACAGTTGTTTCACCATTTTGTATTCCGCGCTCAGCACCTGCATGGCAGCGCTGTCAGCCCGGGGCTCCACCCCCACAACATGGTTGAGTAAAAAATCGAATGACAGATACCCCCCCTCTTCCGGACGGCAATGGGGGAACAACTGGATCAGGCCATTAAAATAGTCCCTGGGTGCCAGCACCTGTATTTGCAGGCAACCATCCTTGGGATGGATGCTGCCCAGAGATCGGGTTGCCAGCCGTGATACCTCGCGAATACTCACCACCGCCTGGGTTTCAGAAAATGAAGATGACCTGGCACCCCCGTTACACTTCAGCTGGTAGCGCATGCTTGCCTTACCGGTTTCGGGGTCGACATCAAGGGTCTGTGACAGCTTGAAGGTACTCACAATCATCTGGATCTGAGCGTCATAATGCATGGAATTGACTCACTGCGTTTCATTCTTATTGTTGTAGACAGTCAACTTTACCATGTTTTTATCCGCTGATTCGAGGCCTGATCAGGCTCTTAAAATTCGATGCCCAGCTGCGCTTTTACCCCCAGCCGGAAAGCGTGCCGCTCATCCTGCACGGAACTGATGGTATCGGCGATATCCTGCAAAGGCGTTGCCATGGTGCGTCCGGTTATGATCACGTTCTGATGTGGGGGGCGCTGTTGTAACGCGGCAACCACCGGCTCAACATCCAGATATTGGTATTTGAACATGTAACTCATCTCATCGAAGATCAGCAGGTCGTAATCCGGGTTGCTCAGGTAGGGTTTTGCCGTTTCCCAGGCGCGCTCAGCGGCAGCGATATCCTGTTCCTTGTTCTGCGTTTCCCAGGTAAACCCATCACCCATCACATGCCAATCCACCATGGGATGATCCCGAAAAAACTTGTACTCACCGGTCTCGTTACGACCTTTCAGAAACTGGACCACGGCACAACGCTTACCGTGCCCCAGGGAACGGGCCAGGGTACCAAAGGCGGAACTGCTTTTGCCCTTGCCGTTACCCTTCATCAAAATCAGTATGCCGCGCTCTTCGGTTGCCTTAGCAATTTTGGCATCCATCACCGCTTTCTTCGCCGCCATTTTTTGTTGGTGTTTATCTGTCATGTTACGTCGTGTCCCGGTCATTGATCAGCGAGCAACGTTACCACAAGCTGGACCAAAATGCCTGATGGCAATGCCTGATAATAATGCATACAACTGCAATCACGCACATTCACCGTGCACGGGCTATTCCATTGCAACCTATAGCTTTGAGCAATCAACTTCATAAATATTATTTACTTAGAAACTGCATGTTTTTTTCATAGGATTCAATCTGGCTTGAATTCTGCTTGTCTTTAACAACTGTTTCAGGAGCACCTGCTCAAACTGGAATTCGAATTGAACCCTCAACATTCAAGGAGAATCCTATGACTGCTGCTGCAAGTGGCTATGAATCACTGAAAGCTGACCCAACCAAGCATCAACAATGGCTGAGCCAACTGCTGGCCGACGCCGGCATTACCATCAATGGTTCCAAGCCATGGGACCCCCAAATACATCACCCCCACACCTACCAACGTATTCTCGCGGGAGGCAGTGTTGCCATTGGGGAAAGCTACATGGACGGCTGGTGGGATTGCGAAAGACTGGATGAACTGATCAGCCGGATCATCAGTGCGGAGGTGGACACAACACTGGTGGGCAAGTGGCAACTGCTCAAGCACTGGTTACTGGCACGGCTGGTCAACCTGCAGACGCGGAAACGAGCCTATGTGGTCGGCGAACAACATTATGATGTGGGCAATGACCTGTACCAAGCCATGCTCGACCCCACCATGAGTTATTCCTGCGGCTACTGGCAAAATGCCCACGACCTTAACAGCGCACAGGCAGCTAAACTGGAGCTGGTCTGCCGCAAACTGGATCTGCAGCCCGGCGAAACCGTATTGGACATCGGCTGCGGTTGGGGCGGTTTCAGCCAGTGGGCCGCCCGCCACCATCATGTCAGGGTCACCGGAATCACCATCTCAAAAGAACAGCAGGCGCTGGCTCAGCAGCGCTGCCGTTCCCTGCCCGTTGACATTGCACTGATGGACTATCGTGACCTGTCCGGCTGTTACCAGAAACTGGTTTCCATCGGCATGTTCGAGCACGTTGGCCATAAAAATTACGCTGCCTACATGCAGCACGCCCATCGCCTGATGCAAGATGACGGCATTTTCGTGCTGCACACCATCGGCAATGACCTGTCCCACCTGGGTACTGACCCCTGGATTCACAAATACATCTTCCCCAACGGCGAACTGCCCTCGCTGGCGCAAATCAGCGCTGCTGCCGAGCGGTATTTCGTGATCGAAGACGTACACAATTTCGGGCCCGATTACGATAAAACCCTGATGGCCTGGCAACACAATTTTGAATCTGCCTGGCCACAATTGAAGGCACACTACGATGAACGATTCTTTCGCATGTGGAACTACTATCTGAAGAGTTGTGCCGGCGGGTTTCGCAGCCGATCACTGCAACTGTATCAACTGGTGCTGCGCAAACGCCTGAAGCCACTGGCCAGGTACTGCCCGGTGCGGTGACCGATCAATTCCGGCCTGTAGCCATTCATATGCCCAAGGAGTTTATCAGGTACAAATGGAACAGTGTTTGCTTGAATATGTCATCATTCCAACGTGAGCCTATCCATGAACTACCTGACACCAGCGCGCGCATTCCTGATTGTACTCGGCCTGTCACTGGCGGGTTGCTCAGAACCAGAGGAACCCGCCCCCACCCTTGCTCCGGAGCTGGCGGCGGGCAAAGCGGTTGTCGACAAAACCTGCATTGCCTGTCACGGGCAGGGCCTGAATGGCGCGCCTATCCTGGGTAACAAAAAGATGTGGGGAAAGCGATTACCGCAGGGTGAAGACGTTCTGGTAAGCCATGCCATTAACGGCTTTGCCATGGAGATGATGCCACCGAAAGGGGGCAATCCGGATTTGACCGACACCGAGGTACGCAACGCCGTGCGCTACATGATGAGCCTTGTGCAATAAACAGAACACAAGGGCTCAGAGTTGCTGTGGATCGTAATGCTCAGCGGACAGGGTTTCCTCCCGCTGGTAGAACCGGCACAGTGCAAGCCGCAAGCGCTCGGCCCGTGGCCACAGGCCATGTTGGACATAGCTCAATACCTGGCTGTAAACAGCCTGCTTAAAAGCCGAGCTATCGCTGGGCTCACCATCGAGATTGTCAACACTGACCCTGAACTGAACACCGGCGGCCTGGGATAAGATCCACTCCAGCGCCTGGGGCTTGACTTCCACTTGCTCAAACAGACTCTGCTGCTGTACCGTGCGGCCATCCGGTTCGTACCAATAACCAAAATCCACCTGCTGACGACGGGCCTCTCCCGCAATCAACCAGTGGGCGCTTTCATGCAATGCGCTGCGATAGAAGCCATGGGCAAAATGCAGTTCATGATGTGTTCGTCCGTCCCCGGCCGGCAAGTACACCGGTTCTTTCCCGCCCCGCACCAGCCGGGTGTTGTACTGTTCCAGAAAACACTGGTTGAACAGCAGAATAATGTCATCAATTCTATGTTCCAAGTTGTCGGCCCTACTTCATGTTCCTGACAATATTTTGCTCGAAAACAAGCCATTACCGCAGCGTCCAACATGATAAACTAGCCGCCCATCAAATACACTCCAGTGGATTTTTCTGATTGGATCATGACCGTCTGTGCTAAACCGTTCCGGCAGGAATGCCGCCGCATTCTGTTGTTGGCCATGCCCATTGTCGTCGCTCAGTTTGCCCAAACCGCCAATGGCTTTGTGGATACCGTGATGGCCGGACGGGTCAGCCCTGATGACCTGGCCGCCGTTGCAGTGGGCTCGGCCATCTGGGTACCGGTGTTCCTGTTCCTGGTGGGTGTGATGCAGGGGCTGACCCCCTTTGTATCCCAGTACCGCGGGCAACGCAGCCACCAGGCCATTGGCGGCCTGGTGCAACAGGGCCTGTGGCTGGCGCTGCCGCTGGGTGGGCTGGGCTTTCTGCTGCTGCGCAATATGGAACCGGTATTGTCTCTGATGGAAGTGGACAATGCCATCCGCCCCATGATTATCGCCTATTTGCAGGGACTGTCCTGGGGGTTTCCGGCCATCACCCTGTTCCTTGCTCTGCGCTCCCTCACCGAAGGCATGTCCTTCACTACGCCGGTGATGGTGGTCAGCCTCATCGGTCTGGCCGTCAACGTGCCGGTTAACTACGTATTGATCTATGGCAAACTGGGCTTCCCGGCCATGGGGGGTGTGGGATGCGGCTGGGCCACCAGTATCGTGATGTGGCTGATGCTGGTGTTGATGGTGCAATACTGCGTTATCTTCGACCGTAAACAGGAAACCGGGCTGTTCCGGCGTTTTGCCTGGCCGGATAGTGTCGTACTTAAATCCATACTGAAACTAGGGCTACCCATTGGCCTGTCAATTTTTATTGAGGTAAGCCTGTTCTGTGTCATCGCACTGTTCATTGCGGCCATCGGCGCCCAGGTGGTCGCCAGCCACCAGATTGCCCTGAACGTGGCGTCCATGCTGTTTATGATCCCCCTTAGCCTGTCACTGGCGCTTACCGTGCGGGTGGGAACCAACCTGGGCATGTCCAACGCTGAGGGCGTGCAACGCTCCATCCTCTCTGGTTTGGCGATCATACTGGTGATCGCCGTGGTCAACAGCAGCGTGATGATTCTGTTCCGCACCCAGGTTGCCGGTATTTACACCGATGATGCGGTGGTCATCGAGATGGCAGCAGGGCTACTGCTGTTTGCTGCCCTGTTTCAGATCTCCGACTGCCTCCAGGTCAGCGCCAATGGGGTATTAAGGGGCATGAAAGACACCGCCTGGCCCATGCTGATGACCGTACTGGCGTATTGGTGCCTGGGCCTGCCGGTGGGGTATATCCTGGGGCTCACCGACTGGGTGGTGCCGGCCATGGGTGCCAGGGGCTTCTGGATTGGCCTGGTGGCCGGCCTCACCGCGGCGGCCATCATGCTGAGCCTGAGGGTGATCTGGCGCTTCAGGCGCGCCCTGCCCATGCCCGCCTAATCGCCTAAGACACATAGCAAAAACTGGCATTTTGCATGCAAGTGTACTTAGATATAGAGTAGAAGTGAGTCTATTACGACCCGGGCTGCGCATAACCATGATTCACGGTATACCCGGCTCAGGTCCGCGAGGGTAGTCGTATGAAGCCACAGGCATCGGATAATCGTTCCAATGTGATCGATCTTTTCTCCGGGCGCCCCGTTGATGAAGTGGTTGACCGCATCGTGCGCATTGCGCCGGAGCTGGACGGATTGGAGATGCTCTACACCAATGACACCTCCCCCAACCGCCTGTACTCATTGAAAGTGGTATGCTGGGCCCTACGGGAATCCGGCGAGGTGGTGGGCCTGGTACCCTGGCTCAATCAGGTTGTGCCCTGCACCGAAATCAACGACCCCCTTAACGGCCGCTGGGAAGGTTACCGCGACCCCGGCACCAACGACATCTTCTACACCCCCCCAAAACACAAAGTCAAAGAGCTGGAACTGGCGGAAGCGTTCTATCACGTTGAGCAGATCCGGGATGGGGAAATTCTGCAGGAAATCCCCGACGGTATCGGTACCCATGCCGTGCTGACGGACAACGGCTTCCGCTCTTTTGTGCTGATCGAGGTGCTGAGTTGGCGATTGATGGCCGACGGTGCGGTACACGCCATGCTGGTGGACGAGGACAAAGTGAAATCCACACCGGTTCTGCCCGGTGACCCTTGCCTCTATTCCGCCCAGGAGCAAGCGGAGTTCAAGTACTTCTTTCAGCATCGCATTGCCAACAAGATCAAGGAGCAGGATCCGGAGGCACTGGCCGCGATTTCAATGCTGATCGAAAACTGAGTATTACTCTGGTACTGGTATTACTGGGGTATTACTGGGGTACCACCAGTGAACTGTCCCCCAGTTGATTCTGGTAGGTCAGGCGAATTCGATCAGCGCTCCAGTAACGACGGGCGATCCTGGATTCGTCCAGGGTCAGCGTATAATTGGTCCCATGCCCGCCCAGTATCAGATCGCCATCGGAAGTAAGGCTGTAGCGGCTGCTGTCGGTGTCCCGCAATGAGCCATTGATATAAATACTGGAACCCACCAGTGGATCGTAGGTTGCCACCACGTGCTCCATACAGTCCCCCAGATAGAGTCCGATCAGGGATCCCCCAGACGCAACCCCATCGGAACCGTTTCGGCCAACGGTGAACGAGGCCCGATCCACTCGACTGCCCACAATCACAATAATACTGGCCACATAATGGGCGCTGTTGAGTTCCCAGTAACCTGTTGCGTCATCCCCGCGCCCCAGCATGCTGAGAGCAAAACGGCCCAGTAAGGAGGTGTTGCAGGTATTGCTGGTGTACCAGGCTTCCACACTGAAGGCACCCCCATCGATGGCCAGAGAATCAGCGTAAGGAACCCGGTAGGCTTCGTCGCCGACGAATCTGGCCCCGCGCCCCACAAAGGATTCAGTGCGGCCCACGCCGCCTTCATCAATGCCGTCATTTCCAAAGGGTGAGGAATCCCGGGCCAACCCCGATTCAGCGAAGTGCCAGACCCCGGCGTAATCATTCCACAGGCTGGCTGGGTCCTGCCCATCCACCACACTGCCGTCCACCGCATCGTCATAAAGCAGGGTAATGAAGTTCTGGTTGCTGTTGCCCTTCACCAGCGGCACCAGCACCCATACCAATGCCTGGTTGTTAACCTGGTCCCAGCGTTCAATCTCGTAAGGCAAACGGGTGGTACCATCGCTGTCCACGAAGCGGATGTCCGCTGCACCGGGCTGCACGGCATCGATAATCGCCGCATCGCTGATGCGCAACAGCAACGGGAAGTTCACCACATCACCGGGCACATCGGCTCCGCTCCCGGTGGTATCAAGATAGAATCGTTGGCTGGAAAGCAGGCGCTCTACCCCCGGCTGACTGATGCTGGACTGCACCCACAGCTCGGCCTCCCCATCAGTGTACCGGGTATATTCAATGCCCTCCCGTGTGGCGCTTTCCAGCACTGTCCAATTGTCCTCGGCGCTGCTTTCAAAGCGATCAGAAGACCCGCCCACCACACGCAACGTATTGGTATCCGGGGACAACCCCAGGACCCTGGAACGATCGACGCGCAACAGGTTATTGCTGTCGCCGAGGTCCACCACCTCAATACTGTGCAGACGCTCCGGCGGCAAACCGGTTAAATCCAGCGTCATGGAGGAACCGGTTAACGCCAGAGTGTCTTCGCCACCACCGCCACGGACACGGAAAAAGTCAGTATCATTGATTTCAATGCGGTCATCCCCGGCCCCCGCCGAATAGGCGTCCGCGCCCCCCATTCCATTCAACGTTTCGCTGACCGAGCTGCCTACGATATTGTCCGCACCACCCTGGCCGATGCGGAACACCACATCCCCCAGCCAATCATTGCCCCACCATACCGCGCCGAGGCCGGCAGCGGCCGCCGTTCCCGGTGCCCCCAAAATAACATCACTGAAGCCGTCACCGTTGTGATCGGCGGACGCCACCGATTGCCCCAAACGATCACCGTCGTCTGAGCCGCGCAAGGCAATGCCGTCGGATGCCAGAAAATCCATCAGGCTCCAGTCCGCAATCACATCGTCATCGCTGCCCAATATCACCCAGGCACGACCCGGGCGCTGCCCGGCGTAGACGCCGTTGAACGCCCCCACCACAATATCATCCAGGCCGTCGGCATTGACATCACCGGCGCCGGACAGCGCATGGCCCACATAACCATCCAGATCCATACCACCGACCGAGAACCCCAAGGTAGCCGGCAACAGGGCAATATCATTGCTGGCAGCCCAGGTTTTACCACCGAACAGTACGTGCACAGCCCCGGCATTGGATGCCCCTGCCTGGGTCAGTCCTGGCTGGCCGATGTACAGATCCGCAATACCGTCGCCATTGAATTCCCCGCTGCCCAGCGCGGCGCCAAACCAGGACAGGGCAGCACTGGAGAACCAGGTGCTGCCGATATTCGCGGCCATGGCTGCAAGGTTGATATCGGCTGGGTTCGCCTGCGCCCGCCCATAGATGACGAACACGGCACCCCCCTCGGGAGCCGCCGCATCCGCTGCGATTGCCGACACCGCCAGATCGCCCAGGCCATCCGCGTTCAGATCCCCGGCCATCAGCACCGCCTGCCCTAAGCGCCAACCCGGCTGATTGGTGGTGACAGCAAAACCGTCCGCCCCCAGCAATCCGGTATCCACATCACTGCGGTTGGCTCCGGTTCGGCCCAACACCACATACACCCGCCCACTGTTGCCGCCCGCCATGTCACTGGACGGATGCCCCAGCACCAGATCGTCAACCCCATCACCGTTGTAGTCGCCATGTCCACTGAGCAAGGCATTATTAGCCGGTAACGCCGAGCTGGGGGGGGCATGGTCACCCAGGCGCTGACCCACTTCGCGACCCAGAATCCGGAATCCCAACGCGGGGCTCCATTCGGCAAGGTCAAGATCCTCCAACGCGGCACCCCCCCAGATGACGTACACCACTCCAGCGTCTGACGCCCCGCCATCGGCGCCCGGAGCGGCCAGCATCATATCGGCGTAACCATCGCCGTTCATATCACCGGCGGCCGCTAAAGTGGTGCCAAGGCCGTCCGCCAAGGCGGCGCCATCGATAATGATGCCATCCGCGGCATTCCAGTTGGCAACAGAAAGGCTGGATCGATCCAGACCCGGCCTTCCCCACACCACGTAAACCCTGCCCCGGGCGCCATCCAGATCGGGAACCCCCACGCCAAAGTCGTCCAACCCATCTCCGTTCACGTCCCCCAGGCCGGATACCGCCGCCCCAAGCCGGCTTTGCTCGCCCCTGAACAGGAAACCCAGGTTGGGCTGGAGAGTGGCAACGTCCACCGGCGGGAACAAGGGCGGCTCTGTGGTAAAGGCCCACTGCTGAACCCCATTAATGGCCAGCGACGGATTACCCGCCAGATCCTGGAATGCGCCAGCCGTGACCTCAACGGTATAGCGGGTGGCAAAATCCAGCTCAGCCGTGAGCGGAACCGTTACCTGTAACTGCCCACCCGGATCCAGCTCGAGGGTATCCACCCCGACGCTCTCCACCACCAGGCCCTCACTCTCGCTGCGCACCAGAATCTGGCCTGCCCCGGAAAAAACCGGCTCACTGTAGAGTATCCGCAAAACCGGATTAAGCGCTACACCGCTGCTATCAGGGCCCGGCAAAAGCTGGGTCTGAGCCGGGGCAGTGGTATCCACCACCAGATTAAAAGGCTCCGACAGCGCACTGCTCAAACCCGCCTCCATACTGACCGCAGCAAGCGCAAACAGGCCGTCGCTCAATGTCACCGGGGCAGAGGCAAGGTCAAACTGCCAGTTCCCCGACGCATCAGACTGGGTTTCCCCCAGCAGAGCGCCATCGAGATACACCTGAATACTCACGCCGGCCTCCGCTGTGCCGGTCACCATCTGCTCGGTGATGGCGGTGACCCCGTCACCGTCCACTCCAGTGTCGTTGCTGATGGCACTGATCAGCGGCCGGTCCGGCGGCGTAGGGTCGTAGGTAAAGTAAAACGGCGCCGCCGATTCAAGGGTTTCACCAGCGGTGGTGGTAGCCCGAACATCCAGCCGGTATGACCCGGGAATCAGAGTAATCGGACGAAAATCCAGATTCCACTGGCCCGCGGCATTGGCCAGCACCGAACCGGATGCGGCACCATTGATGTACAACAAAATGGAATCATAGGGATTTGACTGGCCGAGAAAACGCACAGTGCCATCGATGATGCGGCCCGGGCCGACACGGCCAGCGTCCGTCTCGATATAAAGAACCTCTGGCAGGACAACGGCAACGGTTTCGTCTTCCGGCTGTTGGGGGCCATCTCCGGTTTCAGGGTCCGGTTCAGGTTCCTCACTGGGCTGGTTTTCTTCATCCGGCTCCTGCTCGGGAACTTCGTTGCTGTCCTGGGACGCACGCTCGGATTCATCGCTGTCGGATTTTGATGAACCCGAGCCACCACAACCACCGACCACCAACAATGTCGCCAGCACGGATGCCAGCAGAAATTTGAAAAACCCTGGCTTTTGCATAGAACGTGGGCTTCCAGCCACTTTATAATGTTGTTGTTTTGTATCCCACTGAGCTTACCAAAGAAGCGCTTAATACATTTATAAAATTTACTTCAATCCGGCTTCTTGCGGATTCGAAACACAAAGTTACCTTCACGCTCTTCCGCCAGCATCAATTCGTGGCCAAGAAACTGGCAGAATTTGGGAATATCACGCTGGGTAGACGGATCCGTAGCGATGACTTCCAATACTTCACCGGCGTTCATATCACGCACTTTACTGTGCAGCATCATCACCGGCTCCGGGCACATCAGCCCGCACGCATCAAAGTGGTGATCCACGGAATCGGTCATCGCTTACCCTCTTTATGTCTTACTGTGCTGCAGGATGTCTTACTGTGCTGCAGGCACCTGGTGCCAGCTCATGCGCTGAATTCCGGGCACCCGTTGCAGCCAGACCAGAACCGGTATCAATGCCAACACACCCAGAACAAACGCGGTGATAAAGTGTACCTCATATCCCAGCGCGGATGCACTGAAGCCACTGGCGCTGTGCAGAAGCCCGGCTACCACCACCTGCACACTGGCCTGCAGGGTGTAATCGGTGCCCGCCAGGGGGCGCCGACAGGCATCCATCATCAAAGTGAACAGCGCTGCGGCAGACATGCCGCCAAACCAATGCTCCAATGCCATTACCCAGGTTACCGCCGCAACCTCGCCGCCATAACGGGCCAACCACCAGAAACCCAGCAAGGTGGTGGCATGCAAGCCGCCGAACAGCAGCAAAGATCGAATACGCCCCATGCGCGGCACCAGCCAGCCCCCCAGTAACGCCCCGGCAATTCCGGCGGCCATGCCCACTGCGCCGCTGATCCAGCCCACCTGCCCCAGAGTGTACCCCAGGTCAATCAGCAACGGCTTGGACATGGCCGAACCAAAGGAATCCCCCGCCTTGTAGAAAACCAGCACCAGCACCCAGGCCCACATATTGGGTTGACGAACAAACTGCAGGGCCAGCACAAACACATTACGCGGCCTTTCATGCTCCCCCGTGTGATCTGATTGTGCTGATTCAGTAAAGAACCACACCGGGATGCTGACCAGCAAGATCATCGACGCCAGAGTGACAAACGTCGCCAGCCAGCCCAATCGCTCCAGCAGGATCAATATGACGGCACCGCCAAACAACATGCCCACGCGATACCCGGCCACCTGTACCCCATTGGCGGGGCCACGCTCCTTGGGAGTCAGACTCGACACCGCCAGACCGTCGGTGGCAATATCCTGGGTGGCAGCCACAAGATTGGACAAAAACAGGATGGCCAGCAGGGCGTAGAAACCATTGCCCGCCAGTGTTTGCGGATCCAAAAAACCCAGCAGCAGCAAACAGGCCATAAACCCGAACTGCATGGGGATGATCCAGCTTTTGCGCCGGCCGAAACGCTCGCTTCCATAATGATCCACCAGCGGCGCCCAGAGAAACTTCAGCGCCCAGGGCACGGCCACCAACGACACCAGGCCGATTTTCTCCAGGCTCACATCGTAACTGCGCAGCAGGGCCGGAAGCGCCTGGCTCAAAAAACCCAAAGGCAACCCCTGGGAAAAATACAGGCAACTCAATAGTCCCAGACGATAGGTAAGCGAGGCTCCCATCAATAATCTCTCTTGCCATTCAACAGTGGCACCATAATACCTGACATAATGGCTTGGTCATTGAAAATTCGGGGGAAGGGATTACCATTGGACTCCGATATGAAGTGGCATTAACCGAGGAACAGGATGATAAAGGTACTGATTGAGCGGACCATCGCAGAAGGTCTGGAAGGCAACTATGAGCAGACGATCGTTGAGCTACTGACCCATGCAGAGCGATCACCGGGGTACCTGGGCGGAGAATCCTATCTGGACGCCAAACGCCCCAACCATTATGTGGTGATCTCCATGTGGGAAAGCGTCAATGCCTGGCAATTGTGGTTCGGTTCCTCGGCCCGCATGGAAATGCAGAACAAAATTGGTGTCTTTCTAAAAGAACCGGAGCGCTTCACCATTCTGGAGCCCTGTATCTATCAGTCCGCCAAAGGATTACAGAATTCAGCCTGATCCGAATCCGACACCCATCAATCACCACCGCTATGCGGAGCAGCAAACACTGTAATTTCTTCGCGATCATGGTACAGCTGCTTCGCCTGCAACCTGTAGGAACTGCCCGCCTCGTCCAGCACCACCTGCATTTTTTCCAGGATCTGCTGCACTTCCAACCAGCGTCGCTTCATGGGTAATTTCAGATTGAAGATGGCATAGCGAGTCCAGCCCCTGGCCAGCCAGCGCTCCATTAACTGCGCCACTCTGGCGGGCTTTTCCACCATATCGCACACCAGCCAGTCAACCGGCCGTTGCGGCTTATAGGCAAAGGCATCCTCGCGCAAATGAGTTACCTGGCCACTCTCCATCAAAGCCTGATCCATCGGCCCGTTATCGATGGCCACCACCTGCATGCCACGTTGCACCAGTTGCCAGGTCCAACCACCCGGTGCTGCGCCCAGATCCACCGCTTTCTGGAACGGCTTCAACAGGGCGGCGCGCCGGGATTCCGGAATCAGTTGCAACCAGGCTTCCTCCAGCTTGAGGGTGGACCGGCTCGGCGCGGCAGCGGGTTGCCGCAAGCGGGGAAAACCCAACGGCCAGGGCGAACCATTAGCAACAGGTGTGTAACCCACCCAGGCTTCACGGCCGGAAAGAAAAAACACATGCCCGAACCAAGCGGCGTCGGGCTGCAGCATCGCCGCCACTGAACGGGCAAGCGGACGCTCCAGTTTCCGGGTCAGTTTTGACAGCCCCTTGCCCGCATTGGTGTCCGGAAAGGTCATCCAGACATGACGAAAAGGCAGCCCTGATAAACTCTGCCCCCCCGATAGACTCTGGACAAGAGGCCCCACACGATCATCAACCGGCAGCGCCGGGAAATGCTCAATGACCAGCAACCATTGCCGGGCAAACACCACATCCGCAAACGACAACTTGTTCAGCAACGCCCTGCCCGCAGCCGGCTCATGGCCTTCGAACACCACAAACCCGTCACCGGCCCTGGCACGTACAAACCCGAATACACCACAGGCACTGGCCTTATCCTGGATCTCTGCCGCCAGATCAGACTCAAATCCGGGGCGGCACATTAAAAGCACCTGCTGCATGGGCCTCTCTACTTTACGGCTTTGCTCAACCGACCTGGTTTTCGCTGCCGCATTCTACCTGACCGGGTACACCGATCCCAGCCCCGAACCCCAACCTCTGTTCAGTTGGGGTTATAGGTGACCAGACCCTGGTTCAGCACCACATTACCGCGTCCGGTTTCCACCTGCAGCAGGGCCCGCCCCGGCTCAAGCTCCCACAACCTGGTAATAATGGCATCCCCCATGTACACCTGATCGGAGAAGCGCGCACTCAGGCTGAGCAAACGCGCCGGGTCGCCGCCACACAACGCCGACAATGCCGCTCTGCCGGCAAATCCGTAGGTGCACAGGCCGTGCAGAAACGGGCTTTCAAAACCACCAAACCTGGCGAAATTGGGATCAATGTGAATGGGGTTGCGATCCCCCGTGAGCCGGTACAATGCCGCCTGCTCTTCGCGGGTCACATCCTGCACCACGTGATCCGGTTCACGGTGGGGCGGGGTCAGGGGATCCCTGCTGGGGCCACGCTCTCCCCCGAAGCCACCGGCTCCCCGGATAAACAGAGTCGCATGAGTCGTAAACAACGGCCCTTCGTGATCCGATACCGAGCACTCCACACCAACCACAGCAGCCTTGCCTTTGTCCCAGACTTCCACAACTTTACCCACCGCGGTGGCCTTTCCGGACGCCGGTATCGTGCGGTGCAATTCGATTTTCTGCTCACCGTGCAACAACATGGCCAGATTGAACTGCAGGTTACTCATTACCGCACCCATTACCTTCAAACCTGGTATGACAGCGAAAGTAGGCAACACCTTCGGGCCACGGGCTTCATATATAAAATCCAGCTCTGTTTCGGGTTTACAACCCACCGCCAGGGCATACAGCATCACATCCTGCTCTGACCAGCCGAGGCTGATGGGGTCCGTGGTCAGCCCCACAATCTGGGGTGTGATTGGTTGTGCCATGACTTGTCCCTCTGGTTATTATTATTCACATAAAAAAACCCGCTCTGGGCTGGCCAGAGCGGGTTTTTTCAAATACTGATGTGCAACACACCTTAAGGTGCGGTCACTTCCAGGATTTGCTTTTGCAGGTTTTTCTGATCTTCTGAAGGCTGCACAGTCTGCATTGCCATCAGCTTGCTCATGTCACCTTCGATCTTGATCTGGCCAGACATGAAGCCCTGCATACCCGCAGACTGATCATTGTCGATGAACAGGCGGTGCGCCAGGTCAACGGGCAATGTCATTTTGGTGGGCGCGCTTTCGTGGTGACCTTTCTCGAGCATGCCGGCGTTCAGGCTGATGTCGACATCACCAAAATCAGTACCGGAAACCGTAATATTGATTACCAGATCGTGCATTGCTGCCGGTACTTCCAGGTCGCCAGCGGCTTCTTTCAATTCAGCAACTTTTGCGAACCACTCTTCAGACAGGAACTTGAGACTCATTCAATCTTCTCCTATGAATTTTTATTCTTGCTATCAGGGTGCCCCCGAAAGCTTTTATACGCTGATCAATCAAACGACTGTTCGAGACGTTGTCCGCTAACTTATAAAATCCCCACCCCAAAGACAATAGCCTTTTACACCAGGGGCCGGACTTTTTTGGTCAATAACAAACGGACGCCCCGTTTCAGGTCGCCCGTTTATTGATCTATGTAATCATTTCAAGCACTTAGCGAATGTCGTAACCGCGCTCTTCATGCAACACGATATCCAGACCTTCTGTCTCTTCATCCGCCGTGACACGCAGCCCCAGCAGAGCATCCACCAACTTGAGGATAATCCAGCTCACCACGGCCGTGTAGCCCAGGGTGGCCACAATACCGATAACCTGAACCTTCAACTGCTCTGCAATAGAGCCGTTGTCGCCGCCAAAGCCCAGGCCGCTGAAGACACCCAGGTCCGTGGCACAGAACACCCCAACCAACAGAGTACCCAGCATTCCCCCCACCCCGTGCACCGGAAACACATCCAGGGAATCATCGATCTTCAGCCGCTGCTTGATAAACAAGGTGGCAAAAAAGCAGATCACCCCGGCACAAGTACCGATCACCAGGGCAGCAGCGGGCCCTACGGAGCCGGAAGCCGGGGTGATGGTACCAAGGCCCGCCACCATACCGGTCACAATACCCAGCACCGAAGGCTTGCCATGTTTTACCCATTCACAGGTCATCCAGGCCAGGGACCCGGCCGCCGCGGATATATGGGTCACCAGCAACGCCATGGCGGCACTGCCGTCCGCAGCCAGCGCACTGCCGGCATTAAAGCCAAACCAGCCCACCCACAGCATACCGGCTCCGGTAACCGTCATGGTCATGTTGTTTGGCATCATCACGGTGGTGGGAAACCCGTTTCGATTACCGATCACCAGTGCGGCCACCAGGGCCGCAACCGCGGCTGTGATATGCACCACGGCACCACCGGCAAAATCCAGGAACCCCATTTCGGCCAACCAGCCACCGCCCCACACCCAGTGGCATACGGGGGCATAGACCAGTAACAGCCAGGCGGAACTAAACAGCAACATGGAGGAGAATTTCATACGTTCAGCAAATGCACCCACAATCAACGCCGGCGTGATCACCGCAAACGTCATTTGGAATGCCGCAAACAGCACCGCTGGTATATCCCCGTTCATGCTGTCCACACTCATATCGGCAAACAGCACGTTACCAAAATCGCCGATAAAGCTGCCCTGCTCTTCCAATGAGCCAAAAGCAATGGTGTAACCCACCACGAACCAGAGAATCGACATCAGACAGGTGAGCGTGAAACATTGCATCAGCACGGACAACACGTTCTTGGACCGCACCAACCCTGCATAAAACAAGGAAAGCCCGGGGATGGTCATAAACAGGACCAGTGCAGTGGCAGTCAGAATCCACGCAGTATTGGCGCCATTGAGATCAGCGGCGAATGACAAAGACGGAACAACAAGAAACGGCAAAGCGAGCAAAACCCGCTGCAGGTTGCTTTTACCTGACATTGAATGATACCCCTTGAAGGTAGAATTACGAATTGGCCTTTTAATATGTTGCGCTTGGGAGCGCGCAGTACTCTACAGGGCGGATTCCCCCTGCTCTCCGGTACGGATACGAATAACCTGCTCCAGTTCAGATACGAAGATCTTGCCATCCCCGATCTTGGTGGTATTCGCCGCTTTGGTGATGGCCTCGGTGACCACCTCCACCAGATTATCGTTCACTGCCAACTGCAGCTTGAATTTGGGCACAAAATCGATCACGTATTCTGCGCCCCGGTATAACTCCGTATGGCCCTTCTGTCGGCCAAATCCTTTCACTTCTTCCAGCGTCATCCCGCTGATTCCGAGATCAGTTAACGCTTCACGTACATCATCGAGCTTAAAAGGCTTGATGATTGCCGTAATCATTTTCATAATTGCCGCCCCAAATTTCTGTGGCTTAAGGAACATAGATTGGTTTTTTAAAACTGGTTTTTGTTCTATTCTGGTGCCAGCGCACCACAAAAGAGCATGCAGATTTTGGGCCATTTGATCTTATCTAACGATTTCAATAGCTTAGGTAAAATCAAGAACAAGCTCTCACGAAAATCGCACTCATTGCGCGCATCAATAAAAAGCAATGCACCTTTTTGGTTCATTTGGATGTAGTACGAAAGGGGTATGGCCGGTATCTACCTTAGTTGACTTGTATCAACAACATACAGGTGATCGCTCCTATAATGCAGGCTGCCATTTTAATAATGGTTGTTCTGCCTCTCGTGAGAGAAACCGTAGTAACCGTGTGTGTTCAATCACTCAACACAGGAATGACACTCAATGAGTAATAGTCAAGCTGCAACGCCGCAATACGATTATGGTGTCGTTAAGCAATTTTCGGTCATGACCGTTGTCTGGGGCATCGTGGGGATGGCTGTCGGCGTATTTATCGCTGCCCAGCTGGCCTTTCCGGCTCTGAACTTTGATCTACCCTGGCTGACGTACAGCCGTCTGCGCCCACTGCATACCAATGCGGTTATTTTCGCATTCGGTGGCTGCGCCCTGATGGCCACGTCTTTCTATGTAGTTCAACGTACCTGCCAAACCGCACTGTTCGCACCGGCACTGGCCAAGTTTGTCTTCTGGGGATGGCAACTTGTGATCTTGCTGGCAGCCGTTACCCTGCCGCTGGGTATTTCCTCTGCGAAGGAATATGCGGAGCTGGAATGGCCCATCGATATCCTGATCGCAGTGGTTTGGGTCGCATACGCGGTGGTGTTCTTCGGCACGGTTGCCAAACGGACCACCTCCCACATCTATGTGGCAAACTGGTTCTACGGTGCATTCATTATCACGGTTGCCCTCCTGCACATTGTCAACAGCCTGGCCATTCCGGTAACTCTAACCAAGTCTTACTCAGTTTATGCCGGAGCCATGGATGCCATGGTGCAATGGTGGTATGGCCATAATGCAGTGGGCTTTTTCCTCACTGCGGGCTTTCTGGGCATGATGTATTACTTTGTGCCCAAGCAGGCGGGGCGTCCGGTTTACTCCTACCGGCTGTCCATCGTGCATTTCTGGGCTCTGATTTCTATCTACATGTGGGCCGGCCCCCACCATCTGCATTACACCGCGCTGCCGGACTGGGCCCAATCCATCGGCATGGTGTTCTCTCTGGTTCTGCTTGCACCATCCTGGGGCGGCATGATCAACGGTATCATGACCCTTTCTGGTGCATGGGAGAAGCTGCGGGATGACCCGGTGATTCGTTTTCTGATCGTGGCACTCTCCTTTTACGGTATGTCCACGTTCGAAGGCCCCATGATGTCCATCAAGACTGTGAACGCGTTGTCCCACTATACGGACTGGACCATTGGTCACGTTCACTCTGGGGCGCTGGGCTGGGTTGCCATGATCTCCATTGGTTCCATTTACGCGCTGATCCCCTGGCTGTATGGCAAAAAAGAAATGCACAGCGTTGGGCTGGTCAACACACATTTCTGGTTGGCGACCATCGGCACAGTGCTGTATATCGCCTCCATGTGGGTAGCGGGTATCTCCCAGGGCCTGATGTGGCGCGCAGTGAACGACGACGGCACATTAACCTATACCTTCGTTGAATCACTGAAAGCCACCTACCCCTACTATGTGGTTCGAATGATCGGCGGCCTGGTGTTCCTGTCAGGGATGTTCCTGATGGCCTACAACGTCTTCAAGACCATGAGTTCCCCTGCCGCTTCTGGCAACACTGCTGCACAGCCGGCTTAAGGAGTAAAGAAGATGGCTAAGACACACGAAATAGTAGAAAAGAATGTAGGCCTGATGATTATCCTGACCCTGGTGGCGGTGAGTTTCGGTGGTCTGGTGGAAATCGTGCCCCTGTTCTTTCAAAAGCAGACCACGCAACCCATCGAGGGCTTGAAACCCTGGACGGCACTGCAACTGGAAGGCCGTGATATTTATATTCGCGAAGGCTGCAACACCTGCCACTCCCAGATGGTGCGTCCGTTCCGTGCTGAAACCGAGCGCTACGGCCATTACAGTGTGGCCGGTGAGCACGTCTACGAGCACCCGTTCTTGTGGGGCTCCAAGCGTACCGGCCCTGACCTGGCCAGGGTTGGTGAACGCTACAGCGATCAGTGGCACTACGATCACCTGATGAACCCCCGTGATGTGGTGCCCGAATCCAACATGCCCGGTTTCCCCTGGCTGGATGAGAACATCATCAGCGGTGAAACCACTGCCGCCAAAATGGAAGCATTGCGCACGGTTGGTGTTCCTTACACCGATGCCGACATTGCCGGTGCAAAGGCCGCAGTGGAAGGCAAGAAGGAAATAGACGCGCTGATCGCGTACTTACAGGGATTGGGAACCTTCCTCAAAGTGAAGAGGTAACCCAGTATGGATATCAATACTTGGCGTGGCATCGCAACGGTATTGGCTTTTGTCGCTTTCATTGGTGTGTGCTGGTGGACATTCAGCGCACGCCGCAAGAAAGGTTTTGACGACGCAGCCAATTTGCCGTTCGCAGACGAAGCCAATCACGAGAATACCCTGAAGTACAACCCTAAGCACGAAAAAGGGCATGGAGATAAAGAATGACTGGTACTGACTTTACGCAAGGCTGGGTGAATGGTTGGATCATAACCATCGTCCTGATCAATCTGCTGGGCTGCCTTTGGTTACTCTGGTGGACGCGCAAGCGCCCCGAAGACACCATCAAAGAAGGCGAATCCCTGGGCCACTCTTTTGATGGCATCGAAGAACTGAACAACCCCCTGCCCCACTGGTGGTTGAACCTGTTCTATTTCACCATCGCATTCGCGTTCATTTACCTGACGTTATACCCCGGTTGGGGTGACGCCAAGGGCATTCTGGGCTGGACCTCGGTGGGTCAATGGGAAACGGAAGTGGAAAAAGCCGAAAACCGCTATGACCGCCTGTTCGAGGAGTATGCCCAGGTTCCCGTGGAACAACTGGCCGGCAACGAGGAAGTGGTTAAAACCGGGCAGCGCCTGTTTGGCAACAACTGCGCGATTTGTCATGGCTCTGATGCCCGCGGCAACGTCGGCTATCCCAACCTTGCCGATGACGACTGGCTGTACGGTGGCAGTGCCGCCAAAATCGTGGAAACGTTGACCAACGGCCGCAGCGGTATGATGCCACCACTGGGCGCAGCCTTGGGCGAAGACGGCACCAAGAATGTGGCAGCCTATGTGTTGAGCCTGAGTGGTCGCAGTGGTGCCGGTGACGCCGCTGCCGGTAAGGAAAAGTTTGCAATGATGTGTGCCGCCTGCCACGGCCCGGACGGTAAAGGCAATCAGATGCTGGGTGCCCCTAACCTGACGGACGATGTCTGGCTGTACGGCGGCAATGAAGCCACCATCATTGAGACCATCAACGCTGGGCGCCAGGGCAAGATGCCTTCCTTCAAGGATCAACTGAGCCCGGAGAAAATTCACGTTCTTGCCGCTTATGTGTATAGCTTAAGCAACTGATTTTACCTACAATCCGGAGCGCGTAAGCCAAGGCTGCGCGCTCCACTCTCATCCGCATGATGTAGCCAGCAGGTGATACGATGTCGAATCCCGCAAAGATCGCTGTAAAACAGGCCGACCAGGAAGGTATGGACCTTTACAAGAAACGGGAAAAGATTTATCAACGCCACCCTTCAGGCTTCTTTCAAAACCTTCGCATTATTACCATCTGGATCACACTGGGCGTATATTTTCTTGGCCCCTGGCTCACCTGGGATGGCCGCCAGGCGGTGTTGTTCGACCTGCCTGAGCGCAAGTTTTATATTTTCTGGTTTACGTTCTGGCCGCAGGATTTTCTCTACCTGTCATGGCTCTTGATTATTGCCGCCTTTGCCCTGTTCTTCTTTACGGTGCTGGCTGGCCGGGTATGGTGCGGTTATACCTGCCCGCAGACCGTCTGGACCACCTTTTTCATGTGGATTGAATTCATTACCGAAGGTGATCGCAACAAGCGCATGAAACAGGATGCGCAACCCATGTCCATGAACAAGTTCAGCAAGAAATTCCTCAAGCACGGCCTGTGGCTTACTTTATCGTTCTGGACAGCGGTTACCTTCGTGGGTTATTTCGCCCCCATACGGGAACTGTTCATCGACCTGTACCACATGAATGTCTCCGGCTGGGCCGCCTGGTGGATGCTGTTCTTCACCCTGGCCACCTATTTGAATGCCGGCTGGATGCGGGAGCAAGTGTGCATGTACATGTGCCCCTATGCCCGCTTCCAAAGCGTTATGTTTGATCGTGACACCCTGGTGGTTACCTATGATGTCGGCCGTGGCGAGCCCCGCGGCTCACGTAAAAAATCCGTTGCCCGTGATCAGACAGAATTGGGGGACTGCATCAATTGCCAACTCTGCGTTCAGGTTTGCCCCACCGGGATCGATATTCGCAACGGCCTGCAGTACGAATGTATCAGCTGTGCCGCCTGCATTGATGCCTGTGATTCAGTGATGGAGCAGATGAACTATCCTAAAGGCCTGATACGCTACTCCACTGAAAATGCAGTGGAAGGCAAACCCAGTAAAATTCTGCGTCCACGACTGATCGGCTACGCCACTGTACTGGGTATGATGGTGTTGCTGTTCCTTACGGCGGTGTTCTCGCGGGTGCCGCTGGAACTGGATATCATCCGCGATCGCAATGCTCTCTATCGCGAGACCTGGGAAGGTACCATTGAAAACACCTACACACTCAAGATCATGAACAAAACGCAGCAATTCCAGGAGTACGACATTGTGGTGAGCGGGCTGGATAACGTTATCCCCCATATCCCGGAAACCGTAAAGACCCTGCCCGGAGAATTACTGACTCTGGCCGTCACCCTGGAAATGAAACCGGAAGACATCAAGGAACGAAACTCCACGGTCTATTTCAAAGTAATATCAGTAGACGACCCATCCCAGCAGGTGGTTGAGGAAAGTCGTTTCCTGAGCCCCCGTCAATAACCGTGGTAACCGCAATGACACAGACAGACTCCAAACCCTGGCATCGACAATTCTGGCCCTGGTTTCTGATCGCAATTCCAGCCAGTTCAGTGGTGATGGGCGTGGTCATGATTAACCTGGCCATCAGTGGCCGGGACAGCTTGGTACGTGAAGACTGGTACAAGGATGGCATGGCCATAAACCAGCGCCTGGACAAACAGCTGAAGGCGAGAGAACTGGGAATCAAAGCGCAACTGACCCTGGACAAACACTCCGGTGACCTGTTTCTCGATACGGAGAATCTGGATATCAGCCAGGAAAATGAACTGTCACTGCAATTGATTCACCCCACACTGGAAGCCAAGGACCGCACGCTGAAGCTGTATCTAGCACCCAACAACCGTTTCTACAGCAAACTGGATTTCACCCCAGAGGGCCTGTACTACATTGTGCTGACTACACCTTCAAGATTGTGGGAAATTGAAAGCAGCATCAACTTCAATAACGAGGTCAGTGGGCAGGCATTGACGCCCAACAGCTGATGACGGACGCAGCAACCTGTTATCACTGTGGCCTGCCCATTGCCCAGGGTGACCACTACTCTGTCACCATTTTACAGCAGCCCCGTGCCATGTGTTGCCCGGGCTGTCAGTCGGTGGCCCAAACCATTGTCGACATCGGCATGGAATCCTACTATCAGCACCGACAGCAATGCGACCCGGGCAACTCCCCCGCCACAGAACTGGTACCGGGTTTTCTGGAGGGTCTGAACAGCTGGGACGATCAGGCGCTGCAGCAAAGCTTCGTCCATGAACTGCCGCAAGGCAGTAAAGAAATCACCCTGCTGATCTCTGGTATCACCTGCGCCGCCTGCGTCTGGCTGATCGAAAAGCAGGTCAACCACCTGGCCGGTGTGGTGCGCTGCAATGTAAACATGGGCAGCCACCTCGCCGTTGTGCAGTGGAACCCGGAACAGACTACTCTGAGTGCCATTATCAAAGCCATTGCACGGATCGGTTACAAAGCCGAACCCTATACGCCACTGCAACAGGAACAAAACATAAAACAGGAGAACAAACAGGCCCTGATGCGCATCGGCGTTGCGGGCTTGGGGGCCATGCAGGTCATGACCTATGCCGTCAGCCTGTATATGGGAGCATTTGAAGGCATCGAGCCGGCCCACGAACAGTTCCTGCGCTGGGTCAGCGCCCTGGTCACCACACCGGTCTTCTTCTACTCCGGCATGCCCTTCCTGAGTGGCGCACTGAGAAGCCTGCGCAATGCGCACCTGTCCATGGATGTCCCGGTGGCGGTGGCGCTGTGCTTTGCCTATTTTTCCAGTGTCTGGGCCACACTGAGTCAGGGGCCGGAAGTCTATTTTGACTCGGTCTGCATGTTCGTGTTCTTCCTTCTGGTGGGCCGTTATCTGGAAATGCGCGCCCGGCACCGCTCCCAAAGCACGTCCATCCGCCTCTCCCACTCCCAAATGCAAACGGCACGATTACTGGATCAGGAACAACACACCAGGCTGATTCCTGCCGACCAACTGAAACCGGGCGATATTGTGCTGGTAAAAGCCGGTGAAGTTATTCCCGGTGACGGTCGCATCCTTGCCGGGGATTCGGCCGTCAACGAAGCCATGCTCACCGGGGAGCAGTTGCCCCTGAGCAAGACCCGCGACGATGGGGTGACCGGTGGCACGCTCAATGTGGAACAGCCGCTCACCATCGAGATCAGCACTCACCCCAAAGACAGCACCCTGTCCACGCTCAGGCGCCTGCTGGAACGGGCGGAAGCGGAAAAACCCCCCACCTTTGTACTGGCGGATACCATCGCCTCCCGCTTCGTATTCGCGGTATTGCTCACCTCCGTTTGCGTCTATACCTACTGGTGGTTCAACGCACCGCAGGATGCCTTCTGGATCATGCTCTCGGTATTGGTGGTGACCTGCCCCTGTGCATTGTCACTGGCCACCCCCACCGCCATCACTGCCGCCACCGCTCGCCTGTCACAAATGGGCTTTCTTGCCACCCGCGCCCACACCATCGAAGGCATGCGCCGGGTAACCGATGTGGTGTTCGATAAAACCGGCACCCTGACCATGGGAGAGTTCGTGCTGGCACAAACCATTCCATTGGCGAACCTGAACGCTGAACAGGTCTGCGCCATGGCATCGGCGCTGGAATCGGTCTCGGAACACCCCATCGCGCGGGCCTTTCATGGCCTGCCTGCCGCTGCCGGCATTGCGCATCAGCGCATCGTCGCCAACCAGGGCCTGGAGGGTAAACAGGGCAATCACACCATGCGCATTGGTAAACCGCAATTTGCGGTACCGGATCAAATACCCCCGCCCTGCCCCGGCCAGTCCGGGCAATGGATTCTGCTGAGCCGTGATGGGGAAGCACTGGCCTGGTTTCGTATTGAAGACCAACTGCGGCCGGATGCCGAGCGCCTGCTGCAGCGCCTGCAAAACAACGGTTTGCGCTGCCACATTCTGAGTGGTGACAGCAGCGGCCACGCGGAGGCGGTTGCCCGCCAGTTACAGGTAAGCTCGGTGGTGAGTAATGCTGCCCCACAGGCCAAGCTCGATTTTATCCGCCGCCTGCAGCAATCCGGTGCCTGTGTGCTGATGCTGGGCGATGGCCTCAACGATGCGCCGGTACTGGCCGGGGCCGATGTCTCCATTGCCGTGGCCGGCTCCACAGATCTGGCCAAGCTGGCTGCAGATGGTATTCTGTTGGGCAACAGCCTGTGGCCACTCACCGACGTTCTTCAGTTGGTGAACAAAACCTACCGTATCATTCGCCAGAACCTGGGGTGGGCCATACTGTATAATCTGACCGCCCTGCCCCTGGCAGCTGCGGGGTACATCCCGCCCTGGGCCAGCGCGTTGGGCATGTCCGCAAGCTCATTGCTGGTAGTGGTCAACGCATTGCGGTTGAATTCAAACACACGGCAACAGGGAGGGCCCCATTAATGGACATCATCTATCTGTTGATCCCATTGGCACTGGTGTTGTTGGTGGTGGCAGTCTTTGCCTTCTTCTGGGCCGTGCGCAACGATCAGTTCGACGATCTGGACCGGGAAGCCAGCCGCATCCTGTTCGAGGAAGACACCCGAATACCAACCACCAAGAAACCTTCCGACGGAGAACAAAACTGAAGTGGCATTCAGTCATGATCTGATTGCTGCCTTCGCCGTAGGGTTTATGGGCAGCTTACACTGTATCGGAATGTGCGGCGGCATCAGCAGCGCGCTCACCACCGCGATTGTCCCCGGACAATCCCGTACCTTCAAACAGCAGTTCGGCTATCAATTGCTGTTCAGCGTGGGCAGAATCAGCGCGTACTCCACCGCCGGCGCCGCCATTGGACTGGCTGGCGCCACGCTTTATGACCAGATCCCCAGCCATGGCCCTTCTTACCTGAGAATGCTCGCCGGCATCATGATGATTCTGCTGGGACTCTACATCAGCGGCTGGTGGAAAATCCTCAATCAACTGGAACGTATCGGCGTCCGCGTGTGGAAGCACATCGCCCCCATCACCCGCACCTTCATTCCGGTGGACCGCCCCCATAAGGCCGTGGCACTGGGCTTTCTCTGGGGTTGGCTGCCCTGTGGGCTGGTCTATAGCGCCCTCACCTGGTCCCTGGGCTCCGGTGGTGCCGAGCGCGGCGCGCTGTTGATGCTCTATTTTGGCCTGGGCACCTTACCCGCCATGCTGAGCGTTGGCACCTTCAGCCAGATACTGACCGATTTTGCCCGCAATGCGGGCACTCGAATGTTCGCTGCCCTGATGTTAATGGGGTTCGGTGTCTGGACCATCGTTTCCCAGATGAGTCATTGATTTGTCTGCCGTTTACCGCTAGTTTCGGGCTATGAATCTGGCCTCTACCGATAGCTTTACATCCATACTGCCCTGGCGCACCGATAACCATTACCAGCTGTTGGTGGATGGAGATCAATTCTATCCCCGCATTATTGATGCATTGAGCAATGCCCGCAGCGCCATTGACATCGAAATGTACCTGTTTGAGTCCGGGGCCATGGCGGATCGTTTTATCGATGCCCTGATTGCCGCAAAAGAGCGTGGCGTTTATGTTCGCGTGCTGTTGGACCACATAGGCTCCCATAACCTGCGCCACAATGACCGGGAAAGATTAAGGTCAGCGGGCGCGGACCTGCGCTTCTTCAATCGGGTCAAACGCAGTAAGCGCCTGCGCAATTTCTCCCGGGATCATCGCAAGATCGTGCTGGTGGATTGCCAGGTGGCCTTCACCGGGGGCGCCGGTGTAACAGATGACTTTTCCGCTGAGCATCGCGGTCACCGGGCCTGGCATGATGCCATGGTGGAAATCCGGGGCCAGTTGGTGCATGACTGGCAACTGCTGTTTGAACGCAGCTGGCAACACTATGATTCCATCCACGATGAAGAATTGCGCGCCAAGTTGCGCCTCACTTTTCATAGCGACAACAGTGCACCACTTATGAATCGGACGCTGCCCCAGGGCCGGGTGGTGGCCAGCCGGGGGCTGGGTAACAAGCCCATCATCGGCTCCCTGATCAGCGAAGTGAACAAATCCAGTAGCCGTGCCTGGCTGTGTACCGCGTATTTCTATCCCTCACGTAAACTGGTCAAAGCCCTGCGCAAGGCCGCACAACGGGGCGTGGACGTGCGCATCATTCTACCTGGCGACAACACCGACCACCCCAGCGTACGTTACGCCGGGCGTACCTGGTACCGGATACTTCTGGAATACGGAGTACGCATATTCGAGTACCAGCCGCGCTTTCTGCACTTGAAAGCGGCAGTGGTGGATGACTGGCTCACGGTGGGCTCCTGTAATTTCGACCGCTGGAATCTACACTGGAACCTGGAGGCCAATCTGGAAGCACTGGATCCGGGCCTCAATGAAACCATTCACCAATTGCTGGAAAAGGATCTGGAATCCTGCACGGAAATTGCTTTATCCCGCTGGAAAGCCCGCAGCTGGCATGAAAAAATCAGGGAACGATTCTGGAAGTGGGTTGCCATGTTTCTGGCCCGCCTGCCCAATGACTGAAGGCCTGAGGAAAACGCGTGGAACACACTAGCATCATCAATCAACTGATTATTATCCTGGCCGCATCCGTGGCCGCCGCTGCGCTGTTTAACCGCCTTAAGGTTCCCACCATCATTTGTTATTTGCTGGTGGGCGTCATCCTGGGCCCCAAAGAGCTGGGGCTGGTGAGTGACGTCAGTCAATTTCAGATCATTGCGGAATTTGGCGTGGCGTTCCTGCTGTTTACACTGGGCCTGGAATTCTCGCTGCCCCACCTGATTGCACTGCGCAGAGTGGTTTTTGGCATGGGCACGCTGCAGGTGCTCATTTGCATTGCCCTGTTCGGCGGTCTTATCTATCTGTCACGGGTAATCTATGAAATCACCGTAACCGGCACCCTCATTGCCGCCTCCGCTATTGCGCTTTCCTCCACTGCCATCGTCAGCAAAGAGCTTTCCATGCGCAATGAAATCGCCACCGCCCACGGCCACATTGCAATCGGTATCCTGCTGTTTCAGGATATTGCGGCCATTATTATTCTGGTGTTGATCTCCGTCGGTGGCGACGCCGGTGGTGAAGAGATGCTGCAATCACTGGCCTTTGCCGGTGCCAAAGCAGTGGGCTTTTTCATTGCGGTAGTCGCCATCGGCAAGTGGATCTTGCCCCCCCTGTTTACAGAAATCAGTAAAACTCGCTCCGAGGAACTCTTTGTCTTAACGGTACTGGTGGTGGCGTTGCTGGCGGCAGCGGCCGCCCACGCCCTGGGACTGGCCATGGCGCTGGGAGCCTTTATGGCAGGTATGATGCTGGGGGAAAGTCACTTCAGACATCAAATTGAGGCTGAGATTCGGCCCTTTCGGGACGTATTACTGGGGATATTCTTTGTCAGCATCGGACTGATCATAGACGTGGACCTCATCACCAGTTACTGGCCCAGAATACTCTTCTTCAGTATTTGCCTGATCGTATTCAAAACCGGATTGATTGCCCTGCTATGCCGGGTATTTGGTCATTCCGGCAATGTATCCATTCGCACCGGCCTGGTACTGAGCCAGGGTGGGGAATTTGGTTTTGCCCTGTTGGCGCTGGCGGTAAAAGGCAGCCTGGTTCCGCACGATGTCGCCTCATTCTTTTTATCGATTATTGTGATCAGCATGGCGGCGACCCCGTTTCTGGTTTCCAACAGTGAAAAAATTGCCAATCGCCTGCTGGTTCGAAAACAGCTGAAAACCCAGGCCCGCGAAAATGAACCGGAACCCACTGAGCCACCGGAGATGAATCACCACGTCATACTCTGTGGTTACGGTCGGGTGGGCCAAACCATATCGCGCTTTCTGCAACAGGAAAATATTCCCTACATCGCCGTGGACGACGACCCGGTTCGCGTGCAACGTGCACGTGCCGCCGGCGACCACGTACACTATGGGAGTGCCAAAAAGATTAAAGTATTGCAGCACCTTGGGCTGATGAAAGCCAATCTGGTGGTGATCAGTTTTGACGACCACAGCTCAGCAAAACAAATGATTCATGACATCCGACAATTACGGGATTCAGTTCCCATACTGGTGCGCACTAGAGACGATGCCCACCTTGTGGAATTGCAGGATGCAGGCGCAACGGAAGTCATTCCGGAAACACTGGAAGCCAGCCTCATGCTGGTCAGTCACGTTATGGTGGCCCTGGGCCTGTCAGGACGCAAGGTATTTCAATCCATCGAAAACGTACGTAAAGAGCGTTACAAAATGCTGCATGGATTTGTCGTCGGTCAACATGGTGCCTATGGCATGTCCTCTTATCAGGGGCACCTGCAACCCATTTATATTCCGTCCACCTGTTATGCGGCAAATAAAACCGTGGGCGAGCTGAATCTGGAATCAAAGGGTGCCAGCCTGCACACCATTCGCCGCGGCAACGACACCGTGATGAATCCCAGTGATGACACTCAACTGCTGGCGGAAGACGTAGTGGTGGTAACCGGGGAGCGGGCTGCCATCGAAGCGGCGGAAGCCTACCTGCTGAGTGGTAATTAGTTTGGCATACAACTTCAAACGCTAAAAACACATAACGTTAGACGAAAATATTTTTTGCTTTCCTGTTAAATAGTTAGGATATTGAACTAACCTGAAGTTTAGGGATTACCTGTTAAGCGAATGAATTTTTTGCTGCAGGATACCCAACCAAAAGCAGTGATGAGTGAACACCGGGTATAGTGAATGGGAATTAACCCTCAGGATTTTCGTCTGTACGTCGTTCGGCCCACCCTTAAAAAGCTGGGCAAATGGTCTCCCTCCCTTGAAAACCTCCTCTTAGGATCCGCAGCACTGGCCTCTCAACTGGGCATGGAGCTGAAATGTGATATTGGTGTCGGGGTTTATAAAATTCGCGCCGAACTCCATCATCGGGTTTGGGATGAGTTCTTGGCCTTTGACGCCGACCTGGCAAGCAAAGTCAGGGGGTTTGCATCGCAAAGAGAGTTTCTGGCAAACCCTGACATGGAACTCGCCATTAATCTTGCCTATGCCACCGCAATTGCCTGGGGGGTTTATGCACTTAATCATGCCGACATCCCTGAAGACGCAAACAATACCGAAGCGCTGGCAAAATGCTGGCATCAGCATTTCCGAACCCAGGACCATCTGAAGCCCGAGCATTTCGTTGCCGGATTCCGATCCCTGCAGCCGGATAAAAAAGTCATCGTTGCCGCCTGAAGCCTAACGGCTCGCATCATCCTGCGGCAATGGGTAACCCAAGGCTTGCCATATGCCCTGCATGGCGTCTAAAGCCCGCATGGGCAACTGGTAATGCACGAAACCCGAAACCTCAGTGAAGCCCGGATTAATCTCCACAACCTTGGCATTCCACTGCCTGGCTTCAAACACCGGCTGGGCGATGTAGGGAAACACACTGCTGGTGCCGATACTGAACACCAGATCGAACCCACGCACCATTTCCCGATGCAATTCCGCCACCGCCTGTTCCGGTAACATTTCACCAAACAAAACCACGTTGGGTCGCATCACGTTGTGACAACGGGGGCAAATCGGCACCGACTCAATATGCCGGTAATCGGGTACTGCCATTTCAAAGTGGCACTTGGCACACAACAGCTCACCCACCTTGCCATGAATTTCAATCAACTGCCGGCTACCGGCTGCACGATGAAAACCATCGATATTCTGGGTCAGCACCCAGCTCTGCGGCTTGATCTGTTCCAGTAGAGCAATCAGGCGGTGCGCCAGATTGTAACCGGCACCACGGCAAGCCCGCTCCACCTGTAGCAGGTACTTCCAGGTTAACTCCGGCTGCTGCCTGAGCATGTCTCCGGACAGGGCAACCTCAATTGGAATGCCTTCTTCAGTGTGGACGTCGTCATACAATCCGCCGATTCCACGATAGGTCGGCAAGCCGGAGTCCGCAGAGATACCCGCTCCGGTGATAAACAGGATGCGCTCTGCGTCGTGGATCAAGGTTGCAATTTCAGAAAAGATTTGGGGGGTCATGCCGCTGACACTCTAGAATCCACCTGCCCGGTTTTGTTGATTGCGTGCCTCACAGCTCAACGCGTTATTGTCCAGCGGTACCAGGTGCCTGAACATACGATCCAACAAGCCACGGGGATCTCGATCACTATCAGGTTCTATCGTGACCCGGCCCCAAGACAAATAAACGTTTTCCCGAGTGGTGGGGAAGCGGTCCAATACCGTCAGTTGTGACAGGTTTTCGCGCATGCTCTCCAACTGCTTGTTGACCATCTGTTCCGTACCCGTAAGCATAATGACAAAGCGGCCACCGCTGATTCTGCAAGCCGCATCGTGCTTGTCCAACAGCAGCACACGTATTTTTCTGGCCACTTCCCGCAACAGGTCGTCGCCGCACTCTGTACCACGTTGCTCGTTGAAATAGGCAAAACGTTCAACGTGAATGGCCACCAAAATAAACCACTGGGCGTTCTGCGTGGACAGGCTCCAATAGGATAACAGCCTGTCTTCAAACGCCATGCGATTGCACAACCGGGTGACGCGATCCAGACTGGCCTCCACATTAATGCGGTCGTTCAGAGCCCGTAGTTGTGACTTCTCATATTCGATCAATTCTGACTTCAAAAAGCTTTCCCGGGACAGCTTTTCGGTTTTGATGGATACCAGCACCGAGATTAGGGTTCCGCTAAGCATGAAAAACAGTATGTGGGCCGATTCTTCCAGACTCATGGTGTCCAGGTAGACTGCCCCCCCCACCATCAGCAGTAACAGCAACCCCAATGTATTGGTGAAATTCAGGGGCAAGCGGACGAAGGTGAAAACCACCACTTCAACAAAGAAAACATTGCAGTAATACATCATCTTGATCGGTTGGCTGATTTCCTGGGCAATCAACAGCAACGTCCCCGACACCATCACGGTGTTCACCGCTACCACCCAGTACTTCCAGGTTAAGCGTCGCGACTTGCGGGCATAAAGATAAGTACCAAGCAGCAGGGCAATGGCAAGGCCACGTACGATCAGAGTGCCCACCCCGAGATGAATCCCGGTACTCCACTCCACAACATAGCTGGTTGCCAGCAGCAACACTGCCAGCAACGACGAAATCCGAATGGCGTCGCAGTACCAGTCCTTCTGCACTTCCTGATAGCGCTGCTCAAGCTCTCGGGGAAATCCCATTTCCAGAAACGAGCCGGATTTTAAACTCGTCAGTTGTTCAGTTGCATCTGTGTATCGTTTATTGTTATCCACGTCCCTGACCGCGCAATAATAAATCCATAAAATTGGAGTCTACCGCGTCGATCATAGGCATGCCAGAAAAGTTCCAACCCGGCCACAAAGTGCACAAAATGAGTTTGATTAGGCCCCTATTCGGTCACTGGCACTGCCATCGGAAAGCTCAGGGCGATACACCTGGATGCGGTTTCGGCCGGCTTTCTTCGCCAGATACAGGGCTTCGTCGGCACGCCCCACCAAATCACCGGCAACGTGCCCCCCAGTGGGCACCATGGCGGCCACGCCCACACTGATGGTAACGTATTCATTGGCGGGCGACATGGGGTGCGGTAAACGCAAATCCCGGACACTCTGGCACACCACCCGTGCGATATTGGCCGCCTCCTCCACATCAAGTGCCGGTAACACCACCGCAAACTCCTCACCACCATAACGAGCCACCAGATCCCCGGGGCGCCGCACCACCTGCTGCATGCATTGCGCCACCTGCTTGATGCATAAATCACCTTGCTGATGGCCAAAGCTGTCGTTGTAGGATTTGAAGAAATCAATGTCGCACATTAGCATCGCCAGGTTGTAACCACGCCGACGGGCTCGACGCCACTCTTCATCCAGCACCTGGTCGAACGAGCGACGATTGGAAATGCTGGTCAGCGCATCCACTTCCGCCAGATCCCTGAGCCTGGAGTTGAGTTTTTTCAATTGTTGGTTCTTACGATGGATGAGCAGCTTTTGTAGAAACTCCCGCCGACTGGAACGGTCAGTTGAATACTGCGCCAACAGACACAAACCCAGGGCTCCGCAACTGAGAAACAGATAATAAAGCAGGAATGAGTTGCTGCGGCCGAACGGCATCAGGATGAGCACATAGCTGATCACAAACAGCAGCGCACTGCCCAGGGCCGGCCAGAAACGCATTTTACCAATGGTGATCCCTGCCATAATGATGGCCAACTCGCTGATCAGGTACAGTCCCTTATGTTCATCAGGAACCACCCGGGCCATGGTCAGGGTGGTGACCGACAGCCAAAACAACCCCAACACAACCAGCTTATCCAGATGGGCATCCAGCTTACGGGAGTGCACCAGAATCCAGATGGCGATCAGGCCGGGCATGCCCATGGCATAGCGGATCTTATAGACGGGCTCCACCAGAACACCCAGCATCACCCAGTCGAAAATACCGTACAGGCAGTACAGCGCGATCAGTATATTAACCAGTTGGCGAATATAGCGGCGATCACGTAAGCCGCAGTAACGGCGATAGCGGCCTTCCAATGCACCGGCAAATCGCAGACGCATACGATTAAGATAGAAATGCCCATCCAGCTCAGAACGAATCAATGCAACCTTCGAGTCTTGAGTTTCCCCGGCCGAACGATTGGGCAACTGCGGTGGTGCTTTATTCACAAACTAACCTGCACTTTGCGAGCTTCATCCCTACATTCTAACAGCAATGCAAAAGGGTTGAGGTAAATGCAAAAACAAAAGTGCCCTCACGCAGGAGGGCACCGGTAATTCAGAACGGGAAAGCAGGCTACTGACCTAATGCAAGCAGGCAAAAAGGCGGCGACGATAGCGCGCCACGGCAGGGTCCCCTGCCATCAGCTCAATCAGTTTCAGGATTGCCAGGCGGGCACCGTCCTCTTTGAAGGATCGATCTTTCTGTACAATCTCCAGCAGTAGCTCCATGGCAGCGTCCGTTTCCCCGGCCAGCACACAGGTTGCCGCCATATAGTAGCGGGCCTCCAAATCATTGCTGTCCTGAGCCACCCGGTACTGCAGGGATTCTGCGCTCTCGAAACCGGCCAGCTCCTGCAGAAAGAACAACCTCGCCAATGCCGGCCCCTTGAGTGTTTCATCGCTGATGTTGTCCAGTACGGCCTGGGCATCATCCAAACGATCCACATCCATCAGCACTTCCGCCATCAACGTCTGGTATTTAATCTCCTGAGGTTGCTCCTGCATGGCAGCCTGCAGTGCGTCAATGGCCTGGTCATGGGCGCCCATGGCGCGAGCCCGCTGAATCTGTGCAAACAGATCGGTTGCCTCGTCCGCTGGGGTCTCGTCTACATCCTGCGGTTCACCCAGAAACGGTTCCAGCAGCTTTCGAATTTCCGATTCCGGCTGGGCACCATTCAGCTCACCCGCCAATTGGCCCTGAACAATCAACTTGAGGGCAGGAATACTGCGCACGCCGAGTTGCTGGGCCAGCATCTGATTACTCTCAGTATCCACCCTGGCCAGTATGAATTGACCGGCGTATTCATCGGCAATCTTCTCAAGCAGCGGGGCCAGGGTCTTACAGGGCTCACACCATTCTGCCCAGAAGTCCAGAAGCACCGGAATACGTGCAGACATCTGCACAACATCGTTAATGTTCTGTGGATTTACGTCGACGATATAATTTGCTTCAGACATGCTGATCCCAATTCACATAATGCTGATGTTCTATTGGGATAGGAGAGTAACCGCACAACTTATGAGAGTCAAAGAATCTATGGGCTACCGGTTACTAGGCCAGGGTGGGATGTTCTTCGGTTTCATCGTTCAATGCAGTCTGGCACTGTTGCAGAACTTCTGCTGCCTGCTCATGGCCCCGGTCAACCGCCAAAGCCAACCAATGAGTGGCGGCCTTGTTATCCTGATGGGTCAAACCACCATCGTAGTAGGCTTTGCCCAATTGATATTGGGCTTCCGCGTCCCCGGCTTTTGCCGCCATGCGGATGTATTCCAAACCGCTGCGCTTTACCGCTCGCCCCACGCCGCAGTTATACAGCAGGCTGCCAAGCTGAGACATGGCGGAACGATGCCCGTGGTCAGCAGAATACTGCAACATTTTCAGAGAAAACCGGGATGGGTAGGCGCGCCCCCGCTGGCACTGTATGTCGATAATTCGATTCGCTGCACGAAAAGAAAAACGGGCCATGACGCCACATTCATTGTTAATACTATCTGCAATCATTTCCCCAACCACTGATCAATTCAAACACAGAAACCAACAGTAACTATGAGAGTCGAGCCCCAAGCCCGGATTAACAATGGGCGCATAGGCTACTCCCATTATCCGCTTTTGCCAACACAGAATTCGATTTTCGAAACATTCATTTAATAGCATTAAAAACTATCCACAAAATCTGTGGACAACTCTGTGGATGTTTTGGTGACAACAGCCCAAGAATGCCATGGATGCTGCGCTTAAGACATATTGGTTACTTTTTAATCAAGTTATTTCTATATAGATATCAATAACTTAAGATCGAGACGGCTTAATATCAAAGATTTAGACCGGTTTCCTAAAAAGAGCCTGAGCTATATAAAACCTGTTAACAACGTGCCAGTCTGATGTCAATATCCACAGCGAAAAAGCGGGGGATTTAGCGATTTTCCTGGGCTGATTGCGGTGTCTGTGCCGTGGCAACCAACGGATCATTCGCCCCATAGCGCCCCCGCACCACGTACACGTTATAGGCGCAACACGCAAACAACACCATCCAGTAAAACACCTCTGCCCGGGACCGGTTCAAAAAGGTCATTGCCACCAGGAACGCGATAAACGCCCCCTCCATGGCAATTAACTTGAAATACAGGTCAATATTCCCGGTTGACAACACCTGCTTACGGCATTGTTTCAATACACCGAAGACACTGATTACCATCATGATCATGAAGAACAGCCCCGGGTACCCCACCTCAGTCAAAGCCTCAAACCAGCTGGAGTGCACTGCCCGGTTGCGGCTGCCTCCGGAATTCACCTCCAGAGGAATGTAGTCCGGTGCATGTAATGTAAATCCATTGGCCCCTGCGCCAAACGGATAATCCTTTGCCATCTCCATCGCTGCCAGCCAGAAAAACACCCGGGTGGCGCCGGTCTCTTCCTCTTCCGTTACCTCTTGGGTTTTGATGGTCATAAAACGTTGAATCGTGCTTTCATCCACCAGAAAAGGCAACGCCAGCAAGCCCATAAAGATCAGGCCGATGGCAGACGCCCGCTGATTCTTCTGTCGGTGTTTGGAAAAAATTGCGTGCATAAAGAAATAGGCTGCACCGCAGATGACCGCCAAAAAGCTGCCACGGCTGTTGATCAATACAATGGCATTGGCAACAAACGCCGCCCCCACCAGCACGAAAAAACGGACACTCTTTTTCGTGTGTTGCCAAAAATAATACACAGCCAGGATCAGGGTGGGCGCCAACGCCGCGGCCACATCATTGGTATCAGGGGAATCCACGGTACCGACCCCCTCCACACGATCACCGGAGTTTCGACCCACCTGGTAAACCATAAAGCTAAGGTAGGTGGCTCCCGCCATGTAAGCATACAGGATGCGATCCAGTTTCTTGTCGCTATCAACCACCTTATAGGCTATCGAGATGATAATGATGAGCTTGAAAAGGTTGGTGAAGGCAAAATCGTGGGCATCCGGCAGATCGGCGTAGTACTTAGCCAAGAAAAAACTGAACAGGAACAGCAAAGCCCATTTGTAGGGGGGTGCTGCAAACAGGCGATTTAGATTGTGATCCTTGAACTTTTTGATATAGACAAAAAGCAATAAAACAACCGTAAAGAACGAGTAACTCAGGTTGGGGACCAAATAGCTCCACCAGCGCTCCAGAGGGTTCATGAAGTAAACCATCTGATAGAGCATAAACGCCCACACCGGTTGACTTAACAGCGCTAGCGCAAACCCCCCAATGTAGCAGAATACAAAGACAAGAAAATTTAACATCTATTTAACATCTGTTCGTCCAGTGCAGGCTCTACCGAACTATAAGCCAATACCGGCGCACTGCAACCACGCCCCCTGCATCAGCTTTGTGATTATTCTTTTATTCAGACTCAACTTTTGGTGGATTTCGCCGCGCTGGAACGACGTTTTGAGGCTGCCTGTTCAATTTTCTGTAACTGCGCCTCAAGCTCTCCAATGCGCTGGGTAAGGCTGTCAACATCGGCCCGGGTCGGAATATTCAACCGATGCAGCGCTTTGGAGACCCGAATATCAAACGCTTTCTCTACCTTTTCCCAGGATCCCGTCGCCCGGGCCCGAACCGTTTCCACTTTCTCTTTGGCCGCAGTCAGCGGCTTGTCGACGATGGAACGGGTCTTGGCCTCCAGCTTTTCTCCATCCTGCACCAGTGCCTCAAACAGCTTGCCGCCCTCTTCTTCGGCCTTTGAGTACGCCCCTAATCCGGCTAGCCAGATTTGATTTGCCGATTCTTTCACCCGATCCGCCATCTGTTCGGCTATTTGACCTACCTGTTTTTCCTGACCTGATGCTTTCTTATCACCCATGATGTTCTCTCTTGCTGTGTTTCTGACATGGACAGTCAACTGCCCATGTGGAGCGGGCCTGCGGTTCCGAGTTTTGCAGACCGGTAACCTTACAACACTACCAGACCTCATTAGAATATTCATTCTAGGAATGCGGGCCGGCCCATATCCCCCTGTTAAGCCCCTGCTTCACCCACCGGCAAAAGCATGTACAATGCGTCCTTGTTTTTGCCACCCATCATTTTGTACAAAATCCATGGCGATTGATTTTCTTGATAATTTTCCTTCCAAACCCGGTGATCAGCGGGTCTGGGCCAACCTGACGGGCAGCGGCCAGGCGTGGGCTCTGGCACAGGCTGCCAAGCAACATCAGGGTCTGCTCCTGGTGATCACCGCAGGCACCCAAAGCGCACTGCAGCTGGAGCTTGAGATCCCGTTCTACGCCCATGCGGACACTGAAATTCTGACCTTCCCGGATTGGGAAACCCTGCCTTACGACAGCTTTTCCCCCCACCAGGACATCATTTCCCAGCGCCTTGCCACGCTCAACAAGTTGCCCACCGTGGACCGGGGTGTGCTGGTGGTTCCCGTATCAACCCTCATGCACCGGCTTGCGCCGCCGTCCTTTTTGGCCGGCCAAACCTTGCTATTGGATGTGGGCCAGACATTCAAACTGGATCAGGTACGCAAGCAGCTGGAACAGGCCGGTTACCGTGCTGTGGACACCGTGCTGGAGCATGGTGAATACGCTGTTCGGGGTGCCATCATGGATCTGTTTCCAATGGGCAGCCAGGTTCCCTATCGCATTGAGCTGTTCGATGATGAAATTGATACCCTGCGCTCATTTGATCCTGAAACGCAACGCTCCATCGAAAAGGTACAACAGGTCCGCCTGTTGCCGGCGAAAGAATTCCCGCTCTCCGATACGGCTATCCGGCAGTTTAAAGACCGTTTCAAGCAACGTTTCGACGCTGACCCCCGCAGTTGCGCCGTGTACCAGGATATCAGTGACGGCATCGCCAGCGCCGGCATAGAATACTATCTGCCGTTGTTTTTTGACGAAACCGCCACTCTGTTTGACTTTCTGCCGGACAATACGCTGCTGGTGACCGCAGAGCATCTGCAGGAAAGCGCCGATCACTTCTGGGCCGACTGCAATAACCGATACGAAGAGCTGCGCTACGACCGCCAGCGTCCGTTGCTGCCACCCCCCAGCCTGTTCCTGGCCAGCGACGAACTGAACCGATCACTGAAACAGTTTCCCCGCATCAACCTGCGCGGCGGTGGGTCAGACGGCAAAGATCACCACAGCGAACTGCCGTTGCAAACACCGCCCCCCTTACCCATCAACGCCAAGGCCGGTAACCCGCTGCTGCAGGTGGAGACTTACTGCAGCAACGCAGCCCACGAGCAGAGACGAGTGTTATTCGTTGCAGAGTCCGCCGGCCGCCGGGATACGTTGCTGGATCTGTTAAAACGGATTCACATAATCCCGCAAGCGGTTGATGGCTGGACCTCATTCCTCAGTGCTGCCGATGCTGACGTGATGATCACCGTGGCGCCGCTGAGCGAAGGCCTGGTACTCGACACGCCCAATGTCAGCGTCATCACCGAATCCCAACTGTTCGGCAGTCGCGTTATGCAGCGGCGGCGGCGCAAACGGGGCGATGACAATGCCGAAAACGTCATTCGCAACCTGACAGAACTCAACACCAACGATCCTGTGGTGCATATCGACCACGGAGTGGGCCGCTACAAAGGCCTGCAAACCCTGGAATTCGATGGCCAAAATCAGGAATTTCTCACCCTGGAGTACGCTAACGAAGCCAAGCTGTACGTGCCGGTTTCCTCGCTGCATCTGATCAGCCGTTACTCCGGTGCCAGCGATGCCCTGGCGCCGTTACACCGGCTGGGCACGGATCAGTGGAACAAGGAAAAACGCAAAGCCGCCGAGCAAATTCACGATACGGCAGCGGAACTACTCAATATCTATGCCCGACGCGCCGCCAAGCCCGGCCACGCCTTTACCGTTAATCGCCACGATTACGAGGCCTTCTGCGAAGGCTTTCCGTTTGAGGAAACTCCGGATCAGCAGGCCGCCATCGACGCGGTGATTGCCGATATGACCTCTGACCGACCTACCGATCGCCTGGTGTGCGGCGATGTGGGATTCGGTAAAACGGAAGTGGCCATGCGGGCGGCGTTCGTCGCGGTACAGGCCGGCAAGCAGGTTGCGATTCTGGTGCCCACCACGCTGCTGGCCCAACAACACTTTGAGACCTTCAAGGACCGCTTTTCCGATTGGCCGGTGGAATTGGAGGTCCTGTCGCGCTTTCGTAGCGGCAAAGAGCAAACCAAGGCCTTAAAGCAAATCGCCGATGGCAAGATTGATGTGGTGGTGGGCACCCATAAATTGCTCCAGGAAAGCGTGGTCTTCAACAACCTGGGGCTGATCATCGTGGATGAAGAACACCGCTTCGGTGTGCGCCATAAAGAGCGGCTGAAGGAAATGCGCGCTGATGTGGACATGCTCACCCTGACCGCCACCCCCATTCCACGAACACTGAATATGGCGATGTCCGGTGTACGGGATATGTCGATCATCGCCACGCCACCGGCCAAGCGTCTTTCCATCAAAACCTTTGTGCGGGAAGACAACAAGCCGGTGATCAAGGAGGCCATCCTGCGGGAATTGCTGCGCGGCGGGCAGGTGTATTTCCTTCACAACGAAGTCAAATCCATTGAGCGCCGCGCCGAAGAAATCCAGCAGCTGGTGCCGGAAGCCCGTATCATCGTGGCCCACGGTCAAATGCGTGAGCGGGAACTTGAACAGGTCATGACGGACTTCTACCATAAGCGCTACAACGTGCTGATGTGTACCACCATCATTGAAACCGGGATCGACATTCCCTCCGCCAATACCATCATCATTGATCGTGCTGACAAGTTCGGCCTGGCCCAACTGCATCAATTGCGGGGCCGCGTGGGGCGCTCCCACCACCAGGCATACGCCTACCTGCTTACCCCCAACCCGAAAGCCATTACCAGCGATGCCCGCAAACGCCTGGATGCCATTGCCCAAGCCCATGACCTGGGCGCCGGCTTTACCCTGGCCAGCCATGATCTGGAGATCCGCGGTGCAGGCGAACTACTGGGTGAAGAGCAAAGCGGTAACATGAACAGCATCGGCTTTTCCCTGTACATGGAGCTTCTGGAAGAGGCCGTCCAGTCCATCAAGGAAGGTAAAACACCGAACCTGGATAAACCATTCAAACAGGGTTCTGAAATCAATCTGCGGATCCCCGCATTGATTACCGAAGATTACCTCAGGGATGTGCACCTGCGCCTGATCACCTACAAGCGCATTGCCAATGCCAAAGACGACGATCAGCTGGATGAATTACGGGTAGAACTGGTGGACCGCTTCGGTTCCCTGCCGGAGTCCACCAAAAACCTGTTCCGGCTCACCAAAATCAAATTGCAGGCCCAGGCCATGGGTTTGAGTAAAATCGACGCAGGTCCCAATGGCGGCAGGGTGGAATTTGGAGTCGACACCAAGGTGCACCCTCTCACCATTGTGAAAATGGTTCAAATTCAGCCCCAGTTCTATAAACTGGATGGCGCCGATAAGCTAAAATTCGCTATTGAAACCGACACTGCCGAGCAGCGCCTGGATATGATCGAGGAGCTGCTGGACAAACTCAGAGTCAATCCGGAACGCAAGTAACCGCTCAAAGACTGTCTGGCCTGAAACCCTATGACCGTAAAAACTGAACATTCGCTCTACCACATCCATACCAGATTGCTGCTGCCGGCCCTGCTCATTACCGTGCTGGCCGGCGTGGTACAGCCTGCCACTGCGCAAACCCCGGCCCAACAGGACACCACACCCTGGTATCAGGTGGCCCTGGTTATTTTCAAACACAAGAACAGCCCCATGGGGAATGAAACCTGGCCCACACCCAGCAGCCTGGCGCTTTCCTTTCCAAAGGGCATCCTGTCCCTGGAGCCCCCATCCGAAACCGGAGGCGACTGGGTCGCCTTCCGCGCAGGGGCACCCGAGGATGAAGAATTTAAGCAAGCCCTGCGCAGCATCACGTTAAGCTCGAACTATGAGATCATGGTAAAAGCCAGCTGGAATCAACCGGCGCTGGACAACGAGCAGGCGCTTCCCGTGCTGATTCAGGCAGGCAACGAATTCGGTGGTTACCACGAGCTGGAAGGCAGCATCACGCTGGTGGTATCGCGCTATCTGCATTTCAAGGCGGATTTATGGCTTTCCGAATACATCCAGAAAGTGGAAATGATTGCCCCGTGGTGGGAAAGCTCCAATGCCATAAGCCACCACCTCGACGGCTCGGATTCACTGTCTGACACAGGAGAGGAACTGGCCTACCAGGAAATTGACTTCGGCGCTCAAACCTACTCTGAAACCGTTACCCGCTATGAGCCGGTGCGCACGGTGATTCTGAACGAATCACGGCGTATGCGCAGCGGGGAAATGCACTACCTGGACAATCCGATGTTTGGCGTTCTGGTAAAAGTGACCCCCTACAAACCGGTCACTGAAGAGGAAGGATTGCCGGACAGCCCGCTGCAGGATGCCAGCCCGGTCAGCCTGCGCTGATCCCCTGGCTCAGCTTAGAAGCTGAGCCAGAATGGCGCGCACATTTCCCATGCCATTCTTGATGGCCAACTCAATATCGTCCATGGTGATGATACCCTCACTGCGGCCAGCGGCCATGTTCACCACCAGCGACAGGCACGCATACTCCAATTCCGCCTCGCGGGCCAGCGGTGCCTCCGGCATGCCGGTCATGCCCACGATATCGCAGCCATCCCGCTCCAGGCGATCCACCTCCGCCGCCGTCTCCAAACGGGGCCCCTGGGTGGCGCCATAAACACCACCATCGTGCACCTCAAGCCCCAGCTCTGCGGCCGCCGTCAGTAACGACTGGCGCAGCGGTTCACTGTAAGGATAAGAGAAGTCCACATGCAGTACGTTCCCCTGGTCGGCAAAAGTAAATTCCCTGCCCCAGGTGTAATCAATAATCTGATCCGGAATTACGAGGCTTTCAGCACCCATTTGCGGATTGATACCACCGACTGCGTTCACCGCAATAATTTTCTCCACACCGACCTGTTTTAACGCCTGAATATTGGCACGGTAGTTTACCTGATGGGGCGGCACCGTGTGACCCTTGCCATGGCGCGCCAGAAACACCACCGGCTGCTGACCGAAACGCCCAAACTCAAGCGCAGCCGAAGGCACACCATATTCTGTTTCAAGCGTGCGGGTATCCGTTAGCTCCAGGCCTTGCAATTCAGTGAGCCCGGTGCCCCCCACTATTGCGATCAGCCCCATACTGCATTCCTTCTGAAATAAGTGCCCATTACAACCCCTTCACCGCGTATATGCCATCTGCATTGCGCAAATAACCCTTGTAATCCATACCATAACCAAACACAAAACGATCCGGCACGTCCAGGCAGGTATAGTGGGCTTTGAAGTCTGGATCGTATTTTCGATCGTGTTTCTTGTCCACCAATACTGCGCATTGTACCGTGGCCGCTTTCTGACTGCGGCAGCTTTCCATGATCTTGTACAGGGTTTGCCCTTCATCAAGAATGTCATCCACCACCAGCACATGCCGTCCTTCCAGCGGATGCTGAGGCAACACCTTCCAAAGCAGCTCATTGCCGGAGGTTTCCATGCCGTAGCGGGTGACATGGATATAATCCATTTCCAGAGCAAAGCGCAATCGCATCAGCAGGCGCGCGCCAAACATCAGACCACCCTTCATCACCACCAACACCAGTGGGTTCTTATGCGCCAGGTCCGCTTCTATTTGCTGACTGACTGTCTCAATGGCCCGCTCTATCTGATGCTCTGTCCAGATACAATCGGCTTCCCGCCAGATCTTATCGACTTCCTCTACCGTAACGCTCATGCAGGTTCCTCGCTGGTGCTATGGCTGTCCTGGGCAACCCCTTCAATAATGTGCAATGTCTGGGTGGGGAACGCAAATTCGGCACCGTGCTGCCGCACGATCTCTGCGACTTTAAACAACACATCCTGTTTCACTTCATGGTACTTCACCCAATTTGTGGTATTGGTCATGCAATAGATAAAGAAGTCCAATGAGGATGCACCATATTGGTTAAAATTCACGATCAGGGTTTGATTATGATCGATCTCCGGGTGTTCGGCGAGCATGCTCTTCACCAAGGCAACGATGGCCGGCAGCTGTGCCACATCATCATAACGTACCCCCATGGTTTCATAGATGCGACGATGAGTCATACGCGACGGATTTTCCAAGGCAATGCTGGTGAAGGTGGCATTCGGCACATACAGGGGCCGCTTGTCGAAAGTACGAATAACGGTTAGGCGCCAACCAATGTGTTCTATCGTGCCTTCGATATTACGGTCAGGCGAGCGTACCCAATCCCCCACCGAAAATGGCCGATCCAGGTACACCATCAACCCACCGAAGAAGTTGGCCAGCAGGTCCTTGGCGGCAAAGCCCACCGCGATGCCACCGATGCCGCCAAACGCCAACACCCCGGAAATGGAAATGCCCATGGACTGGGCGATGACCAGGCCACCGGTAATAAACACCGACAAACGCAGAAGCTTGGCCAACGCCGTCACCGTGGTTTCGTCCATGGGCTCCTGGGTATAGCCCGGTGTTTTCAGCAATTCTTCACCCCGGGTAATCATACGAATCAAAAACCACAACACCACGCTGATGATCAGCACCAGAAACACCGGGCGCACCACGGTGACGACGGACGGCTCCATCATGGGTTCCATGATCTCGGCCACCACGCGGGCGCCAAGCACCAGGATAAAAGCCCGCGAGGGCTTGCGAACCGCCCACAGCAAAGCGTCATCCCACAGGTTGCGGGTTTTCTCAAACTGCTTTTCCAATCGATCGTAAAACTTTTTCGCCAAATAATTGGCCAATAGGGTGACAAACACCACAAAGAACACTTGCATGATCCAGTCCTGATTTCCATTCAGCTGCTGCCACCACTGCCGTACTGTTTCCACTACTATTCTCCTGACTGTTCTGAAAAGTGTTGGATGGACCGTCTTACCGACAGGTATCGAGGCTCCTCCACAAGTGAATCCCACTCCACTGCCTTGCGGGCACGCATGGCTGCCAAACGTTGCTGATCGGCCCGGTAGCCTGCATGGGCAAGCCAGTCCAGCACTTCATCCGCCGCGTCCGGTTGATTGCAGACCAGCACCATGTCGCAGCCTGCCTGCAACGCGGCCTGTGCACGCTGCGCAAAACCACCGGCCACCGCAGCCCCTTCCATCGTGAGATCATCACTGAAAATAACACCGTCAAACTGCAGTTGTTGCCGTAAGACGGACTGTAACCAAAATGCCGAGAACCCGGCCGGGTGCGCATCAACATTGGTATAGACCACATGGGCCGGCATCACCGCATCCAGCACAGAGGCCAAGGCTTTGAAGGGTTGCATATCAGAATTGCCGATGTCATCCAGCGCCCGCTCATCCACAGGCATCGCCACATGGGAATCCGCCTCCGCCCAGCCGTGGCCGGGGAAGTGTTTCCCCGTAGCGGCCATACCAGCCTCGTGCATGCCCTCGATATACGCGCCTGCCAATTGCGTTACCACCTGTGGCTCATGATGCAGGGAACGATCACCAATAACGTTGCTGCGCCCCACTTCCACATCCAGCACCGGCGCAAAGGAAATATCCAGCCCCAGGGCCAACATCTCCGATGCCATCAACCAGCCCCAATCCCGGGCCTGGTGCAGCGCGGCCTCGACATCCCGTTCAAAACGCTGCCCCAGTTCAGCCAAAGGCGGCAACCGGGTAACCCCCTGCCGGATTCGCTGCACCCGACCGCCTTCCTGGTCTATCGCCAGAATCAATTCCGGCCGCTGCTCACGCACCGCCGCCAGTAACGCTCGCACCTGCGCCACCGATTCAATATTACGGGAAAAAAGAATCACCCCACCGGTGGCAGGATGTTGCAGTCGACGGATGTCCGCTCTGGAAAGTTCCGTGCCTTCCAGGTCCAACATGAGTGGCCCCATCACCATAGCGCTTGTTCACTCCTGAGATTGTGTTTCCCGGCCTTTTTATCGTGATATTAAGGCAGAATGGTTACTCGGGTACCGGAACCGACACAATCAAACAATGCCATCACATCCTGATTGCGCATTCGAATGCAGCCGTGAGAGAGGGGCACACCCATGGGCTCGGTATCCGGCGTGCCATGAATATAAATGTATCTGCGCTGGGAATCCACGTCACCCCCGCGATTAATGCCCTTTTCCTCGCCGCAAAGCCACAGGATGCGGGTCAGAATCCAGTCTCGATCGGGATGGCGCGCCGCCAGCTCCGCTGAATGAATTTCCCCGGTCTGGCGGCGACCGACAAACACGGCCCCCATGGGTGCACCGGCGCCGATGCAGGCGCGAATCCGGTGCTTGCCCAAAGGCGTCTGGTTGGAACCGGACTGATTTCCAGCGCCGTTTTTGGCGGTGGAAACCGGCCATTGCCTGATACAGGCGCCCCCCTGCCACACCGCCAGCGTTTGCTCGCTGATGGAGATCCGGATCTCAGGTGCCATCATGACCGACTGCAGCAGCGACATCGTGGGATGCGTTGCGCAGCCCGGCCGCCATAAAGCTGGTGAGATTGCTGACAATAAAATCCACCGAACCACGATGACCGGTGTCATTCACCGCCATGGCCCGCAGGGCATCAAAGTTGGACATGGTGAAAATAGCCGTACCGAGGGCAAAGTGTGTATGCCAGAACAACTCCTGATCGGTCGCACCCGGCAAGGCGGGTTTCAGCAAACGCGCATAGCGCTGGAACGCCTCACCATAACGATCGGCGATGAAGTTACGCACATGGGCCTGGGACTGGGTATACGCCAGACCCAGCAGGCGCATGAATGCCGTGGCCCGATTGGTATTGCGCCCATGCACATCGTAAATGGAGCTGGACAGCACCTTGAGTAAGGATTCCACGTTAATCGACTCCGGATTCTGCTCCAACACGCCAAGGCGCTGATCGATTTCTGCCACCAGGGGTTCCAGAAAGCGCTCGAATACCGCCTGTATCAGGGCTTTTTTTGAGCCGAAGTGATAATTCACCGCTGCCAGATTAACGCCGGCGGTACTGGTGATGGTACGCAGGGAGGTTTCAGCGAATCCACGTTCTGCAAACAACGCCTCCGCTGCATCCAGAATTCGCTCTACCGTTTCTTTTTGTGCCATAAATGAGGGTTCCTGACAGGGAGCCGATCACTGCATCGGTTCACCGTAAACAATCGTTTGAAACTTACGTTTGCCAGCGCCCCCTGTCAAGAATCGGATACATCAAAAATAGCGGATCAGCTCTATCTGAATAAGATCGTTACGGCTGGTTTGTGCCAGTTTATACAGTGGATCAAACGATCCGGTGGCCAGATCCGCCAAGGTGGGTGGTGGATCACTGTGGAAAAACAGGGCATCCACATTGATGGTCCAAACGTCACCCAGACGGCGGCTGGCCTCGATACTGAGTACCCGTTCGCTGGTTTTGTGATCATAAATGACGCCACCCAACACTTCCGTTGAGGCCACGTCGTTCCTTGCCCAGCGCAACCCCAAAGCAATGTCATTTTCCAGATAATAGGAATCAGGACTGTCCTCCCCCCGCTCGTCGTAATTGTATTCAGAGACAATACCCAGATCCGATACCCCGCCAAACAGGCCTTCCAGGGTGTACTCAAACCCAAACACGCTGGCGAAATACCGGCCCCCGGCCATCCCGCTGCGGCTCAATGCCTCCATTTTCAGCAACCAGGCATCGTAGTTGTACTGCACCTCCAGCCCAAACTGGTCAATCACCCGATAATAAGGCACCAGCTCCCCGGCGGCATCCACCCGCCTGAACTCCGGATCCCGTGCAGTACCACCGAAATAGGAAAAAGCCAGTTCCCAGGCTTCGATGGACATGGCCCAACGGGCGGCAAAATCCAGGCGCTTGTGCTCTGCCCCGGATTCATAATCCGCCTCCTCATTGGAGATCACCAACGGCCCCCGCGGCCAACCATTCTCCCCGGGGAAGGTGCGCTCACGGAATCCGGCCAGGGCGTAGAGATCCAGAATCCCCCAATCAGACACCAATGACAGGTTGATCATGGGCTGACCCAGTTTGGCTTCACCGTCGGTACGCTCCACCAGATCAGACTGGTTAACGATGTCCACCAGATGCTGAAATTCCGTCACGCCCCAGAATACCGTACGTACGCCACTGCGCAGCTCCCAGCCATCGCCCACATGAATCCAGGCAAAATCCTGAATATCGCCGTGAGTACGCTCATCATCGGCTTCCGACCAGCGATAGAAGACGTCCAATTCAAACAGATCATTGCCGTCGTTCCAGTCGTGAAAATATTCCGCGCGGACGCTAGCGGATACTGCATCATCACCCACGCCATAGGGTGGATCCTGGGGCAGGTAGCGGTATTCACCCCCTACTTCAACATCCCACTCTCCTCCCACGGCAGGCGCCCCCGACATCACGCTGATCAGCAATACCGAAAGTTTGCATGCGAACCTCATCTACTCACTCCCAACTCAACAAAAAGTCATTTTGTGACGAAGCGTCACGATATCGTTTTTTCATCGGCTACGTCAACCGGCCAGGCTAGCCCCAGGCGGGTTAGATTTTTATGCACCTTCAACCATAGCCGTTATTGCAGCCGTCTATAAAAATAGCAGCAGATTCCCATTGGTGATTGCTAAGGCGCTGTTTTTGATTGGTATCTGCAACGCAGCCCTCGATGCCCCGGGCAACCTGACCGGCATCCGCCCTAAGCATTTTCGTGTCGAACCGGCAGTGTGCGCCATACTAGCCACAAAGAGTGCAAGCTGGCTGAACAGGAGGCCATTATGTTGTTGCGAATTCAACCTGAAGTGGGCACATGGTATGAAAATACCGAACAGGAAACCCTGTTTGAGGTGGTGACTCTGGATGAAGAAGAAGGCACGCTGGCGATTCAGTACTTTGATGGTGAACTGGAAGAAATGGACATTGAAACCTTCTGGCAGCTGAGACTGCGCACCGTGGATCAGCCGGAAGACTGGAGTGGCCCCTATGAGGTGGACCAGGAAGACCGTGACGATCATGACTACAGTCAGCTGGCTGCCGTCGAGTCCGACCAGTACTTGCCCTTCGACGATTTTGAGAGCAAAGGCGTTCGCATCTACGACGATTACTAGGGCGGCTGACAGCAAGCGTCCTTCACCTTCACTCCACCTCGACCCACCTCGCCGACCGGAGCCGCAAGGCTCCCTCTTCTCAACCTGCTTGTTTTAACGGGTTTTTCTGTTTCAATTTTCAACTATGCTGTATATAATCACAGCACCTGTATAAAATAACAGTACGCAACCTGACGAGCAACACCATGGAAAAGCTGACCAAGCGCCAATCTGAAATTCTCGCCCTGATCAAAACCTATATCGAAGAAAGCGGCATGCCCCCTACCCGCATGGAAATTGCCGGCACATTCGGTTTTCGTTCCCCCAATGCCGCTGAAGAGCATCTGCGCACGCTGGCCCGTAAGGGGTACATAGAAATGCTTCCCGGTGCATCCCGCGGTATTCGTTTGATCGGCCAGGATGACGACCCAGAACCCGGCTTACCGATCATCGGTCAGGTGGCCGCAGGGCAACCGGTTCTAGCCCAGGAAAATGTGCTGGGGCACTGCGACGTGAACCCGGATTTTTTCAAACCGCGGGCAGATTATTTCCTTCGGGTTAAAGGGCTGAGCATGATGGATGCCGGTATTCTGGAAGGTGATTTGCTGGCGGTTCACAAAACGGCGGATGCGCAGCGCGGCCAGGTGGTGGTTGCCCGTATCGGGGATGAAGTCACTGTCAAGCGATTCGATCGAAAGCGCAATAAAATCATTCTGTTACCTGAGAATCAGGATTTCGAACCCATTGAGGTGGACAGTCGTAGTGATGATTTTGCGATTGAGGGCTTAGCAGTGGGTGTGATTAGAGACGGGATCTGATCCGGGTTTAATGTAAAACACCGGATACGTCTTCGAATTCATCGGCGGCTGAAGAGGAATCCGTATGTTCTTCATGAGCTTCCAACACATGTCCATATACTTCACCCACCGCCTGCACACCCGCACTCACCATTGCCTTGCCGATATCCAGGGAATATTCAGACAGCAACACGCGAACCTCATCGGAAAACTTGATTTCCACCAAGGGTGAACCCACGCCGTCGGCACGACGTAAAACAATTTCACCTGAATCAAGTTCAACAATTTCTAAAAGAGAGGACATTCATTAAACCTTTAGCGTGGAAGTGTTTGAAGCAAATGAAAAAAACACTGCTTTTAGCAAATTACTCGGTAAAAAACAGCGAAAAATGCTATCCAATGGCGAGTGATACTAACATGTGTGACATTACCGCCACAAATAAATCACCCCGGCACTTGATATATAATTACTACCATTCAGACAGCAATTGCCTGATTTCTTCTATCAGGCTGGAAAGATTCTCATACCAATCATGCAGTTGCGTGAACTCATCCGTTTCACTCACTACACGAACTTCTATGGCATTTAAATTCATCGTTTCCTTGGCCTGAGTGGTGGCATCGGGATCCACGGCATTGATGCGCTCCCACATCTTCATCATGGCCTGCAACCAGCTTCCAGATGTGGACTCAAGTTCATATACCCGCTCCAGCTCTGTAACGACTTTGCCATTGGCACGGGCCTGCAGCAGCAGTTCCTGCAGCGATTGTGTCGCTACGTAGGATTCATCATAGGTATTGGCCACTTCCCAGATAAACGCGCGGTAGGCACCCACCAGATGGAACAAGCAGGACTGTCGATGCGCCATCAACAACGCTTTGCGATTCAATATGGACTCATCATTTTCTGTATTTTCAATGGCTTCCAGATAAAAGCGCGCAAAATACCGTTTTTGATTTGATTGACTAAGCTTATGTTTGGCCATGGAAACTGCTGACTCCTGTTAACTGGGCATATTTTACTAAGGAGCGAGGTAAACCACTAGCGGGATAAACCCCATTCTTTAACTATACTTGCTATAAAACGGGCACATCTTCTTAGTGTGCTGATTTAATAGCAGTTTTGAAGTTTTGTGGATAACAAGATAATGAAAATACTGTGGCTGGCCACCTTCATCATGAACCGGTTGACCTACAACTATAAGTTCATGTTAATCAGCATTCTCTTTATTTGCCCCATATTGTTACTCAGTACCCAGCTGTGGAATCAGATGGAAAGGGATCTGCAGATCACCGCCACTGAAGTCAAAGGGGTCAATGCGATCAATGAGTTGAACACACTCTCCGCAAAAGCAGCGGAACTGCGCGATGTCATGATGGCTTACAATTATGACCGCTCGGAACAAACCGCAAGCAAGATCTATCGATTGCGCAATGAGACCACTCAACTGTTGGATGTTTTCACCCAGCGTTATCAGGGCTCAAACCTGATCAAGCCCACCTTCCTGGAACGTCTGGCACAGGCAAAAAAACAAGCATTCAATGAGGATCTCGGTGCCCAGATTATGCTACGGGAGTACATGACCTCCTACGGCAGCCTGGTGAATGAAATTGACGCCATCGTATTTGAAATTGCAAAAGCCAGCGGCCTGGCCAACGACACCGATCCGAAGCTGGCAACCGAAATGGGAATCTATTTTGAAACGGTTCGCCCCCTGCTGACCCAGCTGGGCAAACTGCGTGGTTATGGCAACAACACGCTCAACACCCCTTATCTGGACAGCGCCACCTTCACCGAGGTGGACGCCAGCTTTTTCAATACTCAAACCCTGTTTGGCGAATTTAAAGAAACCATAGAGAAAATCCGTTCACAGAATACTGAAAATCCACTCCTGTCTGAAGCGCCCTTATTTATCGATGCCGTCGACAAATTACTGTTCCAGTTCAACGATCAAGTGGTGGAAGCCATTTCTGAACGGCAAACCTGGCAACAATACAATGCTATTGCCAGCAAGCTTATTGCTTCCAGTCAAGATATCGAGAATGGCATCTTAGAGCGCGCGCTTGATGTGGTTCAATCCCGACTGGATGACAAGGAATTCAATCGCGTCATCATGCTCAGCAGCTTGCTGGCCTTACTGTGTGTCATAACCTATTTATACCTGGGGCTGTACGTCACACTGAGTAGCAGCATAAAAAACATGGTAAGCAATACCCGCAAAGTTGCGGATGGCGACATGACTGTCGAGGTGGAGAATAGTACCCGGGATGAATTTGCAACCCTGATCGGCAACTTCAACGGCATGGTGAAGCAAATGAATCAGCTCATCAAAGCCTCCAGGGAAAGCAGCGACACGGTCACCAGCCATGCCCAACACGTGAAAGCACTGGCCGACACCAACACCGATATCGTGCGCCTGCAGACAGAAGAAACCAGCAAAATAAGTCATGCCATGGAAGAAATGTCCGCTGCGGCTGAAGAAGTGGCACGGGAAACGGAATTTACCGCCGGCGCAGCTCAGGATGCCGATGAAAGTGCCAGAGAAGGCCAGCAACTGGTGGTCGATGCCGTTAAAAGCTTTCAATCTCTGACGGGGAATATTCATGGTTCAATGCAGGTGGTAGAGCGCTTGGCCGAGCAAAGTAGAGGAGTAACGGATATCCTGTCGGTTATCAAAAGCATTGCCGAACAAACCAATCTACTGGCCCTCAATGCCGCCATCGAAGCGGCCCGAGCCGGTGAGCAAGGGCGCGGTTTCGCTGTGGTGGCCGACGAAGTGCGCTCTCTGGCACAACGCAGCCATGAAGCCACCGTGGAAATCGATGATGTGCTAGGCAAAATCCAGTCCGGTGTTCAGGAGGCGGTCACATCCATGCAGGTTAGTGTGGATGTCACCGAACATTCCGTCAGTACCGCCAATAACCTCACTGAAAAACTGGAAGAGATACTGCATGGCGTAAGCGCCATCAACTCCAGAACACAATCCATCTCAGCAACGACACTGCAGCAGACTGAATCGGTGAATCACGTGCTGTCGAGCATCCAGGCCATCAACGCCAGAGCCAAGGAAGCCGCCTCCGCCACCGAGAATTCCCAGCACTCCTCGGAAGAAATGCTGGTTTCACTGCATGAGTTGGTGGAAAAGTTGTCCCGTTTCAAGGTTTAGGATTAATCCATCCTGGGATCAGCGCAGGCGTTTGCGGTACCAGAAAACACCACCACCCAAGAGTAACAGGATGACCATCACTACACCCCAGGTATAACCGGATCCACTGGCCTGCACACCGTTGTTTTGCAGTGATGCCGATGCCGGCTGCCCCGTACCTTCTGCATGAGCGGCCGCAATAAGACCAGAGTCCATCTCACCGGCAAAGAAGTCGGGATGCAACTGCTGCATTTTCTTATTCAACGCCTGCAGCTCTTCCTGGCGCGCCGGATCCATTGCTTCCCTATCCATCTCGGCCAACATGGCAGCTTCCATTTCTCGCTCAAGGCGCTCATCCTCAGGCATAGATTCCAACTCTTCGCCCCCCTGCTCCGGTGGTTGCCCGGCCGCAACACCCTCCCGTTCATAGGTTTCATCTACAAATGGCTGATCCGGATCGGAGCTTTCAAACGGAGCCAGATTGGCAAGCTGGTCCGGGGTATGATTCATTTGAATTTTTTCATCCACTGTCTGGGCAAAACCGGCTGGATCAGTGCTGGTGGCGTCAGGAAAAGTGTCTGTAACATTGGATATTTCCCCGATGCCCACCTCGCTCACTTCGCGGGTTTCAATGGTGACATTTTCAGATAATTGATTGGTGGTCAGTGCTTCATCTTCTATTTTTTCACCGGTAATAATCTGGCCATTGGCATCCAGGTAAATGCGCTGCCCTACCTCATTCACCACCATACCACCCAGGTATCGATAACGGCCCTGGGCGCACTGAACCAGAGGGCATGGATAGCGATTGTTGCCGGTGACCATTAACAGATCATGATCACCCACATCGAACAGCGGCTGACCGGGAATCAGCAGCACTTGACCGTTCTCGCTCTCTCCACCCATAAAACGCAGGGTAACGGTATCGCTCTGATAGTTGCCTTTCAGAATTCGATTAATATTATAAGTAACAAAGCGATAAGGTACTGCGGGATCAGACTCGTTCTCACGCTCGGCAAAACGGGTTTGCACATCCACCACCACCCCTTCAAACACTAATTGCGCCGCCACCACTTTTTCATCAACCGTACTGGCGTTTACAGTAGTGGAAAGCAATACGACGGCTGCGCTCGTCAACAAAAACTTAAACGTGGAAAACGGTAAAATACTGTGCACTAAATTCAATACGATATTCGGTTTCATGGTACGTTCCTGTCCTATAGCAATAACAACAAATCCATTCAAAAGAGAGTGCCGGCAATGGGCTGGCACTCTCTTCAACGTCACTTAGTTCACACGAATGGAGATATAAGTTCGGTTATTGGTTTCTGTTACTTCAGATAACGTACTGTCTTCATCGATGATAACCCCTAACCAATAGGTCTGGCCGGACACCAGATCAGCAGGTATAGTCACCGGTGCCTGGAAGGTAAAGACGGTATTGCGACCCAGGCCCATGCCGTTACGTCCACCAATACGGCGATCTCCGGTAGAGATATAATCATTGGTGGAAATAAAGTAGCCTACTTCCGTAGTCTGGTAGCTCTCACCGTTATTCTCATAACTGAACTCCACCAGATACTGCTGGCCTTTATTCACGTTATAACGGGGCTCACCATTCACTGTGGAGCTGCTGACCCAGCCGCCGCCACTGGTGCGGATGCGGGTACGGTCATGAGTACTGTACTCACCGCTGGCACCGGTTCGTCGCCATTGACTGACACCCAGATCCTGTACATTGCCCGGATTGCCACCATACAGGGCCACTGCACCGCTGGAAGCATCCTCACCAAAGTAGGCGCGAGCCGTGCTGCCATTGGCGTGAATGTGATCCCAATCCTGCCCCATGACACTGTAAGTATTGGCAGTATGGCTAAGGCCAACACCATGCCCCAGTTCATGGATAGCGGTGGTACGGAAAGGTCGGCTGCCACCGCCATATGGCCACAGCACAGATTTGCTGTTGGAAGTGGTGTAGGCAACGGTATTGTCAAAGCGGATGTCCACTTCGGTGAAGCGACCGGTATTACAGTTCATCCACCAGTTGGCAATGGCCGGAGCACCAAACCCGTTAGACCACCAAATTTCGTTCTGGCCGTTATTGAAGCCAACACTGGTATCACCGTACACAATGCCGTAGTCGAAAGCAGAGGGGTTCTGATTTACCAGGCTGATACTGTTGCCCAATGCGGAGCGCCAGCTGCTACCGGATGGAAATCCGATGTCACTTGCACGCATGGTGGCACTGGTTCCAGACCAACGAATGTTATTTCCGTTACAGGTAATCAGAGTGTAAGCCTCTGCCGCACCGCTTACTGCAAAAGCCAAAGCGGCAGCACCACCGCAGATTGTTTTATTGAATTTCACTTTACAGTCTCCCTGTTGTGTAAAGTTTCCGGAACTGAATCCATTTCAGATTACCGGAGTCAAACAATTGAAATGCACAGCATCAGCAGCAAAAAACCCCAATTGCACCGGGCTGCTTATTTGCTGTAGTGAGCGTTGGGCTCATAAAAACGAGAGTCTTACTCTCGAAGCAGGGACATAGTAACGGCAGGTTCCGAAAAAGACGGTGTACTTTGGCAGGGTCGTTAAGTTGATTATGGGGTGTTAAAAATGTGACGGGATAAACATTTCAAATACCAATAGAAGGCGCGGTAAAGCCCGGCACAGTGCCGGGCTTACTATGGTTCACTTGCTGTGGTTCGCTTACTTCTTCTTGGCTGACGATTTTTTAGCTGTTGCTTTTTTGGCCGTGGTCTTTTTGGCCGTACTCTTCTTTTTGGCTCCGCTTGTTTTTGCCGCTGTTTTCTTGGCAGCAGACGGTTTCTTCTCCACCCATTTGCTGCCGTCGTAGGTAGCGGACCATCCGGTGGCCTTGCCCTCGGCGTTTTCCGTCATCACGTACTGCGATTTGGTTTTGCGGCTGTAACGGATAATGGCTTTATTGCCCGCACCGTCTGTTTCCGGTGCCTGCAACAGGAAGTGGTATTTCGGATCCAGTTTATCCGCCACCGATTTGACTTCCTCCACCAGTGGCGCCCGGGTCTCCCGGTGTTTGGGGAACTGGCTGGCCGCCAGGAACAGTCCGGAGGCGCCGTCGCGCAACAGGAAATGATCATCGGATTTTTCACAGGCCAGGTGCGGCATGGGAATCGGGTCGGCCTTGGGCGGCGCCACTTCACCGTTGCGCAGCAGTTTGCGGGTGTTCTTGCAGTCTGCGTTGGTACAACCGAAGTATTTACCGAAGCGTCCGGTTTTCAACTGCATGTCGGAACCGCATTTGTCGCACTCCACGATGGGGCCGTCATAGCCTTTGATTTTGAAATTACCCTGCTCGATTTCGTAACCCTCGCAATCCGGGCTGTTACCGCAGATGTGCAGTTTACGTTTCTCATCGATCAGGTAATTTTCCATGGCGGTGCCGCATTTGGGACAACGGCGTTTTTCACGCAGGGCTTTGGCTTCGCTTTCGTCATCATCGGCATTGATGGTTTCCGAACCATGGATCAGGTTCAGGGTTTCCTTGCAACGCTCCTTGGGCGGCAGCGCATAACCGGTGCAGCCCAGGAAAACACCGGTACTGCCGGTGCGGATGGCCATGGGACGGGAACAGGCCGGGCACTCAATATCGGTCTCCACCGGTGGATTGGTGCGCATTCCACCGTCTTCGCTTTCGGCTTTTTCCAGCTTCTTGCTGAAGTCGGCGTAGAACCCGTCCAGAACCTGCTTCCATTCCAGCTTGCCCTCGGCAATCTCATCCAGCTGCTCCTCCATTTTGGCGGTGAAGCTGTAGTCCATCAGATTGTCAAAGTTTTCATTGAGACGGTCGGTAACAATATCGCCCATCTTCTCGGCGTAGAAGCGTCGATTCTCCAGCTTCACATACCCACGATCCTGAATCGTGGAAATAATGGAAGCGTAAGTGGAGGGGCGGCCAATGCCCTGCTTTTCCAGCTCTTTCACCAGGCTGGCTTCTGAGTAACGGGCCGGCGGCTTGGTGAAATGCTGGCTGGGATCCAGTTTTTTCAGATTCAGGATTTCACCAATGGCCACATCCGGCAATTCAATGTCTTCTTCGGATTTTTTGGTGCCGGGCATTTTCACCGCCAAATGGCCATCAAATTTCAGAATCCGGCCTTTGGTGCGTAATTCAAAATTTTCGGCTTTCACCGTCAGATTGGTGCTCAGGTATTCGGCCGGCGGCATCTGGCAGGCCACGAAACGCTTCCAAATCAGGTCATAGAGGCGCTGTGCGTCCGTCTCCAGGCCGGACACATCATTAGCCAGCACACTTACGTCTGTAGGGCGAATGGCCTCGTGGGCCTCCTGTGCGCCTTCCTTGCTGGCGTATGAGAGAGGTTTTTCCGGTACGTAGCGGGTGCCAAAATTGCCCTCTATGTAATCCCGCACATTGGCCACCGCCTCTGTACTGAGGTTGGTGGAATCGGTACGCATATAAGTGATGTAACCCGCTTCGTATAAACGTTGGGCCATCATCATGGTCTTTTTAACACTGAAACCCAGGCGGGTACTGGCTCCCTGCTGCAGGGTTGAGGTAGTGAACGGCGCCGCCGGACGGGACTTGGTGGGTTTGTCCTCTCGGCCGGCCACGGTGTAGGCCGCATTCTGCAATACCGCCAGGGCCTGATCGGTCTGCTCTTTATTAATCGGGCGGAAATTCTGGCCATTCTGCCTGGCCACCTGCAGCCGCAGTGCATCCTGTTTGGCGGTGGTGGTATCCGCATACACTTCCCAGTATTCCTCTGGAATGAAGGCACGGATTTCACGCTCACGCTCCACCACCAGTTTCACCGCAACCGACTGCACCCGGCCGGCAGACAAGCCGCGGGCGATTTTGGCCCACAACAATGGCGACACCATATAGCCGACAACACGATCGAGGAAACGCCGGGCCTGCTGTGCGTTCACCCGGTTACCGTTTACCGTCCCCGGTTCCCGGAACGCCTCCTGAATGGCGCTTTTGGTAATTTCATTAAACACCACGCGCTTGTAGCGATCCTCGTCGCCCCCGATCACTTCACGCAAGTGCCAGGCAATGGCTTCCCCTTCCCTGTCCAAATCCGTCGCGAGGTAAATGGTGTCGGCCTGTTCCGCCAGTTTCTGTAATTCGTTCACCACCTTCTGTTTGTCCGGCAGCACCTGATAGTTGGCTTCCCAGCCATGCTCCGGATCCACCCCCATGCGCCCGATCAAGGCACTGCGGGCTTTTTCCTTTTTATAGCGGGCCTTCTCTTCCGGTGCCATTTTACGGGTTAACGCTGCCTGCTTGGCACGCTCAGCCGGGTCTACCGTGGATTTTCCACTGCCGCTGGTGGGTAAGTCACGCACATGGCCCACGCTGGATTTCACCACGAAATCCTTGCCCAGGTACTTATTGATGGTTTTCGCCTTGGCCGGCGACTCCACGATTACCAGTGACTTTCCCATAGATTAGATTCCAACCTTACTGGCTAAAAAGAATTCAATTAGTATTTCAATCTTCAACGAAAGGGCGACATATATAAGAGGTGTCAGCCCTTGGGTCAAGGGAGCGTATCGCCACCTTGACTAATTTGTTTTTAGGATGGATTGTTGCTTTTTTCCAAATCTGGACCAAAACTTTTCCAACAGCAAGGTGGCAACCTCCTATTTTTCAATAACTTAGAAAACTGTCACAATTCAGTAATCTGCGCATTTAAGATACTGATGCGGCCTGTGGCCCACCAAAAAATATTCAATCAAGTTGATCTGGAAACCATGCAATGGGACTGACCCGACCACAATTCAAGATCATCACGCTGTTTGCTCTGCTGACGCTGGGCGGTGTTTTCCCCGTTCAAGCGGATGAGAATGCCCTGCACAGAGCCCAGTTCGGGAGCCAATCCACCCTGCTTGCGGTGATCATCGATTTTGAGCGCTATCGCAATGGACTGGGTGATCGCCATCTCCACCAGCAGCTCGACACCCATCTGACCCGGTTCAGACAGCACTTTGAAACACTGAGTTCAATCCAGCCCAGGCTTGCAGAGGCCCGGCGGGCAGCATTGAAACAACAATGGCAACGGGTGGCACGGCGCCTGGGTGCCTGGCTGGTGACCATTGAACAAGGGGGGTTCATAGACCAGGAAATCACTTACCAGTACCAGGAAGAGATGACCGCATTCTGGGATCAGCTCAGCACTCAAACCAGCTCCAGTGGCCTGATCACGCCCTCTGAAGAGAGCATACTGCTATTGCAGCACAGCAATTTACGCTACCTCAATGCCCACTGGAAACTGGCACCCTATGCCCACCACCACCTTACAGAACTGGTTGCGCTGCTGGACCGGCAGGTTCAGATCCTGCAGCCGCGCACCACCGATTTACAACGCAAGTGGGCGCTGCTCAAACGGGCTCTGCTGCAGGAAGATCGCAGCATGGGCTTCATCGTCAACCGTTACAGCGGGGATTTGATTGAGCTGCTTGAGCCACCGCTGACCACTGATTTTTGATACTGCAGCGGCGTCGTGCCACTCCAATGACGAAAAGCACGGCTAAAGGCACTTTGCTCGGAATAGCCCAGTAACAGTGCTATCTCCGCCAGGGTTAAGTGCCGTTCTGCCAGATATTGCCGAGCCAATTGATAGCGAATGGCCTTCAGCAGCTCTTTGAACACCAGCCCCCGTTCCTGTAAGCGACGATGCAAGGTGCGCCGTGACATGGCCAGGGACCTGGCCACGGTTTCCAGCGTGGGCTCACCGCCCTGCACCGATTTCACCATGGCCTGTTGCAGGCGATCAAAGAAATCCACCTGCTGCGGCAATACCGATAGCAGCGTTTGCGCCTGTTGCTCCAGCAGCTGTTTGAGGGCCGGATCGCTGTTGGTCACCGACAATCGCAGATAATCCACCGGAAAATGCAATTCCAACTGCGGCTGGTCAAAGGCAATGGGGCACTGAACAAACTGCTGATACTCTTGCGTGGACAGCGGTGCTGCGCAGACAAAGTTAATCCGCGTAGGCTGCAGATCCGGCTGCCCGGTCATGGCTCTGAGATTGGCGATCATGCCCATCACCAACACTTCATCCGACAATTGGGTCGACGGCCCATACTGATTACTCCAGCACAGGCAGGCCTGATCGTGGCGTATTTCAAGGCGCGCGGTGTCACCATCATGCAGCAGGCGCTGATAACGCTGGAACCGCTGCAGGGCCTCAGCCACCGTATCGCAGGACAGGGTCAGATAACCCAGCACCCCCACATAGGCCGGTTTGATGGACTGCCCCAGCTCCATCCCCACCAGATGGCCGGGCAGGTGCTGCTGCAACTGCTCCAGTAAACGCCACCATTGCTGAAAACGCATGCGGCTGGCGGGCTGAAACTGCTTCAGCTCCCGTTCCAGCTCCGCTATTTGTAACTGATTGGCCGCCAGGTAATCCAACAACAGCGCGGCAAGATCGCCGCTTACATTCATATCCGCCAGTAAGGTAGGCACAACTCAGGTGTTCCTCGCACATTCGTAGTCATCACAACAGGCTGGCGGGAATTGTCAAAAATTAGGCCTGTCGGGTCAATCCCCAATGGATGAACGGCACTATAGTGAGCAGCATAACGACCACCCACTGGAAGCTTTTATGTCTGACGTTTTACACGCTGTTTTCTTTGTCTTGGCCTTTGGCGCTGTCTTCATTGCTGTCATTCTGCTGGAGGCAGGCTACATTCGCTGGCGAGGTCGCAGCGGGGTATATCACCTGCGGGAAACCCTGGCCAACCTGGGCACCGGGTTCTCGTACAAAATCGTCGATGGCATTGCCATTGCCCTGTTCATTCAGGCCTTTTACAGCTGGGTGTATCAGTTTGGGCTGCAGTGGAACCCTGCTCTCTCGGTTGGGAGCGTGCTGGTGCTGATTGTGCTGGTGGATTTTTGCTTTTATGTGCAGCATTACCTGATGCACAAAACACGCTGGTTCTGGGCCAGTCACGTTACTCACCATTCATCCGAACACATGAATTTTTCCACCGCGCTGCGGCAGAATTTCACCCATGCGTTCAACGGCGCCTGGATTTTGTGGTGGATTCCGGCCGCCTTGGTGGGTTTTGACAAGGATTGGGTATTGCTGGCCATTGAAGGCAATCTGGTCTATCAGTTTTTCCTGCATACCGAGCAGGTAAAACGGCTGGGCTGGCTGGAGACGTTTCTCAACACCCCGTCCCATCACCGGGTTCATCATGGCCGCAATCCGGCGCAGATCGATACCAATTTCGGTGGCATTTTGATTATCTGGGACAAACTGCTGGGTACCTTCCGTGATGAGCGGGATGCGGGGCCCATTGTCTATGGCGTTACCCGGATGCCCGAGAAGCCCTACAACCCGGTGTACCTGCAATTGCATGAATGGGCCAGCCTATGGCGGGACCTGCGCACCTATCGGGACTGGCGCATACTGGTGAAACCACCGGAATGGGTGCGCCAACAATACCCGGATACCACATTCGAGCCGCAACAGCCCCCTAAACCGCCAGTAAGCGCTTGAGATCGTCCAGCAACTGCGTCACCTCGGCCTCATCGCCCCGCTCGTTCCAGACAATGGCGGCGCTGCGGGGCCCCAGCTCCAGCGCCAGAAAATCTTCCGTCTGCTGCTGCTGCCATTGTTCAATCAGTGCCTGCACCGCCGGTGGCGCGGTCAGGGTCACATCCGATGATTCCCACACCAGGGTGCCGTCCCGGGTTTTACGTTGCAGCCATTCTCCTTTCACCGATGGCCCGGTCTGGTCTTCCCTGGCCACCAACTGATAGCGGTACCAGCGATGGCCATCAATATGGGGATTGCGCTGCAGCTGAGCGTTGAACTTGGTATCCCGGGTCAGTGAAATGGGGCTGATGACCACATGCTCCGCCAACGCGCGCTGACGGATGCGGGCCAGACGCCGCTCCCGGGCCGAGGGCCGCAACATGAATACGGGCCCCAGAATAAATAACATCGCCAGCCCAATTATCAGGTAAACCATAAAACTGTATCCAACCTTTGACCAAAAACAACGCTTGAAATAAAAGTGCCGGGCATTATCTAATACATTCAGTGATTCACAAACCCCAACCGCACAAGGATCATCCCATGGGCCAATACAACCACATACTGCTGGCAGCCGATTTTAATGAAGAATCGGCAATCGTTGAGCAGCGCGCCGCAGCACTGCAGGCCACCTTTGCCGCCACCCTGAGCATTGTTCACGTACTGGAACCCATATCCATTGCCTACGGTGGAGAGTTTCCGGTGGACCTGGGGGATCTGCACAAGGAGCTGGAAAAACAGGCCATGAGCCAGCTGCGTGATTTGGGGCAACGCCTCAACGTGCCGGAAGAGCGTCAATACATGGAAGTGGGCATCACTGAGAAAGAGATTCTGCGGGTCGCTGAAGACCGGGCGGTAGACCTGATCGTAATGGGCAGCCACGGCCGTCATGGCCTGGCGCTGTTGTTGGGCTCAACCGCCAACGCCGTGCTGCATCATGCCAATATTGATGTGCTGGCGGTGCGGGTGAACAAGGATTCAAAATAAGCGGGCTTCACCGGTTGTTACTTCGATGGCGGGCGATTCTTCTGCGTCCGTCATCAGCGGTTTCACTTTCTGCAATTGCGACTCCAGGGAATAACTCACACTGGAGGACATATCCAGGAAACTGAGCAAGGCTTTCAGGTTCGAATCCCCTTCACAGGCCTCTTTCACCCGCCCCCAAAAGGCCTCATTCAAGGTCTGCAGCTCCTGGTTCAGGCTGATCAGGCCCTGCAATTCCCAATCCGGGCGTTGACCTGCCCGGTAGTTGAAATACTGTTTCAACAGATAAAGCGCGGTTGAGCGGATGATAAAGTCATCCTGGGACGCAAATGGCAGGTGATTGCGGGCGTTGGGCTTCAATTGCGTCAGGATCGGACAGGCGCTGGTGGCCATGATCAGCCCCATCAGAGAACGCAGGCCTTCCTCCAGCGCCGTTTCTTTTGCGTACTCACGCTCCGGAGTAACAACCCTGATCTTGGCCGTTTTTTGAGCAGGAAGGCGCTGAAAATCCGTGACCACCGCCGCCAGATCTACCGCTGCCGGGCAATATTGGCAGTCCTTTACCGTCAACGGGCAGTTGGGGCATTGGTTATGCTTGAGTTTTGCCCACTCCGGTACCTCCTGCCGCTGGGCGCTGAAATCAAATGAACGATCCACATCCACTTCATAGTGCAGCGAATTGCCTTCGATATCAAAACGATACTGAATTTTCATGGTCGGTTTCCCCTGGCCTGCATTCTAACAGTGTAGACGCGCCCACCCAGTATTCCAAAATACACTAGGTCAGCCTAACCACTTGATTGTAAACCTGGTGCCAAAATTCATGGGCGGCCGTTTTCCACTGCCAGATTTTCTGGGCTATGCTGACTACTTAGATAGAAATCATTCAGAAGCGATGTTTTTCACGCCACTGCAGGAGCGATCAGCGTGTCATTCGGATCTCAGTTGTCTAACCCTGGTTCCAGCTCAGTGAACCCTGACCTGGATTGGAGCCAAATCAAAGAAACCATTTCCATGCTGTGCCTGGCCATGGCTCAGATTGAGACGACCCTCACCGACAGCTCAAAATCGGTGGATGAGCTGTCGTCCACCTTTACCGGCATGGCACAGGATGCCAAAAAGGTGATGTCCCTGTGCGAACACGCAGACAGTTCCGAAAAATGGGAAACCCAGCGCAATGACATCATGAGCGCATCCCAGCAAATGCACCAGCAGATGCAGAGAGCCATTGTCGCCTTCCAGTTTTATGACCGGCTCACCCAGAAGCTGCATCACGTGAACGAGAGCCTGACTCACCTGGGTGACCTCATCAGTGACACCACCCGCCTCTACAATCCGTCCGAATGGAGCCGCATTCAGCAGGAGATCCGCTCCAATTACACCATGGAATGCGAGCGCCTGATGTTCGACCATATTATGCAAGGTGCCACCATCCGTGAAGCACTGGAATTGTACCGTCACCAGTTTGAACAGACTGAATCCCTCACTGGCCCGGATGATGATTCCGAAGACGATATTGAGCTGTTCTGATTTACTAGCTGGCTTGATCGATTCATTTTGACGGTTTATTCCCGAACCACGTCACGCCAACACCTCTACCGGATCACCCACCCGAATCTTCCCCGCCGATCGTGACACCATATTCTGGCCGAAAAACACCTCGCCATCCCTGGCGCGGTACTGCTTCAGGGTGCGGAATACCTCCGGTTGCCGACTGGCATCGGCAGGGTTGATGGTGGGGATGGCGCAACGGGAACAGGGCTTCACCACGTCAAACACCATAGAACCCACCCGCAGCACCCGCCACTGATCCTCTGCCCAGGGGGCCCCACCGGTGACCACCACATTGGGGCGAAACCGTTCCATACCAATGTTCAGGCTCATGTGACTGTTCAATTCATCCAGGGAGGATTGTTGTGTCAGTAACAGCGGATAGCCATCGGCAAAACTGACCGTATGACCAGGCCCGGCGTAATGCTCGTCCACCGGACGCCGGCAGTGGTCATCCATAAAAACCAGGCGGCAATCCCGGCCCAGCACCCGGCTCAACCAAACATTAATGGCCTCACTGCCCAACCGCGCCTCACACTGATCGCGCCAGACCTGCACCCTGATAAGCGGGCTTTCAACAAAATCCACCACATCAAAAACCATCGCCTCACCCTGGGCTGCGGTTAAGGTCACACGGCCCTGATCCAGGCTGACCCGAATCAACGCCATGGCCGGCAACTGCCGCTGAGTGAGAAACTTTCCCGCCTCATCCACCACCATCCAGCGCCGATCCCAACGCAAACCAAATCGGTCAATGGCGCTTACCGCCACCGGCAACCCGCCCAACGACTTTACCGGGTGAATGTACAAACTGGCCACGTGCATGTTGAATGTTCCATCCCATCATCAGGTTGAGATCGAAAAAGACTAACCTATACTGTGCTAATAACCCATGGATTATATCTGATTTTCATAGTGTTTTTAGCTGGGGGGAAACCATGCGAATACTAACCGGACTGATATGCATTGCCGCTCTGAGTGCCTGCGGCGATTCCAAATTTGCGGATATGCCGCAGTCTGAATTACAGGAGCGTTATTCCCAATGTGAGAACGCGTCCAGCCTTTCCCCCGGCGGGGCCATTACCTGCGACAATATTCGTCGGGAGTGTGAACGCCGTGCCGAGGACAAAGGCCGCAAAGTCTGCTATTAACCACAGGCCCCTGTTCTCGGGCTGCTGTCTGACTGCGCCTCACTGCCACTTCTTTACCGGGCAGCAGATTCATACAGTACCAACGCTTCGCCTTCCCCCGGCAACGCTGTGCGCTCAAAGCCGTCCGGGGTCCAATAGATGATCACAACATCGTCCATGTGCTGACTATCCAGCGTTAACTCAAGGTGCACGGGGTGGCCGTCTTCATCCAGTTGCTTGATCTCCAGGCGCATCCCGTCCGTCGTCACCACCTGCCCTACCGTTAACGGATCCCGGGACAGATCGCGCACCGACTGTTCAAATTCATTGATCATGCCCTTCTCAGACAGAATCTGTAATCGGTTCTGACCAACACGCTGAACAGTAAATTGCATGGCATCAGAGGACATCAACCACAATCGCTCCGGTAGTGTTGCTTGGTGGGCAAACCGCATGGGGGATGTGGCCAGCGCAATGGGCATATTCAGGCCAAATAACAACACACGATCCTGCTCACTCTCGATGGGCATGCGCTGCGTCACGTGTAACGCCATCAGTCTGGTCCAGATCCAGGGACTGTAACTGAAAATCGGCATCAACAGCGGTGAAATCACCAGGTGGATCGCAAACAGGATATAGGCACCCACGCGAACAAAGCGCGACGTCACCAGATTCGATAACACCGCTTCAAACAACAGGCCCAACAAGCCGGAGGCACCGATCCCCACCATCAGTAAATTGCGGTCCGCCGGAATGGAGGCACTGATGGGGGCCGCCGCGAACAAGCAACCCAGAGCCCAGAAACGTGCCATGGGCGATTGCATGAGAATGGGCAACACAATGAGAGATACCAGCGCCAGGCACAACAGGGCCACAATGGAAAACACCAGCATGCCATCGGGATTGAAGCCAAACACATCCGCCGGCACCAGGCCGAATTGAGCGAACAACAATACCGGAATGCGCTCCCCCAGCTTGCTGGCGAAAATCAGCGGCGATTCCAGGGGATCGATGTAATTGGTATCGGAATGATTGGCTCCGAAATGACCCACCTTATACAAGACCCACCAGCTTACGCTGACCAGCACATAGGGCCATAACGCCAATAAGGCTCGCCTGGGACCGGCTTTATCCACCATCAGGGCATAGGCACCCAGGTACCCGCAGGTGCTGATGCCGATCTCACCACTGAACAAACTGCACAGCAACCAAAACAGGCTCAATACCAGGGCCTTGCCGCCGCCGGATTGCCGCCAATCCAGATAGGCCAGCAAACACAGCACACCAAACAACGCGGCCATAATGGCATTACGATTGGCGATCCAGCTCAGTGTCAGGCCGTGGCTGCTATCCCACATGAACAACGCCAATCCGGCAATGGCCGCCAGCGGCTGCATGCCGGTTCGGCAATACAATCGGTACAGTCCGGCTCCCAACCCCAGATACCAAACCAGACTGTGTACGTGCATCAATAACGCCACATCACGCCACAAGGCATGATCCAGCCAATGGCTCAACTCTGCCAGTGGCCGCCAGAACTGGTAACGGAAACCTTCATAGGTCCACCAGGGAATCACCCCCAGATCCATCAACACCTGCGTGCGGTGAGGGGTCGCATCCACCCAGGAGAACAAACCGAATAATGACCAATCCCGCGCTTTGGGAATATCAATATCAGGGTGCAGCAAGGCATAGTGAATGTAATCGTCACCCAACCAACCGGAAAATAATGCAGGCAGTGTGAGCACCACAGTGAGAACCAATACCCAATGTGGTTTTTCTCTCAGTTTATTTAAATACTGCATGACAGAGCTCACTTACGCGGACACTACCCGGCTTGTTCTGACTCTCTATATTTGACTGCGCGATGGATAAATGGAAAGTAAAAACGGCGTTTTTTTCCATTCAACAACCAGCCAATCCCCGTGGAACGCACAAAAACCTGATACGTGATCAAACTAATCGCAAAGGTTATCAACAATACCAACCCAAACTTGAGGCTGTGATGAACGGACCAGTGATCGATCCACATCGGCACTGCCACCGTAATGGGTAAGTGCACTAAATACACCCAATAGGAGGCCTCCGACAAATACCGGGCCCTCGCACTGAAATGATCACACAGGCGTTTGTAGACAGCCAGGATAAACCAACACACCAGCGCATAATACAGGCCGAGAAACAAGGCGCCATACCAAACAAATGCCTGAGGATCTTCCGGATTCCGTGCTGCGGTAATACTCACAATGATCACAAACACGATCAGCGAGAGAATAGTGAATAACAGTAAACGCCCCCAATGGGCAATGCTGTTAAAAAACGCCTCGCGCATGTGATAGGCAACCATCCCCGTGCCGAAAAACAACGCATACTGGACAAAAGCCGGATTCAGAATATCCAAACCCACCGGTGCTTCCAGCATATAGCTGCCGTTGATCACATGCACCAGTGCCAGCACCAAACCCAGCGCCCACGGCAACATTTTGGCGTTTTTTGCATATTGCTCTGCAGTAAAAAACCGGTTTAACAGCCATTGCAGGGGAATGGCCGCCAACACATAAAAATACAAATAGTATAAAAACCACAGATGGTAGAGCCGTATGCTGTGGTCAAACTCGACGTCAATTCCCCGCAGCGCCATCAGCTCGGCACCATGGCTATACAGGTGGTTACAGTAAATAATTATGGGGCCGGCAAACACCAGCAAAGGCAACAGAACCCGTTGGGTTCGGTTCTTCAAGAAGCCCGTATTGCCCCGCTTGCTGATCAACATCGCCGCAAACAACCCGGCCACCAGAAAGAACACCTGCATACGAAAACTGTGAATCACATTAATGATCACCGAATACAGTACATGAACGTCGACGGACTTATAGGGCCATAACTCCCCGGCAGGAAAATTGTTGTAGCTCCCTGCTGCGTGTAACACGATTCCCAAAAGCATCATATGGGAACGCACTTGGTCAAGGAAGTGTATTCTCCGATCCATGGTAAAAACCTACATCCACATCTTTATGTGCGTTAACTGGTTGATATTATTGTAATAACAAACAGACGATCTGAATTAATTGTACGGCCAGTTGCTGTAGCAGCATACTGGCCGCGTATTATGACGTTTACTCCAGCTCTAATACAACTACTGCACCAACCCCATATCTGACGCCTGATTTCACTGCAGACAGAACCTCAAAAAACAATACTGGTGCCCTCGGCCGGCACTTCGGCCGAAATACCCAACTTATCGAGTAATTTCTGCTGCAATACCTGCAATGCCTCGGCCTCGCCATGCACCAGATAAAAACGGGTAGGCTGCTTGAAGTTGGCGGCCCACTCCAACAGCTGCGACTGTCCGGCATGGGCTGAAAAACCACCCAGGGTATGCACTTTCGCGCGCACATAAAAATCGGAGCCAAACATTTTTACGTGTTTTTCCCCTTCCACAATTTGCCGCCCCAATGTGCCCCGGGCCTGAAAACCGGGAAACACAATATGACATTCATTACGCCAGATATTGTGTTTCAGGTGATGACGAATTCGACCACCATTACACATCCCACTGCCGGCAATAATGATGACGCCATCCTTGATGCGGTTGATGGCCATGGAATCCTCGGTACTTTCCGTCAGTGTCAGCATGGGCAGGTAGGACTTGGGATCATCCCCCAGTTTGACAGATATCTTCTTCAGATCCTCCGGGTCCAGCAGGTCCATATATTCTGTATACAAACGGGTTACTTCGATACCCATGGGGCTATCCAGAAAGATGCGCTGTTGGGGGACTTTACCCTGCTTGTATAACACCCCAAGATGAAACAGCATCTCCTGGGTGCGGCCCACGGCAAATGAAGGAATCAACACATTGCCCTTGTCCTGGCTGGCCTGCTGCAACGCCTCGCCCAATTCCTCCAGTGTATTGTCCATGGTACGGTGATCCCGATCGCCATAGGTGCCTTCCATCAGCACCACGTCGGCGTCCGTCACGATTTCCGGATCTTTCATTAACACCGCATCGGGATTACCCAGATCCCCGGAAAACACCAGTTTCTTGTGGCGGCCTTTTTCTTCCAGCTGCAGCTCCACAATGGCAGAACCGATAATGTGGGCGGCATCCCGAAAGTAAAGTTTGACATGGCCGTTGACGCTACGGGTTTCGTGGTAGGGAACCCCTTTGCAATGCTCCAGCACATGCAGCACATCGTCCATATCATACCAGGGCTCGATTTCGGGCTTGCCGGCCCGCTTGCGACGCCGGTTCTCCCATTCCACATCCCGCAAATGCAAACCGGCGGCGTCTTCCAGCATAATGGCCAACAGATTGCGGGTGGCTTCGGTACAATATACCGGCCCCTTGTAGCCTTCCTTGAACAGCCTCGGCAACAGGCCACTGTGATCCAGGTGACCGTGGGACAAAATCACCGCATCCAGCTGTCGCGGGTTAAAGGGAAACGGCTCCCCATTACGACGCTCTGCCTGTCTGCCGCCCTGATGCATGCCGCAATCCAGCAGGATGCGCAGCCCCTCGGTTTCGATCAGGTGGCAGGAGCCGGTGACTTCCTGGGCAGCGCCCCAAAAGGTAAGTTTTGCCATGATTCATTCCTTCTGTTTTCGCCCAAGATAGCACAACCTGCTCATTTACATCGTGTTTTACATCATGGTTTAAAAGCCCTTGCCGCCTCCGAAATACTGTATATAATTACAGTATCGCAATCTGTATGAGAGCCGCAATGTCCGCTGCCAAGCCACAGCTAAACACCATCCTGCATCATCCGGCCATCTGGCGGGCGGCGGATGGCATGCGCAGCAAACAGTGCCGACAACAGGATTTTGCAACCGTTGCCACAGGCTACCATGCACTGGATCAGGTACTGCCGGAAGGCGGTTTGCCCGTTACCGGCGTTACCGAAATCCTGTGCCCCCACTGGGGTTGTGGCGAAGTAGAACTGGTCTCCTCAGCACTGGCCTCACTCAGCCAGCAAGCACGCTGGCTGGTGTGGGTCAACCCACCCTGGATGCCCTATGCACCGGCACTCATGCAACAGGGAATAGCACTGGAAAACACGCTGGTTGTACACAGCCAGCAAGACAAAGACACGCTTTGGGCCATGGAACAGTGTCTGTCTTCGGGTGCCTGCAGCGCCGTACAGGGCTGGCCCCGCAACCCCACGCCACAACACATTCGGCGCCTGCAACTGGCCGCCCAGAAAGGCAACAGCCTGTGCCTGTTGATGCGGCCCCAGGCACAAATGCAGCAACCCTCCCCGGCACCACTGCGCCTGGAGATGGGCCCTCTGCAACAAGAGCTCCAGGTACGGGTGGTAAAATGCCGTGGCCACTGGGGATCACCCTGGTTGCGCCTGGCCCGCCCCGGCCATCATTCATCCACCACACTGCATGGCAACGCCCCGGCCGCTGCACACAAGCCGGCCGCCACACTGCCCACCCGTCCGGTCGGGGCCTGCGCAACGGGTTTCTATTCCGCACCCCATTCCGGAGGCTGAGATGCTCTGGGCCTGTCTGCATTTTCCCGCACTGGCGCTGAACCTGGTGGAACAAGGAGCCCCTGCCGCACAACCACTGGTGGTGGAAATTACCCGCAAACAGCGCCGACTGGTGCTGTACGCCAATCAGCCTGCGCTACAATCGGGCATTGTGCCCGGCATGACCATTCCCACAGCACAAAGCCTGGTGCGGAATCTGCAATGCCAGCCCTATTCTCCCGACGGCGAACAACAGGCACTGCAACAACTGGGGCACTGGGCCTATGAGTTCACCCCCCACATCCGCCCCCATGGGCAGAACAATTTACTGCTGGAGGTCAGTCACAGCCTGAAGCTGTTCAATGGGCAACAGGCTCTGGCACAACAGCTTCTGCAACAGTTGCCTGCGGGATTCACGCCCTTCAGTCTGGCCTTTGCCGACACGGATATGGCAGCACTGCTGTTTGCCCAGGCTCACGAAAGCAGTAATCAGGCGCTTTTTTTTTCACTGCAGGATGTGCATGACTACGATGTACAGTGGCTGGATATCGCCACCGCGCAAAAGGAATTGCTGTACAGTATGGGGATCAGAACCGTAGGCCAGCTGCTGGCCTTGCCCCGCGATACCCTGGGCAAACGTTTTGGTGACGCTTTCACCCATTACCTTAATCTGCTCACCGGTGAACGCAAAAGCCCCTTGCCCCACTGGAACCTGCCGCCACAGTTCCAGACTGAGCTGGACTTTGTGCAGGAACTGGATAATGCCCAGCATCTGCTATTCCCCATCCGCCACCTCTTGAGCCGCCTGGAACATTATCTGTATGCCCGGCAGTCTGCCGTCAGCCGTTTTCTGTTTTCCCTACTGTTACGTAGCCGCCAGACACAATCATGGCCCATTGAACTGGCCACCCCCATGCACCGTTTGGCCGATATTCTGCCTCTGGTTCAACTTAAACTGGAAACATTACAACTGGCAGCACCCGTGCTGACGCTGCGGCTCAGGGCAGATCAATTCCATGGGCTGCATGTTCAGCAGCGAGACCTGTTTCGCCCCCAGCAGCCGGATCACATTAGCCGCTACCAATTGGTGGATCGACTGCAGACACGGCTGGGAAAACAACAGGTACACAGCCTGGGCATGGTGTCGGATCACCGCCCGGAGCACTGTTGGTACTCGGCGACACCGGGGCAGGGCCAGGCACTTCAGCATCCCTCGGAGCAGCGTCCATTCTGGCTTTTGCAGCATCCACAAAAACTGCGCAGCAAAAAGGGATTACCGGTTTACCACGTTCCGTTGCAACTGCTGAAGGGGCCGGAGCGCATTGACACCGGCTGGTGGGATAATACTCCGGTAAACCGGGATTATTACATTGCGCAACAGGGTAATGGCCAACACCTGTGGGTATACCGGGATCGGGATAACCAGGACTGGTTTCTGCACGGACTCTTCTCGTTATAACCATGGAATGGCCGTAAGCCGGATTGCAATTTGCAACAGTACTTCACTTGGCCTGATTTTGCTGATGCAGTAATCTGCCGGAAGCACGCGACAAAAAGAACAAAAAGATGAACAAAAAAACAACCGATGCAACCATGACTATTGCCGGTTTATGGTCAGTAAAACGCAATTTCAAGGCCCTGACCGACGACAGCTCCAACACCTTTTATCTGATTAATGGCCTGCGATTTTTCGGCATGGTCTGGATACTGCTGGCTCACACCATCTTTGTGTACAGCCTGTACAACGGCAAAGAGGTTTTCTTTCAGTCGCTGGAGGATGCCCCCTTCTATCTGTGGTGGATCTGGAATGCCGACAAGGGTGTTGACCTGTTCTTTGTGGTCAGTGGTTTTCTGATCAGCCTGATGCTGCTGAAGGAGCAGAACAAAACCGGTGATATTCAGTTAAAACGGTTTTATTTGCGCCGCTACCTGCGGCTTACACCACTGTATGCCGTGATTGCCATTATCTTTTGGGTAAGCGGTGCCCGTAATCACGAATGGATCTGGGCCAACCTGCTTTACGTCAACAATTTTCTGCATCCGGACAACATGGCCCTGCAGTGGACCTGGACGCTGGCGGTGGAAGAACAGTTCTACCTTTTATTGCCTTTGATTCTGATTTTCATTGCCAAATCGCCCCAGCGGTCGTTTATGAAAACCATGCTGGGCCTGCTGGTGTTGTCACTGCTGATCCGGGCGGGTGTGCTGTATTACTACCAGGAACTGTGGAACGGTCATTACCGGGATATGCTATCCGATAAAACCGTCTCCATGATTTTCTATGGCAAGCTGTACGACAACCTGGCCACCCGCTTTGGTCCGCTGATCGTGGGAGTGATCGCCGGTTATGGTTACTGCTTCCATCAACAGGCCATTCGCCACTGGGCCTGCGCCACACCTTATCGTCCGCTACTGCTGAACCTTCTGAGTATGGGCACCATTGTGTTTTTTATGCACTTTCCCATCATGGAATCCCGCTTCAGCGAACCCGGTAACGGGTTACGCCTCTACCTGATCTGCAATCGCACGTTATTCAGCATCGCTTTTGCCTGGTTTTTGATGTCTGCCTTTCTGCAATTGAGCCACGCACGGCTCTTTTCCTGGTTTTATTCCCTCAGAATCTGGCACCCGTTGGGGCAGCTAACCTATTCCATTTATCTGTTGCACCTGATCGTCATTCTGCTGGTGGTACACCCGCTCAACCAATATGTCCACACCCTGGAATTATCGCCAGCCCAAGCCATGCTCACCACCGTCAGCCTGGGGGCCTTTCTGTCTCTGATTGTGACCATTATTCTCGGCGTGCTGTGCTGGCTGCTCATTGAAAAACCGTTCCTCAATATGCGGGAACTGATGGCTGTCAATCGCGGTGCCACCAAACCCACCCCCATGGAATCCAGGGCCTGATGCGGGCAACATAAAGCCAAAGACATAGACCCACTCCATGCATGGCACTATACTGTATATTTTTACAGTATAGTGCCATGTTGTATTCCGAACTCCACTGCTTTACCAATTTCAGTTTTCTTAAAGGCGCCTCTCACCCGGAAGAGATGGTGCAGCAGGCCGCCGCGCTGGGGTACCAGGCACTGGCCATTACCGACGAGTGTTCCGTGGCCGGGGTGGTCCGCGCCCATGTGGAAGCCCGCCGGCACAATATCAAGCTGATCATCGGCACAGACGTCATCACAGAAGAGCAACTGCACCTGGTTATTCTGGCCCCCACCCGCCGCGCCTATGGTCAGCTCTGCACCCTGATCAGCCGGGCCCGCAACCGCAGAGAGAAAGGCCAATACCAGCTGCGGGTCAACGACCTGCATCCTGCCACCAGTGAATGCCTGTTTATCTGGCTGCCCAGCCTCGGACAATGCCGGCAGCCGGATGACCACTGCCAGCAGCTGCTGACCCATTGCGCCCAGCGCCTGTGGATCGGGCTGGAGAATAACCTGAGACAATCCGATCCCGAACTGAGCCGGCAACGGCAATGGCTGGCACAACAACTGGCATGCCCGGTGGTGGCCTGTGGCAACGTTCACTGCCACCTGCCGGAACGGCAGCCACTACAGGATGTACTTACCGCCATTCGCCTCAACACCCACGTCCACAGCGCCGGCTTTCAACTGCATGCCAACCGGGAAACCAGCCTGCGCCCCCTGCCTGTCATTGAGCGCCTGTATCCGGCCGCGGCCATCCGTGAAACCCAGAACATTGCCGGGCAATGTCATTTCTCACTGGATGAACTGCGCTACGAATACCCCCGGGAGGTCGTACCGCCGGGACACAGTGCTCAATCCTGGCTGCGTCAACTGGTGGAAACCGGTATCAAGGAACGCTGGCCCGATGGGGTTCAGCCCTCCGTTCGGGCTCAGATCGAACAGGAACTGGAGCTGATTCACGAGTTGAATTACGAATACTATTTTCTCACGGTATACGACATCGTCCAGTTTGCCCGCAGCCAGAAAATACTGTGCCAGGGGCGCGGCTCAGCGGCCAATTCCGCCGTGTGCTTCTGCCTGTTCATTACCGAAGTGGATCCCGCCAAAAGCAATCTGCTGTTCGAACGCTTTATTTCCAGGGAACGCCATGAGCCGCCGGATATTGATGTGGATTTCGAGCACGAAAGGCGCGAGGAAGTGATCCAGTTCATCTATCGCAAATACGGCCGGCAACGGGCTGCACTGACCGCCACCGTCATCAGCTACCGTATCAAAAGTGCTATTCGTGACGTGGGCAAGGCCATCGGTTTCGATCAGACACTGCTGGATCAACTGGCCAAGTCCATTGCCTGGTGGGATAAACAGGATCAGCTGCCCCAGCGCCTACAGGAACTGGGTATCGACATCCACAATCCCCGTATCCAGCGTTTCAAAGAGTTAGTGGACACCCTGTTGGGCTTCCCCCGCCACCTGTCCCAGCATGTGGGGGGCTTTATTATTTCCGCCGGGCCTTTGGATCAACTGGTGCCCATTGAAAATGCCGCCATGGCAGAGCGCACGGTGGTGCAATGGGATAAGGACGACATCGAGGCCCTGGGCCTGATGAAAGTGGATGTGCTGGCCCTGGGCATGTTGACGGCCATCCGCAAAAGCTTTGACCTGATCCAACAGCTGCGTGGCCAGCAGTGGACCCTGGCCACCCTGCCGGCGGAAGACCCTGCAACCTATGATCTGCTGCAGCAGGGGGACAGCGTGGGGGTTTTTCAGGTGGAATCCCGTGCCCAGATGGCCATGCTGCCACGGCTGAAACCGGCCTGCTTTTATGATCTGGTGATCGAGGTGGCCATCGTTCGCCCCGGCCCCATTCAGGGGGATATGGTGCATCCTTACCTGCGCCGCCGGCAGGGCCTGGAAACCGTGAGCTATGTCAGCCCGGACGTAAAACAGGTGCTGGAACGCACCTTGGGAGTGCCTATTTTTCAGGAACAGGTGATTGAGCTGGCGATGGTGGCGGCCGGTTTCAGCGCCGGAGAAGCCGACCAATTACGCCGTGCCATGGCGGCCTGGAAGCGCAAAGGGCAACTGCAGCAATACGAGGAAAAACTGGCGCAGGGTTTGTTGCACCGGGGATATTCCATCGACTTCGCCCAACGCATCATTTCCCAGATCCGGGGCTTTGGTGAATACGGGTTTCCCGAATCCCATGCCGCCAGCTTCGCTTTGCTGGTGTACGCCTCCGCCTGGCTGAAATGCCATGAGCCCGCGGCCTTCTGCTGCGCCCTGCTCAACAGTCAGCCCATGGGATTTTATTCACCATCACAGCTGGTGCAGGATGTAAAACGCCATCAGGTGGAAGTACGCCCGGTGGATGTCCAATGCAGTCTGTGGGAGCATCATCTCGAAACCGATTCACTGCACCGGCATCCCACACGGCAACCGGCTATCCGCCTGGGATTGCGGTTGGTAAAAAACCTGTCCCGCAATGCCGCGGACACACTGCTGACGCAACGGCAGGACAGGCCGTTCCAGTCCATGGCCGACCTGCAACAACGCTGCCACCTGAGCAAACGGGATATGGATGCGCTGGCCCATGCCAATGCCTTTATTGCCCTGACCCCACACCGTTTTCAGGCACGTTGGGAAGCCCAGGGCCTGCAACAGGAAACCCCCTTGCTGCAACAACAGCACCAGCAGGAAACAGCGGTGACGTTACCTGCCCCCAGCGAAGCCGAAAACCTGAATCAGGATTATCACAGCCTGGGGTTGACCCTGGGCCGCCATCCCATGGCGTTACTGCGCAACCACCCTGCGCTGAAAGGCTACAAGCGCCATCAGGATCTGTATGCGCTGGGCCACAAACGGTTTGTACGCATCGCCGGGCTGGTGACCGGACGCCAACGGCCGGGCACCGCCACCGGCGTGGTATTTATCACCCTGGAAGACGAAACCGGCAACAGCAACATTGTGGTGTGGCGTGATCTGGTGGAACGCAATCGGTCCGCGGTCGTGCACTCCCGCATGCTGAAGATCAAGGGCGTGGTTGAGCGGGAAGGCAGTGTCATACATGTGATTGCCGGCCAGATTGAGGATTGCAGTCATTTGCTGGGAGAGCTGGAAACCCGCTCCCGGGATTTTCACTGATCGCCCTCCCCCATTCAGATCAGCGCTACCTCCCACACAGGCTCATACTCAGATCCGGAAGGCAGAAGGCGACTTCGATACAAAACCAACGACGACACCGGCATGTTTATCGCCACGGGCTGAAACAAGGGCCGCCTGCTCCCTCCCCGGCCCAGTCGGCCGTCCAGTCGGCCTAAGGTAACATGCGGCCGATAAGGGCGTTTTTCCACCGCCAAGCCTTGCCTAGCCAGCACTGCATGCACACTCGACAGCAGACCCTTTAACGCCGCAGTACACTCCAACTCCAATGCAACAATTCGGGATTTGGCATCCGGGAATCCACTTACCGCCACACCTTCCAGCACAAACGCCGGCACGGCCGCAAGCGCAGACTGCAGGGGGGCCTGCAGGCATAATACGGTTTCCGGTGTTTGATCACCAAGGAACGCCAACGTCATATGCCGGTTCGACGCCGCCACCCAACGCACCGAGCCTTCTGCATAAAAAGGCTTGAGCCGGGTAACTGCTGAATCCAGCAAGGCGCTACTCTGTGCCGCCAGAGGCACCGCCAAAAAACAGCGGATGAGATCATCACCTGTGATGTCTGTTTTCATGCTTCCATTGTGAACAACGAATCAGAAAACACAACGAAAAAAGCCCCCCGTCACGAGGGGCTAAACCTAGAGAGTAAAGAGATCAAGAATCGGCTTAGAATTTGTAACCCACACCCACCATGTAAACCAGCGGGTCAATATCGACATCGGTGGTAACCTTGGCACCGGAATCCAGCTTGATAGTGGCTTCGGTATCGATATCAATGGTCCAGATGGCGGCGTTCAGCACCAGGTTATCCGACAACTCATAGTCACACCCCAACTCAAACGCCAAACCGAACGAGTCATCCAGCTTGACACTGCCGTCGTCCACATTGGCCTTGAATTCAGATGTCAGTTCTTCATCGAAAAAGATGGTGTAATTGAGGCCCACACCCACATAGGGCTGGAACTTGGCCGCGCTGTCCATGGGAAAATACTGCACACTCACCGTTGGTAGCAGGTGCTTCAGGTCAATGGCATCAAACTCATCACCCAACCCTTTGGCGCTGACCGTGTGAGAAAACGGCGTTGCCGCCAACACTTCCACACCCACATCATCGCTCAGCATGTAGGTAAAGGTGATGCCCAGCTGGGTGTTATCATCCACATCAACCGACGTGCCCGCCACTTCGCTACCGTTAATAGCAAGAGGCGAACTGCTGGCATCAGGATCCACCATGGCAATGCCGCCGCGTAAAACCATATCGCCCTGTTCATACGCCAGCGCAGAACCCGACACCAAGGCCACACCCAAGGCCAAAACAGATACTGAAGCTTGTAATTTAGCAGCCATACTATTCCTCAACTTTTCTATGTTAAAACAAGAATCTAGAAATTTAGGTTGGGTGTAGTCTAGGGTCTGCAAAAGATGCAATAATGATCTGAATCAACATACGTGGACGCACAAAACAATAAGGACTGCACAAAATGACACAGATCAATTTTTCACGGATAACTGCCGGCTTTGTTTTAACTGCCGGCCTTTTTATGGGTGGTTGCGGATCCAATCCTGTAGCGAAAGGGGTTAACGGGAACCAGCTTGCCGACTGCCCCAGCAGCCCGAACTGCATTTCGTCAACAGCACAAAGTGAAGATAAGTTTTACCCCCACCTGACCTATCAGGGCACAACCGAGCAGGCCAAACACAAGCTTATGGAAGTACTGAATGCCTATCCCGGAGCCGAGATAGCCAACAACGGCGATCACTACATCCATGCGCAATTCACAACGGCCATCATGCGTTTTACTGACGATGCGGAGTTTTTGATATTGGAAGATGGGATTCAGGTGCGCTCCGCGTCCAGGGTGGGCTACAGCGATCTGGGTAAAAACCGCAAGCGCATGGATGAAATCAGGGAATCATTCGAGCCCTGCTGCGAATAACCGCAGGTGGCTTGCCAGCATGGCCGTATCTACGCGCCCCGTGGGTACTGCTTGAGGTACGCCTTGAGGCGATCCTGCACCGTTAGTGCTAACTTGTCGGGTTCAAACTTGGAGAGAAAGCCATTGCAGCCCACTTTCTCCACCATGGCCTGATTGAAGTTACCGCTAAGTGAAGTGTGGAGAACCACAAACATATCCTTCAAACGGGGATCATCGCGAATTTCCCGGGTCAAGCGATAGCCGTCCATCTCCGGCATTTCCGCATCGGTAATGACCATGGCCAGCTTCTGGTTGACATCAATCCCCTGATCAGCCCATTTCTTCAGCATTCTCAACGCCATGGCACCATCACTGGCGGAAATCAGAGTAAGCCCCAGTTGCTGTACTGTCTCCCGCACCTGCGCCAACCCAACCGGTGAATCATCCACCGCCAGAATCTCAACCCCCTGCACCTGGCTCACCAGATCCTGATCCAGCACCTCCTGGTTCACCCGTGTGTTATAGGGGGAGACTTCCTGCAATACCTTTTCAACATCAATAATTTCCACCAGTTTGCCATTCAACTTGGTGATGGCTGTAAGGTAATGGGCCCGCCCGGCTCCCTTAGGCGGTGGCATGATGTCTTCCCAGTTCATATTGACGATGCGGTCCACTGATTTCACCAGAAAGGCCTGCACCGTCATGTTGTATTCAGAAATAATTATATTGCAGTGCTGGCGATCCTCGATCGGACCCAAACCAATGGCGGCACCCAGATCAATCACGGGAATGGTTCTGCCCCGGGTATGGGTTACCCCCACAATATGCGGATGACTCTGTGGCAGACTGGTTAATTTGGGCAAGGTCTGTACTTCCTGAATCTTGAAAACATTCAGCGCAAACAAACTGCCTCGTTGCAAACGGAATAACAGCAACTCCAGGCGGTTCTCCCCCACTAACTGCGTCCGCTGATCCACTGAATCCAGTATTCCGGCCATGTTCAACCCACATCTCGACGATAAGTACTTGTTTCAGTGTAGACCAGCCCGGAACAGGGCTCTTATGACCATTTGCTATAAACAGAGAAATCCCGCCTCGCCTCAAACACCTCGTCTAAACTCAATGGGAACGCTTCATCACCCGCTGTTTACCCGTTGGAGTTTGAATGGAATCACACCACATTCTGCTGGCTCGCCAACCCATTTTTGACCGGGATCTAAACCTTTTCGCCTACGAACTTCTGTTCCGCCCTCCCCACCCCACTGAATGGGTCTGGGATGGAGACCTGGCGACATCACAGCTGGTCATCAATGCCTTTACCGAAATCGGCATCGACAAGGTATGCGATAACAAAACTGCGTTCATCAACTTCACCCAAAAATGGTTACTGTCACCACCCCCATTTGATGCCCGTCACGTCACCGTTGAAATACTGGAAGACGTGGAGCCGGATCAGGATGTGATTGACGGGGTTAGAGCACTGCTAAAAGCCGGCTTTAGCATCGCTCTGGACGACTTTGAATTTGACGAAAAATGGCAGCCCCTGCTGCAGATGGCCCAGATTGTGAAAATCGATGTGCTGGCCCATACCAGCAGCGCACTGGCACAACTGGTGCAACAACTTAAGCCCTACCAAGTTAAGCTGCTGGCAGAAAAAGTGGAAAGCCACGAGGTACTGGAGCACTGCAAGGCACTGGGCTTTGAATACTTCCAGGGCTATTTTCTCTCCCGTCCCCAAAACGTGCACGGGGAACCCATGCCCGCCAACAAAATTGTCGTTATGCGGTTGTTGGCGGAACTGCAGAATCCGGATGCCTCGGTGACCAATCTGGAAGACATCATCACCAGTGATATCAGCCTCAGCACCAAAATCCTGCGTATCTGCAATACCGCCCAGTACGCCACTCAAAGTAAAATCGACAGCATACGGCGGGCTGTTGTATTGCTGGGTATGCAGACCTTGAAACAATGGTCCAGCCTGATTGCCTTGTCGCGCATGTCGGACAAACCCAGTGAATTGATCTGCCTGACCCTGAGCCGGGCCAAGATGATGGAACTGCTGGCCAAGGCCAGCGGTAAAAACAACCCGGAAACCTATTTTACCGTAGGGATGTTTTCATTTATCGACGCGTTCTTTGATCAACCCAAAGAGCAGCTCCTCAAGTCATTGCCTTTTGAAGAGGCGATCAATGCCGCCCTGTTACATTTTGCCGGTGATATCGGTACACTACTGCGCAACATCATTGCTCACGAGCGTGGCGATTGGAACGCAATTCAGTGGCCTGAGCTGGCGGCCTTAGGTATCGAAGAAAGTCTGTTTGAACAGGCCTATCTGGAAGCCCTGCTGTGGACCACTGAGATCATGAAATCCCTGCTCGAATAGGCATTGCCCAACCAACCAAGAACACGAAGATACCCCATGCCAGAACACCTGGTTGATATCGGCGTCAACCTCACTGACCGCGCCTTCCACAACGACCTGGATCAAGTTATTGCCCGCGCCCACGAGTCGGGGGTTGGAACCATGATTGTGACCGGCACCAATCTGAGCGAATCCCAACAGGCCATTGCATTATGCCAACGTCATGGTCCCGGCCTGTGGTGTACCGCCGGTGTGCATCCCCACCATGCCAAAGAGTGGACGGACCAGCACCGGCAAGCCATCACATCACTGGCCAGCGATCCTCACGTGGTCGCCATCGGGGAAACCGGCCTGGACTTCAATCGCAACTTTTCAGCTCCGGAACAACAGCGATTTGCTTTCGAGCAGCAACTGATCCTGGCCGGAGAAACCGGGTTACCTGTTTTTCTTCATGAACGGGATGCCCACCGGGAGCAATTACAGCTGTTAAAGCGTTATCGATCAACACTCAAGGGCGGGGTGATTCATTGCTTTACCGGCACTCGTGAGGAACTGGAAAACTATTTGGAGCTGGATCTGTATGTGGGCATCACCGGCTGGATCTGTGATGAGCGCCGGGGTTTACATTTACAGGAACTGATTCATCTTATTCCGGAAGATCGCTTGCTGCTGGAAACAGACTGCCCCTACCTGTTACCGCGCACCCTGCGCCCCAAACCCAAATCCCGCCGCAATGAACCGGCTTTTCTGGCGCATATCCATGAACAGATTGCCAACCTGCTGCAGGCCGACCCGACAAGCCTGGCCCGGAAAACCACGAGCAATGCCAAACGGCTGTTTGCACTGAGCTGATTCTCCGCCCGACACCCGTCACTGCGCTAGCTTTACTCCGGAAGAAAATCCACCAAGGCCTGCTGATCAAAGGGCCAATTCAGCTCAGTGTCATCCCGCATCCGGCGTATCACCGGAATGCGCGTGCCATAACGCTCTACCAGGGTATCGGAGTGGGCAATATCCACTTCCCTGACCTCGAAGTACTCCGGCGCCAGGGTAGCCTGGTAGATTTGGCGTGCCACATCGCACAGATGACAGCCTGCGGTGGTGTAGAACACCAGTTCTTCTTTCATCACTTCACTTGCCCTTCATACCCGGTTCCTGATCCGCGTTATCCAGCACCACACCGGAGCGCCAATAGCCACCGTCGGTAAACGCCATCCAGCCCCATTGCAGCCAACGCAGGATATGCACCACCAGCCACAAGGACCAGACCAGCATAAGCAACCGGTAAATCCAGATTGGTACGGACACAAACCAGGCGGATCGCAGCGCCCCGGTTCCACGATCCACAAACCAGTTCAGCGCATACTGACTGGATGCGTTCCCGGTAACACCCATGTCGGGGCTGCCGATCAGGCCCTTGGGCACCGCCGCCAGCAATGCTGCCAGCGTGGTCAGACTCAACAGCACGATCACCGCCTGCAGAGCATTGAACTGCACCCGGTTCAACTTTTTCACCCAGGGCTGCCGGCGCTGGTGCAGCAGGAAGAACCACGCCACCACCGGCACAATGGTTTCCACCCAGCCGGCACAGAGGCCCACCATCAACACAATCCAATGCCAGCTGCGCAAAGGCAGCCCCTGAAAGCGACCCAGTACAAACCCCACCAGCACCAAGACCAGCAGCACGCCCCAAAAGAGAATCGCCGGCCCCATGTCGGGCCCGCCCACAAACAACACCCAGCGATTACGCGGCACATTTACCCGCAATTGGTGGTTCACATAATCATCATTAATGTCCACCACCGGGGATGGATTCTGCCACAGAATACCTTGTGGCTGACGCCACTCAACGTCAATCCAATGCTGCCCTGGATTAAGCGGCACGATCAACAGCGGATTCTGTTCATCCACCGCGCGCAACTCTTCATTAACCTTAACCGACTTAACCCGCGCATCCTGAGGCAGCTCGATACGTTGCTCGCTGCCTTTGCTGGTCAATACATGCAGTCGCAGATTACCTCTGGATTCGCGCACCCCCGGTTCCCATACCTGCTTGACCTGATCAATGGTCTTGGTGGCGCCGGCCATCGCTTCCGGCCGGGTTATTTTCAACGTTAAGCCTTCCCCCGGATAGGGGTACCAGCGGGGCTGCCAACCAGCGCCGGACGTGCCCTCCTTGGCCGGTGCCAACCCTTCGTATTCCAGATGCCAGAGTGGTGACACCTCGACCTGCCATTGCTCTGCCCAGTGTGCCGTAGCTTCTGCCGACAGGGTCAGCATCGAGGTCTTTTCCAGGGATGAAAACCAGGTCAGCTGTTTCTCGCCGGGGCGCAATACAACCCTGGTACGGCCGGATTCCACTTCCACATCACGGCTGGTAACCGATTCACCGGCAATCAGGGGGATATCCAGATTGATGCCACCATCCAACGGAGCAACACGCTGTACCCGGGTTTCCATATACCAGTTGCGCCCCAGCCGCAGAGTACGCTGCACCGTCACAAAGGCAGCCATGGGATCGGGTGTAATCTGGGACGGTTCACTGGACACCGCCTGACGGGCGCTGTCCACCGGGTGCAAATACAGTGTATTGGACAGCAATCTTCCGTTATCGAGGCCCTGTACAATAAAATCCTGACTGTTCACTTCAATATTGTGGGGCTGAACCCCAAAGGTCAGCTGAAAGGCCTTCAGTGACTCCAGATTACCGCTGACGGACACCCGGTGATCACCGGCAGGCACGAACACCAGCATGCGCCCGCTTTGATCCCCGGACCAGGTGGCGCTGTGGGGTTCACCATTCAACAACACACTGTCCACACGCCATTGTTTTTGGCTGTCCGGTAGCGTCCAGTACACCGCTTGCTGGGCATTAAGAGTGAAATGAGCGGTCACCCGGGTAGCCTCCGACACCAGCACCGTGCGCACAATGGACAAGCAGGCGGGCGTACAATCCTGCCGCTGCAGTTGATATTGGGCCAGCTCCCGCAGCAGATTCTGATCCGGAAATTCAGCATGGGCCTGGCGTGTTGTGGGCAGCAACAGCACCATCACCACCAGCGCCAGGGCACTGGATGATAGGGGCGCCCGCCACAGGGACCATTGCCACTGACCGGCCCGCCGGGAAAGCCCGAACAACGCCGCAATCACCAACACCGACAGCAGCACCCGCAGCCAGCACAATATGCGGTTTTCCATTGGAGCCAACAGCCACAAGGTAATGGTTTCCCCCGCTGTTACCGGGCCCGCCCAATGCAGAATGGTTCGCTCCCATTGCCAATTCGGCTGCCCCGGCCCGGTCTGTGCCGCCAGATTGGGATCCCGTTGTTCCAGGCGTTCACGCGGCGCAACCGCTGGCAGGACGGCAGCGGGTTCCGCTACGCTGCGTGCCAGGTTCTCCATTTTGTCCATGCCACTGGCCATGTCATCCTGTTGGGAAAACGGCAGACTGTGCTCGGCAACGGGCCCGGATCCCATTTGATTCCAGGGTTGCGCCAATTGAGGATACAGCCCCAAACGGGCTTGCTGCACCATAAAGCTCAACAGCCACAGCACCAGTAACAAGGCGCTGGCGGTGCCATACAGGGTAAACAGTTTTTTCAGGCGCCCCGTTGGCAACACAAACAACAACGCCATCACAGCAATAACGTTCAACAACAGATAAAGAAACAACGTGGCTTCAGGGTAGATCAACAACAACGAAGCCCCGGTAATCACGCCCGACCAGAGGCCACGCAGTTTGAGCATCGCCGCTACCGTGATCAGAACGATGAACACATCCCATACGTTCCAGCTGTCCACCCAGGTATTGGTGGAGCGCTCCATTCCCGCTGCCATCAACACCCGCCAACCGGGTGGAATATGCAAGGTGGCACTGACCCGGTCCATATCGTGCAGCCAACCCACCGCCGGTAGCCGCTGTTTATGAGTACCCGGCTTTAACATAAGCCGGCTTAACGCCTGGGCCTGAAGATGATTCTGCCTCACCTCCACCCCCTGCACACCATCACTCACGGTGATCACCTGGGGATCACCGTTCAGGGTGAGGCTACCCAGTTGCTGGCCGGGGTCCACCTGCAAACGCCAACCACGATTCATACTGCCCTGAATATGATCCCGCGCCGTCAACCCTGTGCCATTGAAATCCAGCCACAGATCCCGGTTGATATTCAACTGATTGGGTGCAGGTTGGGGATCACCCCGCCTCAGCTCCATCAACGATATCACCTGGCCCTGACGCACATGATAGGCCGGCCACTGCTGCCAGCGCTGCGGCAAGGCGGTTTGTGACGGGTCCAGACCTTCAGCGCCTTCCACTCTCACCTGACGCAACGCCGGCCGGGCCTCAAATACCCAGATTTCCTCCTCCGGCCAGAAGCCCTCTTCACTGGTTTCAAAAAATACTTTCTCAACAGGACCATTGTGATGCGCCAGCAACTGAACCTGCCACTGTCCCGCACGCAATTGCATGCGCAGGCGTCCATCGCCGTCCACACGGGCGGGCAGCGGGCTGTGTATTGCACGCGGGGTGAAGGCATCAAACAGAATCTTACCCAGCACCACTTCCCGTGCTTTGCCCGCCACTTCAAGATCAACCCGGGTTTCCATAACAAAGGGGATCTCATCCACCAGGCGCCGATAAACACGCACCGTTAATTTATCCTCGGACGCCTGTTCGGCTTGCTCCGGCCGCGAAACCCGTGCGCTGAACCAAAGCCTGCCTTCGGCGTCGATATTCGGAGGGATGAGGCGGTCGTCTATTTTCAGGCTGACCAGGGCAGCAGAAGGCGGCAGCAGGATGGATTCGGGAATCCGTTGCCAGGGGATAAAGCCGGCAATATTGTGCTTACCGGGCTCTAATTGAATGGCAGGCCTGCCGCCCTGGTCCAGCACCAGCCCACTGATGGCATTCACCAACACCGATTCCGGCCAATAGCCTTCGCCCCCCGGCAAGGGCACCTGCCCCCGCCGAAACAGCTGCCATTGCTGCTCAAAATGCAATCCGGTTGCCGTTACATTGAGATAAAGGGTAGCGGGCCAACGGCACTGGCGCTGATCAAAAGCGGCCGGGGAAAACGGGCAATCAATATCCGGATGATCTTTTAAGGCCCAATTCTGCCAGGGTTGCAATGGCTCCGGTAACGACGGTTGCGCCGGCGCGATCCCGGGACCCAATAGACAGAGACAGCCAAACCACAGCAGGCAACGCCACAGCATTTCATTACTCCCCGACAGTCCAATCACCAATAACAAGAGGGCCCTCACGGGCCCTTTGTTTCAGAATAAACAGCTTATACGAGTTGAGACAGGCAATGTTAAGGATTTTTTTGAACCGGTTCTCAGGCCAGCGCTTCGATAAACCGTTTGAAATCCGTGTCGTTGCCCTGCCGGGTATCGGATTCGGAATACAATCGGGAAACCAGTTCACGCAACAGATCGGGGGCTGCGAGGCGACCGGCGTCCAACCCGTCTGCCACCTTGCCGGCGGCCTCGACGCTGCGGGCAAATTGCCCCAGGCGCGGCAGAACATCCTCAAAGCCGTTGCCAGGCTGCGGCCGCGACAGGTTGTCGATGGCCACATAGGTTTCACGTACCGCCACCGTTTGGGATTGTTGCATGTCTACGCTGAATGCAGCCAGCTCTTCGCTGTCCATGCCCACGCTCATGGCCTGATCGAAGGCCTGCTGCACATGGCCGCCATAGAAGGTCTCGGCAACGGCGTTCACCTGGCTGAACAGATCTTTAAGCGCGGTGATCTCACCTTCATCCAGCTCGCCCTGCACGGAAAATGAAAGGTTATCGTAACTGGCAAAGCCCGCTTGCAGACTCTGGGCATTCACCCCGTCTGCCTGTAATGTACTCTGATTGGCGTAACCGCTTTGCCCGGAGCTGACCAACAGTTTGATGGTATCGCCATTCTGGGTCACGACTTCCATCTCGAAACTGCGATCCCGTTGGAACGCCAGCTCTGAGCGCTGTACGCTGAGGCCTTCCACCGCTGCCACAGGCGTATCCAGTGCTTGCCCGAACAGCGATTCACCCAATGCCTCCAGGCCGTCGGCCAGACGGGTGACCGTGTCGTAGAAATTGTCTTTGACCTCACCCTGAAACAGCCCCTGGGCCTGAATAATGTCTTTGGCTTCACGCAAGCCCCGCTCGACACCACTCACTGCTTGTTGATACAGATCCTTGATTTTCGCCTCTGAGGCACCGTTGGCCCGCTCTGTTTCCAGACGATCACGCACAAAGCCCAATATGCGATCGGTCACCGCCTGGGGAGAAAAATCAGTCTCTGCCGGTGCCGCCGTGCCGGATTCCGCAGCCGCTGAGCCCCGCGTTGCCGTCACCTGAAGTTTTTCATAGGCCAGGGCCAACGTGCGCTCAATCTGCGCCACACTGCTGGGAGCTGAAGTGGAATTCGGCGATTTTACCTGCCCCGGGGCATGATACTGCCCCAAACCATGGCCCCGCCCGGGGAAACCCGTGTCAGAACCAAAGAAACTGTTTTTAAACAGGGGGTTAAAAGAATACATGGCTTCGACTCCCGAGCCAGCCAGGCTCAGTTCAACATACGTTCACGGGCACTGACAGCCAAAACAGCCCCTTCAATGGGTTATCGGCCGGGGATTACAAACCTTTAGCAGGAATTATCAGCACGATTTCAATACCTTAAGCTGCACCTCATTATGCAAGCTGTGAATTCATGGGCCATACTGAGTAGCAGAAAAATTGATATAGGTTAGGTAATGTCGACAGAATTATTGATTGGCCTGCAAGCGCTACTGGCCCTGATCACCGCCATTGTGATCCTGCTGCTGATAATCAAGCGCCAAAAGAAAACCATAAACCAGTTAAAAAATATTCTGACCGATGTTAAGGATGACATCAGCGGTGAGAATCTGACTGGGTATTTCCAGCGGGAAATAGACAACACAACCGCCCACTGTGCCCAGGAAACGGTGGCCTTACGGCCGGATCTGGCGCCAGAGGACATGGCCATTTCATTGCGTTATCTGGTGTTACAGGCGGAACTGGCATTAATACAGGATCACGTGGGTTCCACCAACACGCCGTGGCGGGAACAAATCAAAAACTACGTGCATCTGGCAGAAAAAATTACTGACCTGATTAAAGCAAGAGTGGACCACGCCACCAAATTGCTGAATGAATCGCACAATGATGAGCTCACCACCAAAGACGAAACCATACAGGCACTGGAAACAGAAAAACAACAGCACCTGCAGCAACTGAATAACCTGAAACCCTTCATAAGCTGCCTGGAAACAGCGGCAACCAGCGAACTACACCGCAGCGAACTCGAATTACAATTACACAAAGCTCTCTTGGGGGTCTGTGAAAACTTCCCCAACAGTGAAAACCTGCGGGAACTGGTGTATCTGATTCATGAGGCTTTCCATGAAACCTCCGGTAACACCGCCGGTCCGGATACCGAAGCAGCGGCAAACCCTTCTGCTAAAGGCAAACCTGCCTTTGCCCAGTCACAGAATATCGAAATTCTGAATAATATTATCGACCAGCAGTCCACGACCATAAAATCCCTGAAACAGCAAATCGCGGCTCTGGAGAATCAGCAGGAACGTGACACATTGAATGCAACGGTGGAAACCCTGGATTCTGTAATCCAACAAGGCAGTGACTGCATTGACTCTATAAAGCAGGAACTTCAGTTTGAGCCAAACAGCGCCGTTAGCGATGAAAAAGCCAACGCAGTCATCGAAAAATTCATCGAAGAAAGCGCGGAAATGGTGGAAAAAATTCATATGCTCAGCAACCAGAACAAACAGTTGATGCTGGAGAACGATGAAATGAGAAAGGCGCTGGAAGCCAGCACCGATACTGATCAACCATTGGTAGCAGGCTTGAAACTGAAACTGGAAAGCCAGAAAGAAGAACTGATTGCACTGCAGAAGAGTTTTCACGACCTGGAACAACGCTATCTCAGCCTTTATGAAGAGAAAAGCGGCAGCAACGCACCGCCCCTGCTATAGCTCCGGCTTGTTCTTTTTCAACAGGTTTTCGGCCACCCGGGATATATTCTTTTTAAAGGCCGGGTCCACCAGCTCATTCTGAACAAAAAGCTTACCCAGTGAATCCTCCAGCTTCTTAAGATCCATATTCAAACGAATACTCTTTTGATCGCCAGGGGGGATGCCGAGGTTCTTGCGCATCTCCTGCCCCAGCATATTAATAACCCGGCTCATCTTGTCTTTCTGCTTGTCCAGGTTGCTCTCAAAGGTGCGAAACACCTCATTACTGCGCACGATCAAAGCGTCCACCTGACTTTTCTGTTTTTGCACTGAAGTCTCCGCCAGGATCGAGCCGTATCTGGCCTGCACCCCACGCATCAAGGTCCCCAGATTGTCTTTCAAGCGGGCATAACGCTCCTCATCCGCTAACGGTGGGCTTTCAATCAAAATACAGCAACTTTCCTCAAACAACATCAGATGAGGGGCATCGACGGTTTTTCCGCTTGAAATCTTACTCTGCAACAGGGATTTCAGCGTCCCACTACCGGCCTCGGGGATGAAGGTATAAGCGTTGCCTTTCTGCATACCGACAATCGCTTTCAGCCCAAAGGTACTGACGGACTTAACCACTTCCGCAGCCAGCTGCTCGTGGGTTCGGCATTTAAAGCTGGTTAACATAAACAGAATGATGATGCCCAGATCCGAGTTCGCCATAAAGGCGTTGTAGGCCGCATCCGAAGTGGAGGCCAACTCCCGCTCCATGGACTCAATTTTAAGCAGAAGGTTTTCCTGATCCGCATCCAGTACCAGATCCCCCAACGGCTCCGCTTGCGCCATCGCCTCCAGACTCTGCACCGGTTGATATTCACGCTCACGGGCATCCAATGCCAGGCGTAATTGCTGATTCTGTTCTTCCAACGTTGAAATTTGTTTCTTGTAGGCAGTCACCCTGGCTTCTTTGTCGGCCAGCGCAGACTCCATCTCCGCCACTTGTTGCTGCGTTTTGTGCAGCTCTTTTTCTTGAACGTTATACTTTTTTTCCAAATCCTGAAGCTGCTTTTCCAGACCGGCAAGGATGTTTTTTTCAATTACCGCCTTGCTATCCTGCAGCGAGTGCTTGGGCCGGCCTTTAGCCAACGGTGGCGCCAGCTGGGCGCCGTTACCCCCATCGCCGTCATCCGCTGCCAACATGGACAATGCTTCCTGTTTGAGCCTTTTGTCCAAATCAAAAAAGAATGAGCGGAATCGGTCGGAATTACCCAGCCGATCCTTATAGACCTGCATCAACGTATCCGGTCGTAATTCACGGGCTTCAATATCCAGCGTCTGAACAAATTTTTCGTGAGTAAGATAGGCCAGAACAACCGGTTGCAGACGGGCTCTCATCACCCGCCAAAATCGATCATTGGCGGCATCAAAGGGCAGGCAGGATTGTTCTGCCTCAAGAAACAACACACGTAACACCGCCACCTGTTGATCAATGCTGGCTTCCGGGTCCAACAACGCATTGTCCTCCAGGCCTAACATGTTCAGGCGGGCACGGCTGGATTGCAGCGCAATGGCAATGAATTCAGCGATGGTCTTCAATTCACCGGATGCGGACGTATCGAAACTATTCTTGTGCTTGGCCATTCACTCACCTGAACGCGCTACTTAACTTCAGATTAGCAAAGAATTCAGAGGATTATGGTAACGATAACTATTTGTGCCGGAATTCCCAACAATGGTGGATTGGCTTACCTCGGGCGAAATCCGGCGGCAGGCTTGCCTTGGTTATTTCACTCACACTGTAGCGCTCAATCAATTCAGGCTCCAACTCAAACCGATTGAAATTATTAGAGAAAATTAACAAACCGCCGGGCTCCAACCGCTTCATGGCCAGGTCCAGCAATTCCACCTGAGACTTTTGCACATCAAAGAAGCCCTGCATACGCTTGGAATTGGAAAAGGTGGGTGGGTCCACAAAAATCAGATCATACTGCTCCCGGCATTGTTTCAGCCACGCCATACAATCACTGCGCACCAACTGATGAAGACTTTCGCTGCATCCATTCAGATACAGATTGTTGCGGGCCCAGCCCAGGTAGGTTGCTGACATGTCCACGGAGGTAGTGCGCTTCGCCCCGCCAATGGCTGCGTGCACTGTGGCCGCAGCGGTATAGCAGAACAGATTCAAAAATCGCGCACCTTTCGATAGCTGCTGCAACCGCACCCGGGTGGGCCGGTGATCCAAGAACAGCCCAGTGTCCAGGTAATCATCCAAGTTCACCAGCAACAGCGCACCGGCTTCAGCAATGGGCAGCATACGTCGGGTTTCATTCAGTTTCTGATATTGCTGATTGCCTTTTTGTCGTTGCCGGCTTTTTACATGCAGTCGTGACTGGGAAACGCCAAACAACAACTTGAGACTGTCCAACGCATCCTGCAAACGCTGGGCTGCTTTCTCCGGGCTTACACTCTTGGGCGGCGCATACTCCTGCACATGCAAATGACCGTTGTACCAGTCGATGGCCAGATTGTATTCGGGAATATCCGCATCATACAGCCTGTAAGCCAGCACCTGCTCGCGCTCGATCCATTTTTGCAATCCTTTAACGTTCTTTTTTATGCGGTTGAGCAGGTCTTTCGCTGGCGCCTGATCAATCTGATCATGCTGCAGTTCAATGCGGGTCGGTACACACTGAAACGCGGCACGCCTCACCACATCGCCACTGCGAATTACACAGCGAATGGGCCCGTTGTAGACCCGTGCCGTTTGCGGGTTATCCAACTGCAAGGCATCGGCAAATTCGACATTGTTGGTGATGATGGCCGCACGCCAATGCTCGCAATTTTCCTGTATCCGCCGGGCAATTGCCCGGTATAAAAAAATCAGATCGGCATCCTTATCCAAGCGTTCGCCGTAGGGTGGATTACTGACAATCATGCCCGCTTGGTTATCTGGGTTTTGATGCAACGCAAACTGAGCCAGCTCTCTACGTTCCACGTGTATGGCCCCTTCCAAGCCGGCCGCCGCAATATTTTTCAGCGCGGATTGAATCGATTCATTGTCGGAATCATAGCCCTTGATCTGAAATGGAAAATCCTCGGAAGCATCCTGCTCCACCGCCTCGTTCACCGTTTCACGCCATAAAGATTTATCATGATACGCCCATTTTTCAAAGCCAAAACCTTTACGTATCAATCCCGGCGCCATGCCCGACTGCATCATTGCCGCCTCAATCAACAGCGTACCAGAGCCGCACATGGGATCCACCAAACGCGGATACGCCGCATCGGGCCAACCGGCACTCATCAACAAAGCAGCAGCCAGGGTTTCTTTCAACGGCGCCTCATTCTGGGCGACACGATAACCTCGTTTATGCAACGGATCACCGGAAAGATCCAACGCCACCTGCACCTGCTCACGACCAAAATGCACATGAATGCGTATATCGGGATTGCGGGTATCGACATTCGGCCGATCCCCCACGAACTGACGAAAATAATCCATGATGGCGTCTTTGGTGCGATAAGTGAGGAACTGTGTGTTGACATTAACCGAACCTTCTTTCGAAGTGGAAATGGCAATACTGTCGTGCAATGCAAAGTGTGTCTGCCAGTGAATCTGGCGCAGACGGTGGTACAGATCATCTTCGTTTTTGTAAGGGAATTCAGCGATGGGCAGGAGTACCCGGGAAGCAATTCTTGACCAGAGACAAATTTTATACACATTTTTCAGATCCGCAGGCCCTTCCACCGCCCCCCGAACCAATTCGTAGTCACTGCCTGCAATTGCTTGAATTTCTTGCAATAAAAACGGTTCCAGACCGCCTGCACAACTGATCACCAAGCGCGACAACTTCCAGTCAAATGTATCCATTAGGTTTAAACACCACCTGTAAGCCTATGAAATCTATCGGTTACCGCGTTCGCGGCCTAATTTATCAATTACTCATTTAAATCGTTCGTGTCTTTTTTATGACAATTTTTTTGTCGACATCATTCCTAAAGTTCGGTACTAATGTAAGTCCGGGCCGGAAAAAAAGCGCCCGCGCAGACTCTCACAATAACGTTCTAACAAGGAGCCTTCTCTACGCTTAATCAACTACCATCTTAATCTCTCAACATCGCAAACAGGATAACGAGGTCGATTATTTATGAAGAGACAAAAACGCGATAGAGCCAGCAGAGCCTACATCAAAGGATATAATGCAGGTGTCGGCGGACGATCAAAAGATTCCTGCCCTTTTACAGAAGTTGTTGCACGACAGACATGGCTCACCGGCTGGCGCGAAGGGCGCACTGACCAATGGGAAGGCTATACCGGCGTATCCGGCATTCATAAAATTGCGAACCTCTGACCAATCTGCTCAACCTTCTACTTTAGATTGGAATAACAACCTGCGGGGTTAATCAGACAACCATTAATACCGATTTTTTAATAGAGTGTCTCCCGCACTCTGGCAGCAAAAGCTGCCGCCCTGAGGCCCCGTGCACGGGGCCTCGTTCATTTCAAACCCCGTTGTAATGAAAGGTCAACCACGCTGCCAGGCGTTTACACAATCGGCGATCAGCCGCGGGCCCTGATATATAAATCCACTGTAGATCTGCACCAGAGTGGCCCCGGCCTGTTGTTTGGCCAGTGCATGCTCAGCCTCAAGAATTCCACCGACGCCGATCACCGGCATCGCGCCACCCAACGCATCGCACAGCTGGCGCAACACCTCTGTCGATTTCTCAAACACCGGCGCGCCACTGAGCCCTCCCTGCTCATCACCGTGGGGCAGATGTTCAACCCCCACACGTGATAAGGTGGTGTTGGTGGCAATCACTCCATCAATCTGATGCTTCTTGAACTGTTCAGCGATTTGGGTAATTTCTTCCGGCTCCAGATCAGGGGCAATCTTCACCAGCAGTGGTACGGATTTGGCGTGTTGTTGCGCTAACCGCTGCTGGGCCTGTTTCATGCCACCCAGTAGCCCATCCAGGCTCTCGCCATATTGTAATGAACGCAGCCCCTGCGTATTGGGCGACGAAATATTAATGACCACATAATCGGCGTGTGGGTAAACCTTTTCCAGGCAAATAAGGTAATCACCGAGCGCATTTTCCACCGGGGTATCAAAGTTTTTACCAATATTGATGCCCAGCACACCATCGTAGCGGGCCCGCTTCACCCGGGCCACCAGGTGATCCACCCCTTTATTGTTGAATCCCATACGGTTGATGATCGCCCGCTGCTGCGGCAATCGAAACAACCGCGGTTTGGGGTTTCCCGGCTGCGGGCGCGGCGTTACCGTTCCCACTTCAATAAAGCCGAATCCCAGTGCCCCCAAGGCATCAATGTAATCGCCGTTCTTGTCCAGCCCCGCCGCCAGCCCAACCGGATTGCGGAAAGTGAGGCCAAATAATTTGACGGGAACTTCTGGCCTGGGTAACAGGCAACGGGTTATTCCCAACCGGTACCCCCAATCGATCGCGCTGAGGGATAAATGGTGGGACGTTTCCGTCGGCAGGGAAAACAGGATTTGTCTGGCTACTTTATAGAACATGGCGCGCACCGCTGAAAAAACCGGGGCGATTATACCAGCATGAGCATTGTTACTGGAGCTTTGTTAGCGGAGTTTTTCCACTCTCTGTAACTTGTTGTTGTCATCAAAATAGATGGCAAAACTGCCGCGAATACCATTGTGGGTAACATAGGGCTGCAGGCTTTGGGCCGGAAAGCTGACTTTGCGTCCATCCCGGCTGGTGGCCAAGATGGCTTTCGCTGTACCCTGATACCAACGCAGGTATTCATCGCGGGTAATCACAATATCAACAATTAGATGCACGATCCCCCTCACTGTGCAGTGTGGTTTGTGCCAGATCCATCAGTTCCCGCAAGGCAACGCCGTACATGGAGAACTCCTTCACATCCATACTGTGGAATTCACTGATCAACGCTTTCCAGCGGGAGATCATGGTCTCGTGGTGCTCCGCCCAGGCGGACACCCGCTCCTCCACAGTATGAGCCTCACTGGCCATTTGCAGCACGCCCACCGTGAGTGTGCGCTGTTGCCAGTCCAGATCGTCACGGTAGGCCTCACGAGCCAGCGCCTGCCAGTGGTTTTCGATATTCAGGGCGTTGATCTCCTCGTTGAACCAGTACAGGTCCAGGTGGGAACCCAGGGCAAAATACACTTCCGCCACTTCCGCCACCGGCTTGCGGGTGACCTCGGCGGCCTGAATGATACCCAACACCGGCAGCATGCTGTCAGCACCGGCAATAAAGGTCGCCAGAGTCGACGGCACCCCTTTTTCCACATAACGGTTGTGACGGCTTTCCCAAACTTCTCGGCGGGGCCCGCTGAGCACCGCGGGCAAGCTGTTCGCCACTGCCTGCACCCCATCACGGAAACGCTCGATGGCCTCACTGACATTCACACCGCACCGGTTATTACGCAAAAACCAGCGGGTGGCACGCCGCATCAAGCGGATCAGCATGCGCATCATTTCCAGTTGCTCACTGGCTTCTATCTTGTAATCCAACGCCTCGATCTGACGCCACCAGTTTTCCAGATCAAACACATCGCGGGAGGCGATAAACGCCCGGGCTATGTCTGGTACGCTGGCACCCGCGGCATCTTTCATTCGGTGCACGAAGGTGATACCCATAAAATCCACCATGCCGCTGGCCACCTGAGTGGCCACGATCTCGCGCCGCAGTTTGTGGGCATACAGGGGCTCGCTGTACTTTTCCACCAACACCCGGGGAAAGGCCCTTTCAATCTCGTGACAGATGTAGTCATCGTCAGGCAAAGTGGAGTGGGTCAACTCGTCTTTCAGTATGGCTTTGGTGTAGGACAATAGCGTGGACAGTTCCGGTCGCATCAAGCCCCTGCCATTGACAATGCGATCGTGCAGTTCCTCTTCCGAGGGAATGTACTCCAGTTCCCGATCCAGCTTGCCTTCAGCCACCAATGCCTGGATATAACGCTTGTATTCACCCATACGATAGATGGTTTCGCTGCGCGCCACACTCAAGGCCTGGGTCTGGCGGTAATTATTGTCCAAAACCAGCTGCGCCACCTCATCGGTCATCTGGGCCAACAGCTCATTGCGCTGCTTCAGGGTCATATCCCCGTTGTGCACAATGTCATTCAGCAAAATCTTGATGTTCACTTCATGGTCGGAGCAATCCACACCGCCGGCGTTGTCAATGAAATCCGTGTTGGACAAGCCGCCATTGAGGCCGTACTCAATACGCCCCAGCTGGGTTATACCCAGATTACCACCCTCTCCCAACACTTTGGCCCGCACATCACACCCGTTTACCCGCAGGGCATCGTTGGCTTTATCCCCCACATCCGAGTTTTGCTCCTGGGAGGATTTGATGTAGGTGCCGATGCCGCCGTTCCAGATCAGATCCACCGGTGCTTTCAGCAGGGCAGAAATCAAATCCGTAGGGGTCAGGGCATCTTCCTGAATATCAAAGCGGTCTTTCATCTGCTGGGTGATACGAATGGATTTGGCGGAGCGCGAGAACACTCCACCGCCGGCCGAAATCAGATCGCTGTTGTAGTCACTCCAGTTCGAGCGCGGCAGATCAAATAGCCGCTGACGCTCGGCAAAACTGCTCTCGGGATCGGGGTTGGGGTCAATGAAAATATGCAGATGATTAAAGGCGGCTACCATCTGCAACGCTTTGGAAAGCAGCAGTCCATTGCCGAACACATCACCGGACATATCGCCGATGCCAATCAGGGTCACCGGATTGGTTTGCACGTCCACACCCAGTTCACGGAAATGGCGCTGCACCGATACCCAGGCACCGCGGGCCGTGATACCCATTTTTTTGTGGTCATAGCCTACCGAGCCACCGGAAGCGAAGGCATCCCCCAACCAGAATCCATATTCATCCGACAGGCCGTTGGCAATATCGGAAAAAGTGGCGGTGCCCTTATCCGCCGCCACCACCAGATAGGGATCATCTTCATCCTTGCGGATCACGCCCTCCGGGGCGACCACCTCACCATCCTGCAAATTATCGGTGATATCCAGTAAACCGCGGACAAAGGTTTTGTAGCACTCGATACCCTCCGCCATATAGGCGTCACGGTTACCGGATTTAGGCAGGCGCTTGGGATAAAAACCGCCTTTGGCACCTACCGGTACGATCACCGCATTTTTCACCTGCTGTGCCTTCACCAGCCCCAGCACCTCGGTGCGAAAATCCTCACGTCGGTCCGACCAACGCAACCCGCCACGGGCCACCTTGCCACCGCGCAGATGGACACCTTCCACTCGCGGTGAATAGACAAAAATCTCGAACATGGGCAGCGGCCGCGGAATGTCCGGTATGGTGTGGGGGGATAATTTAAGGGAAATATAGGGTTTGTAGCCACCCTGGGCGTTTTGCTGATAGAAGTTGGTGCGCAGGGTACCTGACATCATATCCAGGTAGCGGCGCAAAATACGATCCTCATCCAGGCTCGCCACCTGATCCAACTGTTCGATAATCTTGTCACGCAACTCGGTTTCAGCTGCATCGCTGGCCGGTTGGTTCAAGGCAAACCGCAGTTCAAAGAAGTCCACCAGCAGGCGGGTTACATGTGAGTGATTTACCAGGGCATCCTTGATATAGGTTTGACTGAAAGCAAATCCTGTCTGTTTAAAATAGCGGGCATAGGCGCGCAACATGGCCACCTCCCGCCAACTCAAGCCCACCGACAACACCAACCGATTGAAACTGTCGTCCTCTGCCAGCCCCTGCCAGGTGCTGAGAAACGCATCCTGAAACTTACCTTTTATTTTATCGATCTCAATGATGGCTTCGCCAAAATAACGTACGCTGAAATCGTATACCCAAATCGTGGCATCGTCTTTTTTCTGAATCCGGTAGGGGCGCCCGCCAAGAACGCGCAGACCTAGGTGCTCCAGCATCGGCAATACATCCGACAGCGGAATATTGCGATTGCGTCGAAACAGTTTAAAGCGCAGTGCTTTCGGATCATCTTCCAACGATCGGTAAAATGAAACATTCAACGGGTTGTCAGCAGAAAGCTGCTCGATGTGTTCTATATCGGACACGGCAGTACGGGTGGAAAACTCCTCCCGATAGCTAAGTGAGAAGGCGTCGGCATAGGCGGACTGCAGCATGCCGGCGCGGTCTTCCCCCACACTCTCAATCAGGGTTTCATAAAGCCGATCCGCCCAGCTACGGGCCAGCTCCACCAAACGCCCCTCCACTTCCTTCACGTCAAAATCCATTTTGCAGCCGGGTTTTACCTTCAGCACTATGTACAGCCGTGCCAGCGTGGACTCGGTAAAGTAGGTGTTGAATTCCATGTCTTCCACGTCCACGTATTCATACAGAACACCTTGAAAGGCTTTACGCAATGCGGTGGAGTAGCCATCCCTGGGAGTATAGATAAGACAGGAAAGAAACCGCCCGAACTGACCCTTGCGGGCAAACAGGCGCAAACGGCGTCGCTCCTGAATGTGCAGGATACCCACTGCAGTTTTCAGCAGGGCTTCGGTTGAAGTCTGAAATAATTCCTCGCGGGGAAAGGTTTCCAGAATCTGCATCAAGCGCTTACCATCGTGACCATTAGGTTCCAGGCCGGAGCCGCTGATCACTTGGCGTAGCTTGTGGCCAATAATCGGAAAGTTACGGGGTGAGTTATTGAAAACCAGGGATGTGTAAAGACCAACCCAGCGGTACTCGCCCACCACCTTGCCACGCTCATCGCATTTGCGGATACCGATGAAATCCATGTACACAGGCCGATGCCAGCGTGAACGGGTACCGGATTTGCCAAACACAATGAGCTTGTCTTCATAGATTAGCGGGCCGCCGTTTTGTTCCAGCAGATCCAGGCTGTCACACACCTTGGCCACACCTAACGCCGAATCAGTAATGGCTTCAAAGTGGGTGCGCCCCTGCTTTTCCACCGCTTTGTATTCCTGCATGGCCAAAAAGGTAAAGTGATTCTGCACCAGCCAGGCCAGAAAACCTTTTACTTCCTGCAGAGAAGCCTCTCCCTGATTGTTTTCCAACTCATTAAGCTCATCGCGGATGGCAGAGGTGCGCTCCTGCATGACCTCGAAATCGCCCACAGCACACTGCAGTTCCCGCAGGGTACCCTGCAGGAGATTGGTGATGTCGCCTTCCAGGGCCGCATCCGGTTGCCGATCGATTTCGATATGAATCAGGGCCTCTTTCTCACCCTCGGCCTGCATGTCGAAATTCAGGGCTTCCAGCTCCCCCGAGCTTTGGCGTTTTACCCGAATCACGCTGTTCATCACCGAATGAATGGAAATTCCGCGCCTGACCACGTCCATCATCACGGTATCCACCAAAAAGGCACAATCCGGCGACAACACTTCCACTACGGTATGGGTACTTTGCCAGCCGTGGTCTTCATAGCGGGGATTAAAAACCCGTATTTTGGGTTGTCGGCCCGGCATGCTGCGCAGAAAATTCCACAGCCCCACTGTCATCCCATAGAGGTCGTCAACCCGCTTGCGCTGCAGCTCCTGCACCGGTGCGGCGGCATAGAAATGGCGCGCAAACTGCTGTACATGCTCCGTCTGGGACGAATGACTGCGATCAAAACGTTCCTGGACCATGTCAGACAGTCGTTCAATCAAGGATACGTAATCTTCGCCCAGCGATAGGTTAACCATATAGCCCCCTGGCCACTTTTCCATTAGATATCAGTCATATTAGTCTAGTAGTTACATCAGAACATGAACAAACAGTTGAAAGCCAGTCCAGGCTCACTGCGGCGCCGGAACTTTCTCCCTGTCCATGGATCACATACACAGCCTGGCTACGGCTAGCAATCGTCCTCCGGAATAGGCATAATCCGGGGGATAAGAACAAATAAGTCTGGAAAAAACAATATATTAGCGGACGTTGGTGTGGGGCCACCTGATTTAACACGAAATCACCCGGTTAGCCCCGGCACCACGCTCATACGCCTGGAGTATTTGGAATCATGTCGAATCGCGACGCCATTCTTGCGTTGAAAGAATCCTTGTGCGAGCAAATCATCGGGCAGGCCCATCTGGTGGACCGATTATTGATTGCCATTCTGGCGGATGGCCATCTGCTGGTGGAAGGCGCACCCGGTCTGGCCAAAACCAAAGCCATCAAGGCCCTGGCAACGGGACTGGAAGGCGACTTCCATCGCATTCAGTTCACACCGGACCTGCTGCCGGCGGATGTAACCGGGACGGAAATCTACAGGCCCCAGGACAGCAGCTTTGTGTTCCAACCCGGCCCCATATTCCACAACCTGGTGCTGGCAGACGAAATCAACCGCGCCCCGGCCAAGGTACAGTCCGCATTGCTCGAGGCCATGGCGGAACGGCAGATCAGCGTGGGCAAACTCACCCACCCCCTGCCCCCCCTGTTTCTGGTAATGGCTACCCAGAATCCCATTGAACAGGAAGGCACCTACCCACTGCCGGAAGCACAACTGGACCGTTTTCTGATGCACGTCACCATCGATTACCCCGATGCGGCATCGGAGAAAAAGATTCTGCAGCTGGCGCGAATGGAAGCCATGGACAAACAGCATCCGGAAGACAGCACGGCAGACCCTATCCACATTACGCAGCAGCAGATTTTTGCCGCCCGCGCCGAAGTCATCGAACTGCACATGATCCAGGACATTGAGGAGTACATCGTGCAATTCACCATGGCCACCCGCAACCCGCTGGCCTACGGCGATGATCTTTCCAGCTGGATTGAATACGGTGTCAGCCCGCGGGGCACTATTGCCCTGGATGCCTGCGCCAGGGCCCATGCCTGGCTCAATGACCGTGACTTTGTCACACCGGAGGACGTCCAGGCGGTGGCCCATGACACCCTGCGTCACCGCATCGGACTGACGTTTGAAGCGGAGGCCAAGGGTATTACCGCCGACCACATCATTGATGAGCTGATCGACCGCGTCTCTGCCCCCTGAGGTGCCCCATGGCTACACCCACAAACCTGGTGCGTGAACGAGACAATATAGCCAACTATCGTGGCGTCTATATATCCATGGACGAACTGGTGATGCTGCGCGGTGCCCAGGTTGAACTGGATCTGCGCGGCCGCAAGAAGGCCATGGCCTCCATGGCCGGACTGCACCGCTCCAGCTTCCGTGGCCGCGGCATCGATTTTGATGAGGTGCGCATCTATCAACCGGGCGACGATGTGCGCAATATCGATTGGCGGGTCACTGCCCGCACCGGCCGCGCCCACACCAAACTGTTCCGTGAAGAAAGGGAGCGCCCGGTCTACCTGGTGGTAGATCAACGCCAAGCCATGTTTTTCGGCAGCCAGAATGCCTTCAAATCGGTTGTGGCAGCCCGCACTGCCGCCTATTTTGCCTGGGCCGTTCGCAGCCACGGAGATCGCATTGGCGGCTTCCTGTTCAACGACGAAGAGGTACAAGAGGTGCGCCCCAAAGAAGGTAAACGGGGCATTCAGAATTTCTTTCGCATCCTGCTGCAGTTCAATCAAAGCCTGGATGCCGGGCAGGGCCTGCGCCGCTCTTCCCGCCAGCGTTTTATTAATGCCCTGCAGGGGCTCAATCACGTGGTACGCCCCGGCAGCCTGGTGGTGATCATCAGTGACTTTCTCAATTACGACGACATCACCCAGCAGCATATGAGCCTGTTGTGCGGTCACAACGATGTCATCGCCGTGCAGGTTGTGGATCCCATGGAGAAGCAGCTTCCCCCCTCCGGCGTCTACGGCTTTACCGACGGCCAGCGCAATGTACGACTGAACACCGGCCCACACCAACTGCGCAAGGATTATGCGCTGCGCTTTGTTGAGCGTCAGAGTGAACTGAAAGATCAGCTCACACGCATTGCCGTACCCCTCATCGAGATCAGCACCGCCGACAGTGTGGCCGAGCGGTTACGGGCAACCCTGGGCCTCAGAACCGCCAAGGGGGCTCGGGCATGAACCCCGCGGACCCCTTAAGCCAACTGCGGGATATTCACCTGCCGCCACCGGTGGGTTGGTGGCCGCCGGCCATGGGTTGGTGGCTGCTGGCGCTGCTGGTGTTATCGGCACTGATCGCCGGTGTTTACTGGTTATGGTGGCGCCATAAGCGGCTGGCCTATAAAAGGGAAGCCATTCAACACATGGAGAGCATTCGCGCTCGCTACCTCAGTTCCAGGAATGATCAACAGCTGTTGTCGGATTTGTCCACGCTTTTGAAGCGAACCGCCATCACCCGCTACGGTCGCGATGAAATCGCCGGTATGGCCGGGGAACAATGGCTGGCGTTTCTGGATCAAACCGGGCACACCAGTGAGTTTTCCGCAGGTTCCGGCCGCATACTGGTGGACCGGTTTGCCCCCAGCCCCAAGGTAGACAGCAGCGAATTGATTCAAGCCGTCGATCTCTGGTTGAAGAAACAGTCATGATAATTCTGAAGTGGATACCCTTATTACTGATACTGCCGTTACCCTGGATACTGCGGGCTCTGCTGCCGCGGGCCAGCAGTCATGACAGTGCCCTGCTGCGGGTGCCGTTTTTCAATAGCGTAAACGACATGGCGAACCGCCGAGACCGCAATCGCTCCGGCAGCAGCCGCAGCTTTCGGCTGCTGCTGATCCTGATCTGGGTATCACTGGTGATTGCCGCCGCCGGCCCGCAATACATCGGTGAACCGGTCAGTATAACCTCCAAGGCACGGGATCTGATGCTGGCCGTGGACGTATCCGAGAGCATGCGCGCCACCGACCTGCAACTGAAAGGCGAACGGGTGGATCGGCTCACTGTGGTGAAAAGCGTGCTCGACGAATTCATCGAGCGGCGCACCCAGGACCGCATGGGGCTGATTCTGTTCGGCAGCAATGCCTATCTGCAAACCCCGCTGACCTTCGATCGTAAAACCCTGAAGCAGCTGCTCAACGAATCCGCCATCGGCATTGCCGGCCAGAGTACAGCCATCGGCGACGCCATCGGACTGGCCCTCAAGCGCCTCCAGGATCGACCCACGGACAGCAAGGTACTGATCCTGCTCACAGACGGCCAGAACCGCGCCGGCGAAATCCAGCCCCTGCAGGCCGCCGAACTGGCCGCCCAGAAAGGCCTGAAAATCTACACCATTGGTGTGGGTGCCGAGTTTGTCATGTCCCCGGGGCTGCTGGGCACCGGCATTGGCGCACGGCGCCTGAACCCTTCTGCCGATCTGGATGAGAAAACCCTGACCGAGATTGCCAACATTACCGGTGGCCGATACTTCCGTGCCAAGAGCACCGAATCCCTCAAGCACATTTATGAAATGCTCGATGAGCTGGAACCGGTAGACGCCGACCCGGAGACGTTCCGCCCCATCAAGGCCCTGTTCCATTATCCACTGGGTTTGGCATTGCTGCTCAGTGTGGCCATTGCCCTCTACACCGTAATCCGCAACTACGGTGTGCACTGGCGGCTGTCGCGCCGGAGCCAACAGGAAAACGGAGTCGAACAACCATGACCGAATTCCTGCAGCAAATTGAACAATTCCGCTTTCTGCGGCCCTGGTGGCTGCTGGGCGTTATACCTGCCGTGATTCTGATCATGCTGTTGTGGAACCGTAAATCGTCCTATGGTGGCTGGCAGCGAGTCATATCACCGCATCTGCTGCCCCATCTGCTGGCCGGCAATGTGACACGCCAAAGCCGGGCGCCGTTGGTCATGCTGTTGATCTGCTGGCTACTGGCCGTGGTTGCCATGGCCGGCCCCACCTGGCAACAACTGCCCCAGGCAGTGCAGAAAAAAATCAACGCCCAGGTCATTGTGTTGGACCTTTCGCTTTCCATGTACGCCAAGGACCTCGCCCCCTCCCGCCTGGTCAGAGCGCGCCTGAAACTCAGCGACATTCTCAACCGCACCGATGAAGGTCTGACGGCATTGATCGTGTATTCGGCCACACCCCATGTGGTAACGCCACTGACCGACGACACCAACACCATTCTCAGCATGGTCAACAGCCTGAGCCCGGACATCATGCCGCAAAAGGGCAATAACCCCGTAGCGGCTATCGAAAAAGCAGTGGCTACCCTGCAGCAGGCCGGACTCAATCGGGGCCGCATCCTGTTGATGACCGATGACCTGCCGGGGGATTTTGCCAACAAAGTGGAAGATCTCATCAGTTATCAAACGCCCCTGTCCATTATGGGCATCGGCACCCGCGATGGGGCTCCCATTGAACTGCCCGACGGCTCTTTCATTAAACAGAGCGACGGCAGCATCGTGATTCCGAAGCTGGATGTATCCCACTTGAAGCGGGTGGCCCGGCAGTTGGATGGCCGCTTCAGCACCATCAGTACCAGTGACGAAGACATCAATTATCTGCTGGCCGAGGGCCTGCTGCCCAGCGAACAGGAGATCAAGGAGACCGGACGCGAATTCGATGTATGGGATGAAACCGGCCATTGGCTGGTGCTGCTGATCCTGCCATTTGCCGCCGCGGGCTACCGCAAAGGCTGGTTCGGTGCCGTCCTGATGCCGGCGCTGCTGGGTTGCGCCCTGTTAACCCACGCCCCCTCCAGCATGGCCTTTGGCTGGGACGATCTCTGGCAGACCGATGACCAACAGGGTCGCGCATTACTGCAATCCGGTAAACCGGAGCAGGCAGCAGAAACCTTTAATGATCCCCAATGGCAGGCAGCCAGTCAGTACAAAGCTGAAAACTACGCAGCCGCAGAACAGCTGTATGCCGGCGGAGACAGTGCCGAAAGCTTCTATAACCTGGGCAACAGTCAGGCCCGTCAACAGAAGCTGGATGAGGCCATTGCCTCCTACCAGAAAGCATTGCAGCTGAACCCGGAGCTGGAGGATGCACAGTTCAACCTCGACCTGGTAAAAAAGCTCAAGCAACAGCAGGAACAGCAACAGGGCGACGGCGAAAGTAACGACCAGAACCAGGATCAGGATCAGGATCAGGATCAGGATCAGGATCAGGATCAGGATCAGGATCAGGATCAGGAGAACAACAACCAGTCTGATGAGAATCAGGATTCCCAGTCTGATCAACAGGAACAGGAACAAGATCAGCAGCAGGATCAACAACAGCAACCAGAAGCTGAACAACAGGCTGATGAATCCGAACAGGAACAAGCCAAGCAGCAGAAACCCGAAGAGAACGACTCCGAGCAACCGGACCAGCCACAACCCACGGAACCTGAAAAACAAGAGTCAGAGCAGCAACAGGATGAAGCCCAGATGCTGCCACAACCCCAGTTGCAGGAAACAACGGAAGACCAGCAGGCGCTGGAACAGTGGCTGCGCCGTATTCCGGATGATCCCGGCGGCCTGCTGCGCCGCAAATTTGAATATGAATCTCAATTGAGGAAAAACTCATCCTCTGGAGACACCCAATGGTAAGAAGCATCCCTTTCCTCCTGGTACTGTTATTGTCCATCGTCAGTGCCCAGGCGCAGGCCATCAGCATTAATGCAAAGCTGAACACCACCAAGGTGACCGAGGGTGATACCGTCAAACTGACGATCACCATCGACCAGACCGCAGACGGCAAAGCACCGGACTTCAGTGTTCTGAACGAACACTTCGAGATCATCTCCACCTTCAAAGCGGAGCGCAGCAATATACTGAACGGCCGTTTTGTCTCCTTTACCAGTTGGATTCTTACCTTGCTACCCAAGCACACCGGCTATATTGCCGTTCCCCCTATCCGTTACGACAACGTCACCAGCAAGCCACTCAAACTGCACGTCACCAAACGCAGCAGCGCCAGCAACTCGGAACAGTACCTGTTTGTCGATGCCAAAATTGATAAGCAACAGGCCTACGTCCAGGAGCAGGTGATCCTCACCGTCCGTATTTTCAGTGGCAATATCGACATCTACGATCCATCCTATCAGCCACCCGCCATTGAAAATGCGGCAATGGAACAGCTGGGAGAGCAACGCAATTACAAAACCACGCTCAACGGCACACAGTATGATGTGTTTGAGTTCCGCTATGCGGTATTCCCCCAGAAAAGCGGCACCATTCAGATCCCCGGTGCCCGCCTGGAAGCCACAGTATTCCGTTCACGGTCACGCAATTACTACGATCCTCTCAACGGCAAACAAGTTCGCCGTTACTCCCCCAACCTGGAATTGGAAGTCAAGCCCAAGCCCGCAGAATACCCGGCTGACCAACCCTGGTTGCCCGCCCAGTCATTACAGCTCAGCGAATCCTGGTCGCCGGATGCCGGTAACGCCAATATCGGCGAACCCATTACCCGCACTGTGTCCATGCAGGCAGAAGGTGTGTTATCCACCATCTTGCCGACGGTACCCACCAGTGACATCGAAGGTGTCAGGATTTACCCGGAGCAGGCAGAGAGCAACAGCAGCGTGGGTGAGCACGGTATTGTCAGCACCCGCACTGAAAGTCAGGCGCTGATTGCCACTCAGGCGGGCACCATTGAACTGCCAGCCATCGACGTCACTTGGTGGGACGTGGAGGAGCAGGCGGTGAAAGTGACCTCTCTGCCTGCCCGCACCATTCAGGTGACCGGTACCAACAGTCGACCGCAAACGGACAGCAGTGCCGCTCAGGCTCCCCCGTTAAGCTCAGCGGGGGAATCCCCTCCCCCGCCCTTGGGGCAAACCAGTATCAATCAAACCTGGCAATGGATTGCCGTGGCCTTCTTTTGCCTGTGGTTATTAACCCTTGCACTATTGATCTGGGCCCTGCTGTCACGCAGAGCCAACAGCCGAGCAACCGGGCAGGAAGACAATCAGGCATCACCGTTCAGTGCCGGCCAGTTACGCGAAGCCAACAAAGCGTTGCAAGCGGCCTGCAAAGCACAGGATGCCAAGGCGGCAAGGATTGCCGTGATTGAACTATTTCGTCAGCAATTCAGGGACAGCACCATCAGGAACCTGGATGATGTCGCCCAAAAAGCCGGTACGGATGCGCTGCCCGACGCGCTTCGCGATCTTGAGGCTCACCTCTACAAAAATAAAAATGAGGCAAAATGGAATAGCGAAGCTTTGCTTAAAGCCACCCAGGAAGCACTGAGCAGGCCCGCCACCAAAGACCAGAAACAGGTATTGCAGCCACTGTATCCCAGCTGATTCATCCGCAAAACCCGGGCAAACATGGACCAGGATCAACATCAGGGGAAGTTAGCGGAAAAAGCGCTTGAAAGCGGGTCGTGAATTGGATTAATTACCTAAATACGATCGCAATTTGTTCCGAGACAACCATGTACGGATTACTTCTACTGCTTCATATTCTGGCGGCCACAATCTGGACAGGAGGGCACATCGTGCTTGCGGTGGTGATATTGCCCAAAGTACTGGCACAACGCTCCGCAGAGAAGCTTCTGGAATTCGAATCGGTGTATGAAAAAATCGGCATGCCCGCGCTGATTATTCAGGTGATAACCGGCCTTATGCTGGCCTACCGCATGCTGCCTGATGTTATGCAATGGATTAACTTTGCCAATCCGGTTGCCCACGCCATACTGGCCAAACTCAGCCTACTGGCATTAACCGTAGGGTTCGCCATTGATGCCAGGCTTCGTGTCATCCCCACGCTTTCAGAAAAAACCTTAACCACCATGGCCTGGCACATCATACCGGTTACGGTATTTTCGATTTTGTTTGTGGTTGTGGGTGTTTCATTTCGAACAGGTTGGCTGTACTGAACACAGAGGACATCAGCAAGCAATGCACAGCGCAAAAAAAAGCGAGCCCACCATGTGGACTCGCTTTTTTTAATGGCCGGCCTTGAGCGTTACGCTTTCTTCTTGATCTTGCCACGTATCAGGAAGTTGGCCAGGGCAGGCAATAACCAGATGGCGCCCACCATGTTCCACAAAAACATAAAGGTCAGCAACACACCCATGTTGGCCTGGAACTTAATGTCGGAGAAGATCCAGGTGCCGACACCAATCGCCAGGGTCAACCCCGTAAAGCAAACGGCTTTTCCCGTCACCTTCAGGGTTTCGAAATAGGCATCCTCAAGTTCCATACCATCTTCCATAAAGCCTTTTAAGCGCGAGTAAATGTAGATGCCGTAATCCACACCGATACCCACACCCAAGGCGATAACCGGTAACGTGGCCACCTTGACCCCGATGCCCAGGATAGTCATCAGCGCCTGGCACAGAATCGAGGTAAGTGCCAGCGGCACGATAATACAGATCACCGCCCGAATGGAACGGAACGTAATCAAACACAGAATGGAAACCACGCCGTATACCAGCACCTTCATCATATTCTGGGCATGTTCAATGGTTTCGTTGGTGGCAGCCTCTACCCCGGCATTACCCGACGCCAGTACAAACTCTGCCACATCCGGATCGTTCTCGGCGGCTGCAAATTCCTGCACCGCCGCCACCGCTCGATCCAGGGTTTCCGCTTTATGATCATCCAAAAATACAATCACGGGCGCCAGGCTGCAATCTGTGTTCACCAGGCCGCCGGGAACGGTTTGCACCGAATTATTGATGATATCCTGCACCCGGGTCAGCGCCGCCCACTTCCAGTTACCTTCATTAAATCCGGTGATAACGCGTTTGGATACCGTGACCACCGACAGCGCCGATTGCACACCGGGTACGTTTTCCATATGCCACATAAAGCGATCCATCTTCTGCATGGCGGCGGATTCGGTACAGGCGTATTCCGGGGTTTCCACCATCACCACCAGCACGTCCGCGCTCACGGAGTAGTGCTCGTTGACGTATTTGTCATCCAGGTTATAACGGGAATCGGGCCACAACTCTGGTGCCCCGGCATCCAGGTCACCGATTTTCAGATCCTTGCTGATGTACAAACCGGCCCCGGCCCCAATGGCTGCAATAATGACCGACACGGTTGCTGCTTTTGGCGTTGCAAAACGGGAGATCTTCGACCAGATCACATGTTTGGCATGCAACTTCTTATTCATCGCATTTATTGCCATGGGGCTGGCGCCCACATAAGACAGTAGCACGGGTATCATCAGCAGATTGGTAAAGATCAGCGCAAACACACCCAACGCCGCCGAGATTGCCAGATCCTGTATCACGTGAATCTCAATGGTCCACAATGTCATAAAGCCGATGGCATCGCTGATCAGTGCCAGCAAAGCGGGCACGTACAACGCCCGAAAGGTAAGCCGGGCCGCTTCCAACTTGAAATTAATACGGTGGGATTCCACCGCAAATTCATTGATCAATTGCACCCCGTGACTCACGCCAATGGCAAAAATCAGGAACGGCACCAGCATTGAGTAGGGATCAATACCTTTACCCAGCAGAGTCAAAATACCCACCTGCCAGATTACGGCAATGACTGAGCAAATAATCACGGTAAAGGTACTGCGAATGCACTTGGAGTCAATCAACAGCAGAACGAATGTAATACCTATTGCGATAATAAAGAACAACGCAACGCCGGTTGCCCCCTCAATCAGATCACCGATCTTCTTGGCAAAGCCGACAATACGGATATTGATATTATCACTCTGGAACTTCTGACGAATGTCCTGCTCGAGCGCTGCCGAAAACTTTTTGTAATCGAGTTTCTTGTTGGCGCCGGATTGATCCAGTAGCGGCACATACACGATGGAAGATTCAAAATCATCCGCCACCAGGCGCCCAACCTGCCCGGAACGCAGGACATTGGCCTGCACCTGTTCCAGTGATTCCGCAGAACCATCGTAGGTAGGTGGAATAATCTCCCCGCCACGAAAGCCATCTTCGGTCACTTCCATCCAACGGACATTGGGTGTCCAAAGAGACTGGATTTTAGCTTTGTCCACCCCTTCAAAATAGAAAATCTCATCGGTAACCTGACGCAGTACCTGCATAAACTCATCGGTAAAGATGTCACCGTTTTTTGCTTCCACCACAATCCGGATATCGTTACCCAGACTCAGCTCATCCTTGTGCTTTAACAGGTTCTGAATGAATTCATGTTTCAAGGGCACCATTTTTTCGAATTCGGTGCTGAGTTTGACCTTGGATGCCTCAAAGGCAAAAAAAGCAGTGAGCACGGCAAAGGCCAGCAAAAGAATCGGCCGTAATTTAAATATCGATTCTTCTAGAATGGTGCTGTTTTTAGTGGACATAATGTACCTTAACGTAAATCAGTATCTCGTAGTTACTTCATTGACGGTGCTGCAAGATCAACACCGCCCTGACCGACCATGATTAGTTTGCCGTTGGGCAGGGTTTCAACGGCAAGAATTGCCTCTCTGGATTTGGTGATCTGCATGGTGTAGTTGGCGCCGCCGTCTTTGCTGGTGAGAACCACCCCGGAATTACCCACCAGTATGGAACCTTTGTCACCCAGTAACACACCATCCATTACCCCATCCGTGCCTTTGCTTTTTGCCTTAAGCCAGGATTCACCACGATCGGAAGATTTGAATATATTGCCCTGTAGACCGAACACCAGAACATCATCCGGGTTCGGCCCGGTCAAGGCTCCGAAATAGGAACCCTGATAGGGGCTCTCCAGAGTCACCCAGGTTTCACCCCCATCATCGGAGCGAAACAGTACGCCTTTCTCACCGGCGATATAAACCGTACCCTGTTCATTGGCACTGATGGCATTCAAATGCCAGCCATCAAAATTCTCAATGCGGGAGGCCACATCCTGCCAGGTTTTGCCTCCATCAACCGTGCCCAGAAAGATGCCGTAGGCGCCCACTGCAAAGCCGGCCTTTTCGTCGCGAAACCAGACGTCCAACAACGGTGAACCGGCCTGGGGTAATTTTGCAAATTCCTCATCGGTCAACTGGTTCAACTCTTCATCCGTTCGAACACGATGTGGATTGGCATACTGCAGCGCCCAGTTGGAACCCCCATCAGCGGAATGCAGTATGATGCCCTCGTGCCCCACCGCCCAGATATTTTGGGCATCACCAAAATCAACGGCGGTCAGCAGATACTGTACCGGTACCTGAGCCTGGCTCCAGCTCTGCCCGTTATCAGCAGACACCAGAATGTGGCCGCGATCCCCCACTGCTATGACTTTGTCATTGAACACTTCCACATCGGTCAGCAGGGATTCCGTTGCTTTGTCTGATGGAATCGAAGCCCTCATATCGAGATGCTTTTCATAGTCGGCAGCCAGGGCCGAACCGGTACTGGCCCCCCACAACAACGCGGTGCCAACCAGTGTTCTAATCATCGAGTAACGCATCTTATTTCTAATCCACATATGAATATTTACTACCTGCAATTGAGCAACTGTCATTAAAGCATTTTCATTGACCACGATTCACACAAACCCTGATTGAGTGTCCAAATCAGATGGGTAAATTGGCCATTCAACGCCCCATACGTCGCAACGACTGTGGGCTGAAGTAACCTTCTGTTGGTGGGTCTTGCCCGAAACGGATGGCCATGCCATTGGAGTTATCCATGTAGGCGGCAAAGTAGCGGCCCGAGTCCAATTCATGATTGGCGGCCAGGGCCCCCCAGGTGACGGGCACATGGTAGTAGCCAACCAGATAGGATACATGCACTCGCCACAGTTCACCGCGCGCATCATACTGATCCGCCTGCACGATACTCCAACTGTCTTCATCAATGTAAAAGCGGCGCTTGCTGTACAGGTGACGCACGCCCGCTTTACTGGTTCCTTCGACAACCCACACCCGATGCAGCTCGTAACGGGTTAAATCCGGGTTGATATGGCCTTTCTGCAACAGCTTCTTGTCATCTTTGGTGGCGTTGCTCAAGCGAAAATTATTGTAGGGTATGTAGAGTTCCTGCTTACCGATGAATGCCCAGTCAAAGCGGTCCAGAGCACCGTTGAACATGTCCACTTCATCGGCGGTAATCAGGTTATCCGCACTGGGTACCGGCATATCATACTCAATGGACGGCGCCCGCCTTACCCGGCGGGTACCTGTGTTATAGACCCACGCGCTGCGCGGCTCTTTGATTCTGTCGATGGTTTCATGTACCAACACGCCACCGCCGGCCAAACGACTGGGCTTGCGGATAAAGGCCATGTAGTAGGAAAGTTTGTTGTCCAGATCCTGCCATTGCTTAGTGCGATCGTAATAAACGAAATACGCCTCCTGGGCCGTGGACACCAGCGAGTAGCTGCCATTGGGCTGCACAGGGGCTTCAGAAATATCGGCTTGGACATGAATCCCGCGCCACCGGGTCAGGTGATTCCATAGAATCCTGACCGCATCCACCTCACCCTGGGCATTCAAGGGCACCGGAAAGGGAACACCGCCCACGGCCTGCTCAATGCCATTACCTTCATTCACCAAACGGGCACTGCCATGATTGCGGGCAATGTTGTCATAAACCCACTGTGGTGCGGCGGCGGTACGATGGCTGGGATAGACCGGCAAGGCATAGGAATCGGGGTAACGCTCCAACAACGCACGCTGCCCCGGGGATAACTGATCCCGGTACTGAGCCAGATTGGCGGCGTTGATGGTGAACAAGGGCTTTTCTTTCTCGAAAGGATTCTCAAGCTTATCTTGCAGCGCCGGCATTTGATCCGGCGTCAAGCCACCGGTCCACGGGGGGATGGTTCCGGCTTCATTGCCCTTCAGTTCGGCACCATAGGGGGTCAACTCCTTGCCCAACGCCGAGGTCTGGGCAACGGCCGGGATAGAGGCGAACAAACAGATTGA